>OHBE01001159.1_pt1 | contig 24305 bp, 34 predicted proteins | sample 1577231 | NCBI WGS metagenome assembly OHBE01 (sample SAMEA3541506, study PRJEB24748) | human gut metagenome | biome: human gut; feature: human-associated habitat; material: faeces | place: China | collected 2012 | reverse complement strand
CACTGCTGCAGGAATTGATAGGTCATACTCTCTTTCCAAAAGAGCATTCCCTGAAAGATTCCAACCTGCGCCCAAAGCGTTCCTCCTCCTGGGCATAGTGGCGGATATTTCACGGTGATCCGTCTTTCCAGATTTTTAGGTTCTATTGTTTCATACTGCCTGCGGTTCTTCTCCGCTTGCTTCCTGAGCTCTTCCAGATCAGCGAGTCCCTCTTTGTACGAATAGCATCCTCCGCTATCTGTCCGGTAAAATGGATAAAAGGGAAGTCCTTCCACCTTTGTGACCGTCGCTGTCCTCAGTTCCCCTAAAACAACCCTGCCAACCCGATCTCCAACGCTGCGGATGTTGGTAAGCTCCTTTGCCGCTTCCTTCGCCCTGTTTTCCTGCATCAGATCGTCAAACGATATCTGTCCGTAAATCATCTGTCCTAATTCTCCCCGCTACCGAACATATACCTCATCTGTGCCGCGCCACTCCCAGTTGGGATACCAGCTCTCTTCCAGTTCATGTGTCAGACATAGACACTCCTTGCATGGTTCTGCATCTACACCGGCAAACTCATGTTTATACCCCTGGCATGGGCAATCATTCTGGATAATCCTCTTCGCTACCTGAAGCTGTGCTTCCAGGTCTTTGATCTTGCCTGCGCACTCCCTACACAGAACAAACCCAGTTTTCACTTCTTGATTGCAACTTGCACATTTTGCCATTTTATCTAACCTCCTGACACTGCATGAGAAAATTTGTTTTCCTTTCGCTCAGACTGCAAAACTCGTCCCCCACTACCCCGACAAAAAGAACTGTCCCGACAAAAGAAATCCCTCCGAATGTCAGGTTATATGGCAACCCCTGCAGCCTTCCCTCCTCATTGCAGATGATGCAACAATCTTTGGCAAGGGTAACCGTTTCGATATATCCTCCCACTGCTTCCTGCAATGCGGTCAGGTTATTTTCGATCTCTGTGATTCTTGGTTTTTTGCCTGGCTCTTTGATGATTGCTTTCACGATGATTCCTCCTACATTTTCTTGAACTGTTCCCGATACTTGAAAATCTGTTTGTTTAAAAAATCCTCAAAATCTACCATCAAGGGATCTGGTAATACCTTTTCTGTATTGGGTGTTTTAAATGCTACCCACACACCTTTTTGGATATCTTCTAAAACACACTCACAAACGGCAATAGATTTCATGAGATCATTGATAAGCTGTAATTTTTTCTCTGTCATGATGAACACTCCTTTATTTCAAAACGGGATATTCCGACAGCACATCGCAGGAAAGATGCTGTCCAGGAGATAACCGCATATATTCTGATATGACCTGTATGGCCGGTTCTGCTTCATAGCAGACAACCGCACATCTGCCCATCTTTCGCAAGGCTTTCAGGAATCTGTCCTGATCTGCCGTGACCTTGTTGTTTCCATGCTTCATCTCAATGTGCAATCCTGTGTGCCTGCCACGCGCGGCCGGAAGCTCCAGATCCGGAACACCTGCCTTCACGCCCTCTTCTTTGAGGTTTGCCGCTTCGATCCTGTTTCGGCTACCGCCATTCGGGATATGATAAAGATACTCCAGCTCTGGCCAGCGCTTTTCCATCATGATGCACCACTGTATCACTGCTTTCTGCTCATCGGCTTCGGTTCTTCCAATTCTCATGTTCTCACCTTCCTCCTTCGCCCTGAAACGTTACACATTTACAAGGCTTGTCAGAGCTGATTCTGTCTCAACTCCTCATTTTTTCGTGTTCAGCTTTCTTTCTGGTTCTTTTTGGCGGTATCCTTACATATTTAAAGTAGAGATAACCGTATCGGGTCGCCTTGCTTTCGACCAGGACATATCCTTTCGGTGCACGTGGCGGTTTCTGCTCGGAATACTGGCGCTTAATTTCCTTCGGATTTTCCCGTTCCGGTTGCCTCAGGTTTTTGGTCGGCTTCCAGCGGTGACCGCCCTGTTCCGGTGTCCAGTGGTCAAAAAGGTAATTGGCCAGACCGGTATAATCCTGTCCGTGATCGACGCCATCATAGTAGCAATGCTCTTTCAGATGTTCGATTCGGACCACGCTGCCCAGATACCACTTCTGGCGGATCAGCTCTTCCGGAACACCTTCAGACAGCATATGCATATGGATACGGTTGGTGGATTTTCCTCTCCCCAGATATGCCATGATACGTGCTTCCGGATAGGCATACTTTAATCTGCGGACAAAATTGTCCCGAATCCGTTTTGCCTCCTCAAAGGTATGTACCTCATATTCATTGGAAAACGTCAGAGTGCTATAAAGAGAGGTCGGGGAAAAGTTTGCATTGACCAGTCTTGCGTGCCGGCGGCGGGATATCCCCTGTTTGTGCTGCTCTCGCTCCTCTTCATTCTGAAACCGTGGTTTCGGAATTCTGGCCGCTTTTATGTTCCTGGTCAGCTCCGAAATATCGTAAACCTCACGCTCACAAACTGAACCAGAATAGGTGTTTCGAATCACCCGACGCATTTTTTCCCCTCCTTCCCTTTCATGCTGCGAAAAAGCGGCTGCTGCAGTATATTCTGCTTTCGCAACCGCTTATCTGAAGATTTCCTCCGGTCGATGCCTTCCGTTTAAAAGCAATCTGTCCATTCCTCTTTCAAATTCCCATCGCTGTTTATCACTCAGAGGAAAGCAGCGATGCAGATGGTGTTTTTCTTTGTAACGCTGATAATATACCGCTACCACAGGATGATTGATATTATACCGATACCCGTATTGATTCGGGATACCAATGTAAATCAGGTCACTCTCCGGGTAAGTGTACATGGTATGCTTCCACTGTTCACCCTGCCACTGTATGGAACAGCCAGCATAAGAAATGCGATCTACAACTCCCAGCATTCCAAAGGGTGGATAAATCCGGGGAAGAAGCTGTGCCTTTTCTCTGCTCGCCTGCATCACATAGCATCCAACCGCAAACATGAAACCATTTCTCCTTGCTTTTTGACCGAAAAGGTGATATCCTTACTTTAAAGTTATTATTCTTTCGGTGCTCCTGCATCGACTGCGCTGGTATCAGTTGCCGCTGATATCAGCGCTTTTTTTATCTGCAGCAGAAACATCCGATTTTTGGGTGGACGGCATGGAATATAGGATGGAAACAAGCTCTGCATCTTTTCTGTTCTCTGGCTCCATCCTTTTGCGATGGCTACACTGATTCGATCTGCAATAGCAGATCTACCCATACCGCGCGTTCGTCCCATCATCTGGTACAGCTGCATCATGGACATTCCTTCTTTGTGCAGCTCAACGGCATCCGCCACAATATCCAGACCTTTTCCGGAAAATCCAAGTTCAGACAGCAGCTTTTCGATTGCTTCTCTGTTCATCTTCTCACCACCGTTTCTTCTGTTTTTCTTTCATGTGGCGGGAGATTGCTTTATGAACCTTGTTCCGTCGCTCCTGACACACTGCATGGTACTGTCTGTAATAACTCTCCCTGATGGCCTCATCGGCTCCGTCATAGAGTGCCTTATAGTCACAGCCTGCGCAATTCTTTCCTTGGTTAATGCAACCGATGCAGGCGGTGCGCTTTACCTGTCCAAAAGGCGGGCGCACTTCAGGACGCTTCCCGATCGTAATTCGCATGGCTGCGCACCTCCTTCTCAAAATCCCGCAGCTTTCGGAGGCATCTGCGGCGATGAAGCCACAAGCCCAGCTCATAAAGTGCCGGCAACAGAATCATCCCACCAAACAACATCAGGCCAACGTATATCAGTTCAAACACGATTCTCCCTCCTCTTCGACTTCCCCCGTTTCTGGGTCGATGTACAGCTGCGCTTCGTCTGAGTCGCGCTCCTTGTGCAGACTGATCCATCGGCTGCACTCGCGCTGCAGGTCCCGAAGGTTGTCCAGAAAATTCTGATTGAAAAGATTGAGATTACTTGCTGCGATTACTGCTTGCAGCATCAATCCGGACTTGACGGCGATATATTCCCTTTTCTCAATACTCCTGCGGATATAATAGCTCAGCTCCATCTCGTTATCGGTAAGTGGTGCAAGATACTTGGTATTGATGACAGCGATTCCTTCCTGGTCCTTTATGATACGGTATGTATTCTCATTGCAGTAGATATCAAACGGATAAATCAGTGCCTGTTCTTCCCCCTCCAGTACATCTGCTAGGCTGATGTTTTTCGGTAGAGGTGTTTCTTCGACCATCCAGCAGTTTTGCTTGTCCTTTGGAATGTCAAAGATAATGAGAACATTGTCCTGGTCTAGTTCCAGCTTCTCCGGCACCAGGTAAAAAGCAGCTTCATTTCCTATATACTGACCGCTTTTTCCAAAATAGAGAGAAACCATCTTTCGTTCTTTGCAGATGGTCGCTACACTTTTAAGTTTCATCGGTCCTCACCTCTCTCGTAGGCATCCAGCGCACCGCTACTGCCTCGAATCTCACGTTTGCAGCTGTTACACTTGGCAATCGTTGTTCTATGACCATTATATTCGCTGCGAATTGCCATAATTTTTCCACCACATGGGCAGTCAATCATAACCAGATTGCCTTCCTGCTGCTTTTTCAGACCATTCATTACAGCATCGATAAAAGCGGCCTCTTCTCTCAAATATTCCATCTCTTCTTTGGTCATCTGAACCACCTCCTTAAGCTTCTTTTTTAGGGAAGAATTTGGGAAGATCTTCTAAATTGATATCCAAGTAATCACAAATGGTATAAAGTTCGCTTAAACGCAAATCTCCTGTTCCTCTGATAACCCGATAGATGTAATTCGGCTCTCTCCCGATCAGAGCAGCCAGCCCTTTTCCGTCAATACCGTTTTCTACCATTCGTGCTTTCAGTTTTCTCAGTTCTGCCATCTTGTTTGCCTCCTTTTTAGATATTTTTATTCTATGTATACAATTAGCTTGCCTTTTTTAGGGCATATATTGCTGTTTTTCACATCACCACTTTCTGCTTAAATTTCCAAAAGAAAAACTCACAATGATTTTTCTTTTGATTACACATTTTTTCTTTTATATCCTTTTTTTTCTTTGTTTGACATATTATAGATGAACTTGTACAATATGTTCTAACAATTATCACAATCCTATAACAAAGGAGGTATAGCACATGGCTACTTGGGGTGAACTCAAGCATTTCACTTGGGAAGAACTTGAATCATTTTCTTGGGATGAACTTAGAATCTTAGAGTTAAATCAACTGATGTATTTAAAGAAAGTGGAAGTTTCTGAGAACACACAAAAACAAATTAACTCTTTGCAGGAAAAAGTTAAATCATTAGAAATGAAGTATGCAAATCTTCTTACAGACAAGCAAACTCCCAAAGCAAAAGATAGCTCGTTTCAAAATATACTTGGTATCTTATCTGCTGCTGTTTCTCTTATTCAACTTTTTTCTTCCCTTCATCAAGAACCTTCTCTCAAACAAACATATAATGAAATCAAGTCTTATTCTCAAGAACTATCAGATAACCTTAGAACCATCATAGACTTATTACAGGAAGATAATATAAACGTCATTGGTCAAAGCACAGAAAGAAGCAAATAAATTTTTATAATAATTCATTTGGAAAGGAAAGGTTATTTATGGCAATTGAGCTCAATCTTACTGATATCGTAAAAGAACCCATTGAGAAATTAACAGTTCCTCTATCCACTCAGGTTGGACAAACTCTTTCTGATACTTGGGAACTTGTATTCGGCGGACTTAGTACATTCGTAGAGAAAAAAAGATTAACTCGCCAAAAAGACATTGAGGACTTCAAGAAATCTCTCGTTCAAAATGTTCAATCCATTCCCCCTGAGCATTTGCAAGAACCCTCCCTCTCAATCATCGGTCCTGCTTTAGAAGCATCAAAATTCTATTTTGAAGAAGCAGAAATTCGTGAATTGTTCTCCAAAATAATTTCAAATTCTATGGATGATCGATACAATACCAAAATTCACATTTCTTATGTAGAAATTCTTAAACAAATGACATCCTTAGATGCTCAAAACCTTGGACTCTTCCGATCAAATGAAGTACTTCCAATTGCTTCATTCAGATACAAGGTTTCCAGTACTTCTTACCGTCCATTATTTCCTTTAGTATTTTTATCCAACTCAAAAGAATCTGATATTGAAAAGCAAGCAATTTCTATTTCTTCTCTTGAAAGACTTGGATTGGTTACAACCTCTTTTTTAGGAGAAACATCATCCACATCTTATGATTCATTTGTAGAAACAAAGTGTTATCAAGAATTATTGAATGAGTTTGGAAATAAAGTGTATATGCAAAAAGGGATTCTGCTAACTACACCTCTTGGAAAGTCTTTCATTGATGTTTGCTTTCCTCCACAGCTTCAATTAATTGTTGAATAATCTTCTCCACATAGTTGTCTATTATCTTAAAATAATGGGTAGCTATTATTTTTGTAGTGATATAGGACACCAAAATACTTAAAAGAATAATTTTCATATATTCCACCACTCATCACCCCACCCTTTCTTCTATCTCCAGTACCTTTTTGATGCTGGAGATTATTTTTTCAGATTTTCTTCTGCCAGATAGGATATTCGACAAATACGCATCGTCGACTTTTAGCCCAGTATCTTTACTTACCATTTGAGCCAGCCACGTTTGTGATTGTTCAATATCTACAAGACGCCTTTTAACTTCTTTGCTAAAACAACAAAAATTATTTTCAGTCAAGTAATCGCACCCCTTTTCTTATATTTATATATTGACAAGTACAACTTCTTGTATTACTATTAAATTGCGAAGAACAATAACACAAAGTTTTGTATTGTCTGGTTATATGTTAATACAAAACTTTGTATTAGTCAACCCCTAAAATACATTATTTTGTATTTTGTCTAGTTGCACAATACAAAGGAGTACAAAATGGCAAGTATGATCGAAATTATCGACCAGTTGTGCGAACAAAATGGTATCAAAGGTAGCAAATTATGTGATGACCTTGGTATTAGTCGCAGCACATTGACCGAATTAAGAAAAGGTAGGGCTAAAACATTAAGCCTAAAAAAGACACAAATGATTGCTGATTATTTTGGGGTCAGCGTTGAATATTTAACTGGTAATCAAGAAACTACTCAAAAATTGGAAATAAAAAAAGCGCCCACCCTCACAAGGAAGGACGAACGCGACATTGCTAAAACTTTAGCTGAATTAAAAGAAACTCTTGAAAATCAGGAAGGTCTTATGTTCGATGGTGACCCCATGTCCGATGAGGCCAAAGAATCCATACTCGCAGCCATGGAATTAGGTCTACAGGCCGCTAAGCTGAAAAATAAGGAAAAATATACACCGAAAAAATATAAAAAGGACTGATGGCATGATAGAAGCCAAGCAAATGGCTCAAAAATTGATTGCTCGGTTCCAGACCAACGATCCATTCAAAATCGCTGAAAACCTGGATTATATTGTTATATTTGTTCCGCTACATAGAATTCGTGGATTTCATCAATATATTAAAAGGAACCACATTATCTATATTGATGATTCTCTGGATACCGAAAAACAACGTTGGGTCTGTGCACACGAACTAGGCCATATCTTTCTGCATCCAAGCTTAAATAAAATGTTTATGGCAAATCATACATACTCTGTTCAATCAAAATATGAAGTAGAGGCAGATCGATTTGCTGCTTGTTTATGTTATCCGCCCGAATATCTGAATGCTGAATTTGAAGGCTGCTCTATCTGTCAGATATCCGAGGCGTTGTGTTTGCCGATGAGTTTGATTGAATACGCTATGAGGTGAAACTATGGATGATTTAAAAGTAAAAATCAATAAAGAAGTCCCACCGGAAGAGCAAAAAAGGATAGTACAAAACTTCGAGAGCACAATTGATACTTACATAGAACAGATTGGGCAAAAACCATACCTTTCTAAATGGGAAAAAGTTCGACTTATCCTTTGTTTAATTGCTCTCGCTGCAGATATAGGAACTCTGATTTTGTTCTTCAATAACTTTCTGCTTTCAGCGTGTATATCTTTTATGTCATCTATTTCCCTATTCGCTGCATCACTCATCATTAAAATAAAAACATTATAAAATAAAAAAGCCGCCCTTTGTGCTACCAACACAGAGAGCGGCAGGGTGTTCCTACGAAAGGAACCGCTATAAAATGTCCAATGTTATTATAGCACTTCTTTCGTGGGCTGGCAACCGCATACCCAAAAAAGGAGTGTATTTTTTATGCCAAAAAAGAAACTCGCCCCACCTATATGGGATGAAAAAAATCATCGATGGAAGAAAACAGCTTACTGTAACAAGATGAGCAAAACCTTCTACTCTACCAAGAAAGGTGCTACCAGCGCCGAGCGTGAAATCACCGTTTCGATCAATGCCTGGAAAGAAAAAATGGAAGGTCTGAGCGGCACCGGAAAACTCACACCGATGTCAAGGGTAAAAGATGTTTACCCGGATTTTCTGGCCGATCTGCAAGCAAGGACAAGCCAAGGTCATTGGAAGCCGCTGGAAACACGCTTTAAAAACTGGATTCTTCCTGTTATCGGGATAAAGTCAATTATAGACTTAAACGATGCTGTACTTCAAAAAGTTATTAACCATGCTTTTAAAGATGGTGGAATATCCAAAAAGGGATTGATGAATATTCGAGCCGATATGTCATCTTTTGTGAAATTTTGCCGCAAAAATCAGCTGACATCATACCGCCCCGAAGATATTGACATTCCTAAAAGTGCAGAGCGGTCACAGAAAAGCATCTTGCAGCCGGATGAATTAAAAGTATTGTTTAGTGAAGATTATGTTTTGATGTATGGAAAACCTGTGTTTGAAACATATATCTATGGCTATAGGCTGCAGGTCCTGCACGCTTTACGCCCTGGCGAGATTGGAGGACTTCGCAAGTCTGACCGCGTAGGGGATGTTGTTCACATTCAGCGATCTATTAATACTTACGGGCAGGAGACCCAAGGAAAGAATGATAATGCTGTCCGATCTATTGTCCTGTCTGACCTTGCGAAAGTATGCTGGGACAAACAAGCAGCGCTGTCAGATAATGACCAGATGTTTCCTGACTTTGACGGAAGCAAATACCGGAAGCACCTGGTATCCTACTGTAAGCAGCACCACATATCCCAGATATCACCATATGAGCTGCGACATACTTCCATATCTATCATGCAAACCCTTCCAGAAGGACTTGTAAAAGCCGTTGGTGGTCACTCCCGAAGCATGGATACTTTTGGAGTATATGGGCATGAGGTGCAAGGTGATAAAACTTTGACTGCTCAATTGCTGCAAGAAAGATTCACAAACTTGTTAAGCAATTCTGAAATTCAAGGTCAAAACAAGGTCAAACCCGAAAAACAGTAAAACAAAAACCCCAACAAACCGCATAAACAAGCCATTTGTTGAGGTTGTGTTATTGGTGGAGGCGAGGGGAATTGAACCCCTGTCCGAAAATCCATCCATACATCTTTCTCCGAGCGCAGTTTACCGTTTTCGCCTTACGGCAGTTTCCCTTCCAGACGCACCGGCAAACTAGCGTATCTGGTCGGTAGACTCTGATTCATCGGCAGTACGAGACGCTCCTGCCTGACGTTCACCACTTCATGATGCCCGAACTAAAGCCGTGGTCCTCCCCAGCCGGACAGCTGCTTTAAATTAAGCAGCAACCGCCATTTCGTTGTTGAAATTTACGGTTGTAACGTTATTTTTAGCGTTTATATTTAATAAACATGGACTTTTATAGAGGTGTCCGCCTCTGCTCGCTTGATATACTTCAAAATCCCCGTCGAAAGCCTGTACGCCCCCGTATTGACAGAGAGAAAATTTAACGAATTCGCTCTTTCATGGCGCGGTCGATAGTGCGTTTTGCATCTCGCTTTGCCATGTCATTTCGCTTATCGTAAAGTTTTTTACCTTTGCACAATCCAAGTTCAACCTTCACTCTGGAATTTTTAAAGTACAGAGAAAGCGGAACTAAAGTCAAACCTTCCTGCTTGAGTGTTCCATAGAGTTTCAGGATTTCCTTTTTGTGCATTAAAAGTTTTCTTGGACGGATTGGATCTTTATTAAAGATATTTCCCTTTTCGTAAGGGGAAATATGCATCTGTTTAATAAAAAGCTCTCCGTTCTGGATGTCACACCAGCTATCCTTGAGGTTTACCTGCCCCAAACGAAGCGATTTTACCTCGGTTCCAAACAGCTCGATGCCTGCTTCATAGGTTTCTTCCACAAAATAATCGTGTCTTGCCTTACGATTAACTGCAATTGTTTTTGTTCCCGGCTGTCTCACTGGTGCCACCTCCTTATCTTTTATATTATATCCTACATGCAAAAAAATTGCAAGTCTTCTCTTGTCGAGCCAATTGCTTTCTTTTGTTAAATTTCTTCCCGTCTTACACTGTAAAGAAGATGTTTTACCGGTCCATTATAGTAGGTCGCCATAAATTCTTTTTCTGGCTTCATGCCTACCCGCTTTGCTACCTGCTGTGAAGCAAAATTATCTTCCTTAATAATGGAACAGATCCAATCTGTATCCAAGACATAAAAAGCGTAATTCCGGCAAGCAATTGCTGCTTCACTGGCATAGCCTTTATGCCAATGCCGATATTTCAGCAGATAGCCGATTTCCAGTACCTTTTCTCCCTCACACTCCTGCCAGGTAATCCCTGCCTGACCGACCATCTCTCCGCTTTTCTTTTCTACCATTGCCCAAAGACCAAATCCGAACTGCTCATACCGATTCAGCTGGCGTTCCAACCATACTTTTGCATCTTCCTCGGTAAAATTATGTTCATAGGCATACATTACCCTTGGGTCAAACAGCATTTCTTTGAGATCGTTTAAATCAGACCACTCCATCTGTCGAAGGATCAAACGCTCAGTTTCCACAATAGATTTCATACTTTCTCTCCTTATTTACAGCAAAAATTTTATCTTTACAACTATCGTTCATATTCCCTTGTAAATCTTCCCAAAATCGACTATACTTGTCTTGCCCAAACAAAAGCGGCAAAACAATTGGGCTGCCGCCCATCAGAAAAAACACAGTCCGGTTGGTAGTCCGGGCACAGCAGCGTTTTCTCTGCTGTCAGTAACCTGCCTCCTAAGGTTGTCCGTCTGCATGGAACTTTATTTTAGGAGGAACCAATATGGACAAAATTTCCTGCAGCTTCACCGTATTTTTCGAAGATCCCTTTTGGGTTGGCGTATTCGAACGGAGGACTCCTCACAAAGGAGAAGACCTCTTGACTGCTGCCAAAATCACCTTTGGTGCGCAGCCATCCGACCCGCAGGTCTATGATTATCTTCTGGAAAACTACCGAAATCTGAAATTTAGTCCGCCTGTCAGTGCCAAACGACAGCAGCACGCCAAAAATCCCAAACGAATTCAGCGGGAAATCCACCGCGCTGTTTCAGCAAACGGCACTGGCACCAAGTCACAGCAGGCCCTTTCCAAAATGCGGGAAGAAAACCATCTCGCCGCCGTCAAGCGAAAACGGGAACGCCGCCGTCTGGAAAAGGAAAAATATCAAAAATAGTCCACCTGCGCTAAACAAAAAGAGGGTCTTTCCAGACCCTCTTTTTTTCTATTTCAAGGTTTCTCCGATTACGCGGAATACGTTACCATATGCGATCTTATCCAGCTGACCTTCGGTAAAGCCTTCTTTGTGCAGGCGCTCCATCAGCCATACCATCTTATCCACCGAGTCGATTTCCAGATCTCCGCTGATTCCGTCAAGGTCACCGCCCAGTGCCATACACTCGATACCACCGACCTGATAGATATGTTTCATGTGTCGAACCATATCGTCGATTCGGCTTTCACGGGACTGAATGTCTGGTGAGAGGAAGCGAGGGCTGAAGTTAAGTCCCATTGCACCGCCTGCTTCAGACAGAGCACGAATCATGTCATCGGTCATGTTTCTGGAATGTGGTGTCATTGCACGGGAGTTAGAGTGAGATGCAACAAATGGTTTATGGTTTTCTTTACAGATGCGGACAACATCCCAGAAACCGCCATCCGACAGATGGGAAACGTCCACAATAACACCCATACGGTTCATAGCATCGATCATTTCCATACCAAATGGTTTGAGTCCCAAAGCCATCTTTTGAGGATCAAACGAGTTTGGATAACCCAGGCAGTTTTCTTCATTCCATGTAATGGAAATCAGACGGATGCCCATTTTGTACATTTTTTCTAAGCCCTCAAGGCTGCCGTTGATTCCATTGCCATCTTCTGCTGTCAGGAAGCAGGAAATCTTACCTTCTTTTTCGTTGCGCAGAAGATCCTCTTTGTTTCCGGCAAATGCCGCTACATCGCTGTATTTTTTGAGGTTCTCATAGAAGCAGGTAGAAAGTGCATCCATAAAATCAGCATCGCTTGGTTTTGTAAGGCCTTTGTCCAGAAAATGTTTTTCCGGCATCAGGCACATTGCGTAAAACTGCGCAGAAAATCCAATCGATTTTAAACGCTTAAAGTCTACTGCCTTGTTGTTTTCATTCAGATCGATTTTTTCTCCATAGGCGGTACCCAGCAGGGTATCACAATGCATGTCAATAAATTTCAAGTTGTTTCCCTCCAAAAATATTTATTCAAACACAGATTAATCTGTGTTTTGTTACATGAATTACCGTTTCCCTTTTTCTTATGTTTCTTCGCTCAAATCCATTTCACGAATCTTCTGTTTTAATGGAAGAATATTGGCTGCCGAGACACTGATATGATCCACTCCGGTACGAAGGAACCACTCTGTCAGTTTTGGATCTCCTGCCATGTCTCCGCTCACCGTAACCTTAATTCCCTCCTGATGCGCATTTTGGGTGACCATTTCGATCATCCTCAAGACCGCCGGATGACGGGTATTATAGTAATCGTTAACCCTCGGGTTCTGGCGGTCAACTGCCAGTGCATACTGAATCAGGTCGTTGGTATCGACATGGAAAAAGTCTACCTTTTTAGCAAGTTCCCGACTCAAGATAACAGACGCTGGTGTTTCGATAATCAGTCCAATCTTGACATCCGGATTAAATTCCTTTTTCTCTTCCTTCAGCTGTGCCTTTACCTGTTTAACATAGCCTAAAATTTCTTCGAGTGTCTCTACACTGTCCACCATTGGGAACTGGATTCCCACCGGTCCATAACAGGCAGCGCGATAAATGGCACGAAGTTGGGTACAGAACATTTCCGGCATCGCAAGACAGATTCGGATAGAACGGAATCCCAGTGCCGGGTTTGCGTCCGGATGTCGACGAGACAGATCGATCATCTTCCTTGCACCAAAATCAAGTGTACGGATTATCGTTATCCTTGCAGGGCCTTCCGGACCTTCCATTCTACGAATCACTTCACGATATGCGTTGATTTGTTCCTCTTCACTTGGCAGGTCATCACGTTTGAGGTATAAGAACTCGCTTCGCATCAGACCAATTCCGGCAGCATCACTGCGCAGTACCTGTTCGATATCCAAAGGTTCCGTAATATTCGCAAAAATATCCAGTTCTCTTCCATCGATTGTACGGCTTTCTTTTCCGATCAGGTAGGAAAGACCCTTCCGTTTTTCTTCTTCCCGACGTTTTTTCTCCTTCAGGCGGTTGAGTGTATCTTCATCCGGATCGATATAAAGATGTCCGGAATAGCTGTCTACCGCAGCAAGGTGTCCCTGATATTCTTTCTTAACATCCATACCCACCCTTAAAATGGTTGGGATGTTTCGGTCTTTGATGATGATTGCGCTGTGAGAAGTCTCTGCACCAAACTGCATGACGATTGCCAGAACCTTATCCCGCGGAATCTGCATGACTTCACTGGGCACCAGTTCATCCGCTACCAGAATAGACGGCTGCGAAGGTTGAAAGTGTTTTGTTTCCCCATAGGTTAAGATGGTAAGCAGCCGCTGAGAGATATCCCGGATATCTGCTGCACGCTGCTTTAAATAGGGGTCTTCGATGCTGGAAAAAAGTTCGCAGAAGGTGTTAGCTGCCTGATTTACTGCATATTCTGCATTGACATGCTGATTTTGAATGACATCCAGAACATACCCGTTAAAGTCCATATCCTCCAGCAGCATGTGATGCGCCTGAAAGATCGCTGCATTTTCCTGAGAAACTTCCCGCAGAGCTGTCTGGTGCAAAATATGAACCTGGCGAACTGCCTGTTCCTTTGCTTCACGAAAACGCATCATTTCTCTGGTGATGTCCTCAACCTGTTCCTTATGAACCTTGAATATCTGTCTCTCATAAAAAACCAACTGACCAATTACAATATCAGCAAAAACTCCAATTCCCTGAGCAGTCAACATTCCTTCTTTTCCCCCCTTTTTTCTCCTCGAATTCTGTCAAATCTTCGATCCTGCCATGCTCTTATTAAACATCTTTTCCGAAAAAGGTGCAAGAGCTTCTCATGTTTTTCATAAATTTAAGATAAATTTTTCTTTTTTAATTATCTATTTTTACAGAAATTCCAGAATTCTTTTCACCATTTTTTCTTTTTCTGTTCATAACATAAAAATAGAGGTTCCTGTTGCGTTAGCTATTGACAACTTTTTCCTTGACGAGTAAAATGTAAGCGTAGGCTAACTTATTAAAAATCCCATGTTTATGCTGTTATTTTTCATTTTAAACGCATAAACATTCATTTCATGGAGGCAGTGCTATGACATTAGATCACTTAAAACCAGGAGAAGGCGGCACCATCACCGTTGTCGGTGGTCAGGGCGCTTTGCGCAGAAGACTTCTGGACATGGGGCTTACCCCAAAAACAAAAATTCAGGTTCGAAAGGTAGCTCCGATGGGAGATCCAATCGAACTTTTCCTTCGCGGATATGTTTTAACCATCCGTGCAGAGGATGCATCCAACATTGAAATTGAGGAGGTAACACGATGAGCCACTTGATCGCGCTTGCCGGCAATCAGAACTGTGGAAAAACCACCCTGTTCAATGCTTTGACCGGAAGCAACCAACATGTCGGAAACTTCCCGGGTGTTACCGTCGAGAAAAAAGAGGGCAGCATCAAAAAGTACAAGGAAGCCGTTCTGGTGGATCTTCCCGGCATCTATTCCTTATCTCCTTACACTGCAGAAGAGGTGGTCACCCGTGACTTTCTGGTAAAGGAACATCCGGATGCCATCATTAATATTGTGGATGCCACCAATCTGGAACGAAACCTGTATCTGACCCTTCAGATGATGGAACTGAATATCCCGATGATTCTGGCGTTAAATATGATGGACGAAGTCCGTGCAAGCGGCAACACCATCCACGTCAAAAAACTTTCCGAACGCTTAGGCATTCCGGTTATTCCAATTTCTGCTTCCAAAGGCGAAGGAATCGCAGACCTGCTGGATGTTGTGGTTAAAACCATTAAGCAGAAAAAGCCGACCCAGAAGCTGGATTTCTGCCAGGGAGAAGTACATCGTGCTATTCATTCGATTGCACATATCATCGAAGACCATGCAGAGGCCGCAGGTTATCCAACCCGATTTGCCGCTACCAAACTGGTCGAAGGCGACGAACCGATGTTCAAGGCTCTTGACCTTGATATGAGCGATATCCATATCATTGACCACATTGTGGAACAAATGGAAGAAAATCTCGGCACCGACCGTGAAGCTGCGCTGGCTGATATGCGATACACCTACATAGAAGCACTGTGCGCAGAATGTGTGGTAAAACATCAGGAAACCCGGGAACAGCAGCGTTCGGAAAAGATCGATCGCTTCCTCACCCATAAATATCTGGGAATCCCGATCTTCCTGCTCATCATGATGACCATATTCTGGCTGACCTTCTCGGTCATCGGTGCTCCTTTACAGGATCTTTTGAGTGCATGGATTGACCGCTTTACTGCAATGCTATCCAATGTCCTCATTGCAGCCGATGTTACCCCATGGCTTCACTCCCTGATTATCAACGGTGTCTGCGCCGGTGTTGGAAGTGTTCTTTCTTTCCTTCCAATCATTGTTTTGCTGTTTTTCTTCCTTTCTTTGCTGGAAGACAGCGGATACATGGCGCGTGTTGCGTTTGTTATGGATAAGCTGCTGCGAAAAATTGGTCTGTCGGGACGCTCCTTTGTCCCAATGCTGATCGGTTTTGGATGCAGCGTTCCTGCCATCATGGCAACCCGAACCCTTTCCAGCGACCGTGACCGCAAGATGACTATTGTGCTCACTCCGTTCATGTCGTGCAGCGCAAAACTTCCAATCTACGGCATGATTACCGCAGCATTTTTCCCGAACCATGCTGCCCTGGTTATGGTTTCCCTGTATGTTCTGGGTATTGTGGTTGCTATCCTGTCCGGACTGCTGCTAAAGAACACCATCTTCCAGGGAAATTCCGTTCCATTCGTCATGGAGCTTCCTGCTTATCGTCTGCCGGATGCTAAAAGCGTTTTGCTCCATATGTGGGAAAAAGGAAAAGACTTCCTGCACAAAGCGTTTACCATCATCTTTATTGCCTCCATCGTTATCTGGTTCCTGCAGAGTTTCGACTGGAGACTGAACATGGTCGCTGACAGTGCAAACAGCATTCTCGCTTCGATTGGCTCGATCATTGCTCCTGCTTTTGCACCAATTGGATTTAATGATTGGCGTGCATCCACCGCTCTTATCACTGGATTTACTGCAAAAGAGTCGGTTGTCAGCACCCTCACCATCCTGACCGGAGCTTCCAGTGACGCACAGCTGAGCGCGATGCTGACCCAGATGTTCTCTCCACTGAGTGCATTCAGCTTCCTTGCTTTCACCATTTTGTATATGCCTTGTGTAGCTGCTTTTGCTGCTTCCAAGAGAGAACTTGGTTCTATGAAAGAAGCTCTGCTCACTGCTGCATACCAGACTTTGGTTGCTTATCTTGCAGCGCTTGTGATCTTCCAGGTTGGTTCCCTGATCTTTTAATAAAACTAAAAAGCGGTGGGATAAACCCACCGCTTTTTTATTTCTAATTTGTTTTACGTTTTGTTCAGGAGCAGATACTGGTAAAATTTTACTATCTAATAACATCATACCCACCCGACAAAATATAATAGACTCCTCCCTGTGTTTGCTGTTGATACAAATGATAGCGCTCTATTTCTTCCAATAATGCATCAACTGGTTTTCGATCATTGAGCATGTCTCTTTCATCGTTTGCATCATAATCGTAATCACCATGATATAGGAATCCTTCCAGCCGCGTCTGAAAGCTCTTTTCTATCATTTCTTTTTTCTTATCAACGTTAAATATCTCATAAAAGCCACAAAGTTCTGAACCAATATAATTATCAAACAGGTTGACCTCAAAATGAATCGCGACCACTTGCTGAAAAAGAATCTTAACCTTCATTAACGAACCGTCACCTTCATGGTCATAATATTTTACATTGAACGTAACAGTACTATCCTTACATTTTGGTTTAATCTTAATATCTATTAAAGACCCATCAAAAGTTTTGATCAACAGCTTTGAGTTTGATGTATTCAAGTTTTCCCTCCATATCAGTTTCGTAGCCTTTGAGAAAAATTAAATCGGTGTTTTCCTGAAATCTTCCTTTTTGACCGTTTGTCCTTTGGGAATCACCATAAAATCCTCATCAATTTTTCCGGATACCATCTTTCTTAAAATCCAGTAATCTCCTGGTACGCAGGAAATAGTTCCGTGGAGCACCTGAACCAGCGGCATCATCTGCATGCGAACTTTTTCGACATCATGAACACCGGTATCAATAATATAAAACCGCTCGAATCCCCGGTAAATTTCGCGAAGTTTCTGTTCTGCCTGCTCTTTCCCAAACTTTTGTGTCATATGTTCCAGACTCATCTCGGATTCCAACATATAATCTGTCCAACTCTGGGTTACAAAGATTCCTTTTTCCGGTCGCTCTAGCTTTCCATCTTCCTGAGAAAGCAAAAGGTCAAGACAATCTCTACACCTTGGAATAACCAGTTCTGCATTGGTTGCGCAAAGTCCAATTGTTCCTCCCCCGCATCCAGACACACACAATAAAATCTGGTCAATATTTTCTAATCGATCAATTGTTTCCTGCAGGTAAGATTTGAGAATTTTAGGATCATTGTGCAGTTGTCTTGGCAAAAAAAGAATCGGGTCCGAAAATCCCGATTCTTTTACTGCCTGTTCAAGCTCATTTCGTAAGGTCGGACAGGATAAAAGAATCTTCCTCAACACAAACACTTCCTCTTCGGGTATACATTTTATTTGTATATCAGAATACGACACTTTTTCCGTCCTGTCAAATCTATCCCAGCGCCACATCCAGAACCATCATCAGCAAAAATCCGCCCATGACGCCCAGTGTGCCGATATTGGAGTGTTCTCCCAGATGTGCCTCCGGAATCAGCTCCTCAACCACAACATACATCATTGCTCCTGCTGCAAAGCTCAAAAGCCATGGCATCAGTGGTCCGATCTGTCCGGCAATCAGTACAACCAAGATTCCGAAAATCGGCTCCACAATTCCGGAAAGCATTCCATAAACAAAGCTCTTTGTTCTGGATATTCCTTCCTGACGAAGCGGCAGGGAGATTGCCGCGCCTTCCGGAAAATTCTGGATTCCCATCCCCAGTGCCAGCGCCATCGCTGCAGCATATCCTGCACTCTGACCACTTTGTGCTGCCAGTGCAAAACTAAGTCCCACTGCCATTCCTTCCGGAATATTGTGTAAGGTAACCGCTGTCATCAGCATGGTGGTTCGCTTCCAGTTTGCCGAAAGTCCCTCTGCTTCCTTAGCTCCTGGATGAAGGTGTGGCAGTACACTGTCCAGCAGCATTAAAAATGCAATTCCCAGAATAAAGCCTCCTGACGCTGCAAGCCATTCCGGCTGTCCGGCGGATTTTGCTTCTTCCATTGCCGGAATCAGCAGGCTCCAGATGGAAGCTGCAATCATCACCCCCGCAGCAAATCCCAAAAAGATTCGCTGGATGGATGCACTGATCTCTTTTTTAAAGAAAAATACTGTGGCAGAACCCATGCTGGTCATAAAAAATGTAAATCCGGTCCCTGCCATTGCCCATAAAATTGCCTGTGTCATCTCTTATTCACTCCTTCTTAAAGTTAGTTGAAGCTAATTCATGTGTATAGTATACTATTTTTGTATTCAAAAGTCAATGATGATAATATTTTTCACAATCTCATCGAAATTGGTGGCGAAAGCGGACAATCTGTGGTAAACTATACTTGAGATAATATGGGGTTTTTCGCTTATTTTTAAAAAAAATCCCCACCAATACTTTTCCGAAAGGAGGCTGTGAAGCAGTGTTCAGCGCACAGCAATATATCAAAGCCACTTCGATCCAGCAGGCGCTCGAGCTGAATCAGAAACGCACCAGCGCTATTTTGGGCGGCGGATGTTGGATGCGGCTTGGAAAGAAAAACTACTCCACCCTCATCGACCTGTCCGGTCTTGGACTGGATCAAATCGAAGAAAACGATGATGAAATTTCCCTCGGTGCAATGGTTACTCTGCGTCAGATGGAAACTTCTCAGCTTTTAAACAGATACTTTGAAGACTTTTTTGTACAGATGGTTCGCCATATCGTTGGCGTACAATTTCGAAACTGCGCTACCGTAGGCGGAAGCATCGTTTCTCGTTTTGGATTCTCGGATATCCTGACTGGATTGCTTGCCCTTGACTGTGATGTTGTTCTTGCACAGAAAGGCAGAATTTCCCTTAATGAGTATGCTCAGATACCATACGACCGCGATGTGCTGACCCACATTATCATCAAAAAGAACGGACGTTGCGCTGCATACGAGAGTGTCAGAAATACCGAAACAGATCTTCCGGTTCTGACCTGTGCCGTTTCCATTCTGGAAAACAGCACCCGTTTTGTTATCGGTGCAAGACCACAAAGAGCAGTTGTATATGAAACCAGTACCGATCCTGAAGCTATGATCCAGAAGATTCAGGAAGAAACAGAGTTTGGCAGCAACATGCGTGCTTCCAAAGAATATCGCAGAATGCTTTCCGCTGTTCTCTGTCACCGCGCACTGGAAAAAGCAAAGGAGGGAATCAAATGCAGATAACCCTGACTTTAAACGGACGCCGCTGTACTGACGAAATCCCAGCTGATATGACGCTGTTTACCTATCTGCGCCAGAAGGGATGCTATTCGGTCAAGTGCGGATGTGAAACTTCCTCCTGCGGCTTGTGTACCGTCTGGATGGACCAGAAACCTGTTTTATCGTGCAGTGTGCTTGCTGCACGCGCTGACGGACATGAAATCACCACCATGGAAGGGGTACAGCAGGAAGCAGTTGAATTTGGAACCTTCCTTGCAGACGAAGGCGGCGAGCAGTGCGGCTTTTGCAGCCCTGGCTTTATCATGAACGTGCTTGCCATGGTTCGTGAGCTTCCTAACCCGACCGATGAGCAGATCAAAGAATACCTTGCTGGAAATCTCTGCCGCTGCACCGGTTATCAAAGCCACCTGAGAGCCATCAAAAAATATCTTGCACACAAACAGAAGGAGGCTGTCAGATGAACTACGTCAATTCTGCTGTAAGAAAGAAGGACGCAATCAGCCTGGTCAGCGGTAAACCGGTTTACACCGGCGATATGATCCCGCAGAACACACTGGTTGTCAAGATTTTGCGCAGCCCACATGCTCACGCCATGATCGAAGACATCGATGTCAGCCGTGCTCTGCTGGTTCCTGGCGTTGCTTGCGTGCTGACTTATAAGGATGTTCCTTCCAGCCGCTACACCACTGCCGGTCAGACCTACCCGGAATTCAGCCCTTATGACAAATTGATTCTGGACCCACACATCCGCTGTGCCGGTGACCCTGTTGCCATCATCGGTGCTGAAACACTGGAAGCTGCCCAGAAAGCGATGAAGCTCATCAAAGTAACCTACAAGGTACTTCCTGCACTCATCGACTATACCAATGCGATTGACAATCCAATCATTGTTCATCCGGAAGATGATTTTAAAACATTGATTCCAATTAATGCAGAACCAAAACGAAATATCTGCTCCAAGGGTGACTTTTCCTTTGGTGATTTGGATGCTGAGTTTGCTGCCTGCGACGTTGTGCTGGAACGCACCTACAACACCAAAGCAAACAACCAGACCATGATGGAACCATTCACCACCTTCACCTATCTGGATGCATTCGGCAGACTGACCGTTGTCAGCTCCACACAGGTTCCGTTCCATGTTCGCCGTATCCTGGCAAATGCTCTGGAAATGTCCAAGAGCAGCATCCGCGTCATTAAACCTCGTATCGGCGGCGGCTTCGGTGCAAAACAGAGTGCTGTCAGTGAGGTTTTTCCTGCTATCGTCACCATGAAAACTGGACGTCCTGCTGCCATCACCTTCACCCGTGAGGAATGTATGACCAATGGTTCCCCACGCCATCAGATGCAGATGAAGGTAAAAATCGGTGCGACCCGTGACGGCGACATCCGTGCAATCGATCTGTATGCAATCTCCAATGCTGGTGCATACGGAGAACACGCACCAACCACCATCGGTCTGGTTGGACACAAGTCTCTTTCTCTGTATGGCAGCCTGCGTGCAGCACGTTTCAGCTATGATGTCGTTTACTCCAACACCATGGGTGCTGGTGCTTACCGTGGTTATGGCGCAACACAGGGCATCTACGCAGTAGAAAGTGCTGTCAGCGAGCTTGCCGATACTCTGGGAATCGACCCGACCGTGATCCGGGAAAAGAACATGGTTCGCGAAGGTCAGATCATGAAGGCTTACTACAATGAGCCATGCAACAGCTGTGCTCTGGACCGCTGCATGAAGACCGCAAAAGAAATGATGGACTGGGACAACAAAGCTGCTGTCCGCACCCTTCCAAACGGACATCTTCACGGTGTCGGTGTTGCCCTTGCTATGCAGGGAAGCGGTATCTCTCATGTCGATATTGCGGCAGTAGAACTGCGCTTAAATGATGATGGCTTCTATACCCTGCTGGTCGGCTGTACTGATATGGGTACCGGATGTGATACCATCCTTGCCCAGATGGCAGCAGATATCCTCGACTGTGACATTGCAAACATTGCTGTTCAGGGTGTTGATACCGACCAATCCCCTTACGATACCGGTTCCTATGCTTCCGCAACCACCTATGTTACCGGCGGTGCGGTAGTTAAAACTGCAGAAAAACTGCGTGCTCAGATTCTGGAAGCAGGCGCTGACATTCTGGGGGTACCGGCAGAAGAAGCAGAATTTGACGGCAAACAGGTATTGGTACCGGGCAGTGGTAAATCCATTTCGCTGCGTGAAATCGGTTATATTACCTGCAATGGTTCCCGTCAGCTTCTCTCGGTGCATGAATCGCACTCCTCCCCAATCTCTCCTCCGCCGTTCATGGTTGGTATGGCAGAGGTGGATGTTGACCCTCAGACCGGAAAGGTCAACCTGATGGACTATGTTGCCGTTGTTGACTGCGGTACTGTCATCAATAAAAACCTTGCAAGAGTTCAGACTGAGGGTGGTATTGCACAGGGTATCGGTATGGCTCTGTATGAAGATATTCAGTATAATGAAGACGGAAAGATGATCAACAATTCCTTCCTTCAGTACAAGATTCCAACCCGTCTGGAAATTCCAAATATTCGGGTTGCCTTCGAAAGCAGCTATGAACCAACTGGTCCATTCGGTGCAAAATCCATCGGTGAGCTGGTTATCAATACTCCATCCCCTGCAATTGCAAGTGCAATCCGCCATGCAACAGGACTTACCTTCACAACTCTGCCAATTACCGCAGAACAGATTGCGATGGGACTGCTTAAAAATCCTGTTCCAGAGGAAAAATAATTGCAAAAGCAAATCTTATGATAAAGCAAAAAGCGAAGCCAAATGGCTTCGCTTTTTTGCATAAAGGGAGAGAAAAAGGTTTTTATTCAAACGTTTTCGAGAAAATCAAATTATCGTTTGCAGACACTCAGAAGATATTCTTCCACCGCCTGCGGTTCGTCCAGCTGCATTGCCTTCTGTTCTACTTCTGCAGTTTCCTTCTGAGACCACTGGGATACAATCTTTCTGGTCTTGAGAATCGAAGAAGCGCTGACACTCATCTCATCCAGACCAAATTCTAAGAGCAGCGGGATCAGTGCCGGATCAGCAGCAGCTTCTCCGCACATACCAACCGGAATCTTTGCTTCTTTTGCCGCACGAATAATCGAACGGATGCTGCGAAGCACTGCCGGATGCAAAGTTGTGTACAGATTTTCCACCTTTGCGTTGCCGCGGTCCACTGCAAGGGTATACTGGGTCAGATCGTTTGTACCAATGCTGAAAAATGCAGCTTCCTTTGCAAACAGATCTGCAATCAGGGCAGCAGCTGGTGTTTCAATCATAATACCAACCTGGATATTATCATCATATGCAATACCCTGTGCTGCAAGTTCCTGTTTGCATTCTTCCAACAGCTGTTTTGCTGCGCGGATTTCTTGTACACCAGTTACCAATGGCAGCATGATCTTGATGTTCTTGTGTTCAGCACCAGCACGAAGCAGTGCACGAAGCTGAACTTTAAACAGGTCGCTTTCTTCCAGACAGTAACGGATTGCACGCCATCCAAGGAATGGGTTCTGCTCGGATTCCATCTTGAGATAGGAAATCTCTTTGTCTCCGCCAACATCCAAAGTACGGATGATAACCTCTTTTCCCTGCATGATGTCAGATACTGCCTTATATGCTTCGTACTGTTCCTGTTCGGTCGGCATTGCGGTGCGGTCCATGAAGAGGAACTCGGTTCTGAACAGACCGATTCCTTCTGCACCATTTTCCAGCGCAATCTGAGCTTCCGCTACACTTCCGATATTGGAATAAAGCTCATAATTTCTGCCGTCTGCATCCTGAGTTTTACGGTCGCGGTAAACAGAAAGCATTGCTTTTTGTTCCTGCTGCTCTTTCCACTGTGCTATATAGCGCTTTAAGGTATCCTCATCCGGAGAAAGGATCACCTCTCCGCTTTCTCCATCTACGATTGCCTGCTGCCCATCGCTTATCTGGTCGAGTACCTGAGGAATTCCAAGTACTGCTGCAGTGCGCGGGCAAGAATCGCAGAATGGCTGGTCTTTCCACCAATTTCAGTAAGGATAGCACTGATGTTTTCCTTTTTCAAACCAACAGTCATCGAAGGAGTCAGGTCCTTTGCTGCCAGCACAGTTCCTGCTGGAACCGATGCAATGTCAACGCTGGAAACACCCAGCAGAAGACGGAGCATACGGGTACGGATGTCGCGGATATCGGTTGCACGCTGTCTCATCAGTTCATCATCGACATTGGAAAACATCTCGATATACATCTGGCACACAGAGTCCAGAGCAGCTTCTGCACAACTTCCGGAAGCGATCATTTCTTCCATCTGGCCGGTCGTAAACGGGTCACTG
>OHBE01001150.1_pt1 | contig 24508 bp, 19 predicted proteins | sample 1577231 | NCBI WGS metagenome assembly OHBE01 (sample SAMEA3541506, study PRJEB24748) | human gut metagenome | biome: human gut; feature: human-associated habitat; material: faeces | place: China | collected 2012 | reverse complement strand
CGGCGGGCTTTGAAAAAAAGACGGCGGGCTTTGAAGCCGAATGATCTATGTTACAGAACCTTTCCGGTTCGTCTCACCCATCATTCGGCTTCAAATATAAATGCCCGCTATCTGTGTTCCGGCAAACAAGATGCGGGATTACAAAAGATTGCTTGCCAATTCGCTCAATTCACTGCGTTCTCCTTTTACCAGATTCACGTGGGCAAAAATGTGCTGGTCTTTCATCCGGTCGATCATGTACACCAGTCCGTTCGACTGACTGTCCAGATAGGGTTGGTCGATCTGCTGGATATCACCGGTGAACACCATCTTGGTTCCTTCGCCGGCACGTGTTATGATGGTTTTTATCTCATTCGGAGTCAAATTCTGCGCTTCGTCCACGATACAGTAAGTCTCGCTCAGGCTTCGCCCGCGAATAAAAGCCAAAGCCTCGATCACCAGTTGCTCGTTCTTCTGCATGTCTTCCAAGCGTTTCGCTTCCGGTGAATTAGAAGCAAACTGGCGTTTGATGACATTCAGGTTATCGAACAACGGCTGCATGTAGGGAGCAACTTTCTCTTGAGCGTCTCCCGGAAGGAACCCGATGTCTTTGTTGGAAAGAGCCACAATCGGGCGTGCCAGCAACACTTGCTTATAATCGTTCACGTTTTGAAGAGCCGCCGCCAACGCCAGCAACGTTTTTCCCGTCCCCGCTTTTCCCGTCAATGCCACCAGCTTCACATCCGGATCGTTGAGCAACTCGAAAGCAAAGCTCTGCTCGGCATTACGAGGCTCTATCCCATAGTTTCTTCCTTTCGTCACCCTCCCGATGGTACGAGTAAAAGGATTATAACGCGCCAACACACTGTTGCGGTCGCTCTTCAAGACGAAGCATTCGTTGGGATGAATCAACTCTTTGAAATCGAACTCACTTATATCGATACCCTCTTTGGTGGAATAAATGCGATCTATCAGCGCCGGATCTACACTATCGAATATTTCATTCGATTTTTCGAAGATATCTACATTTATCACCTTATCGGTAATGTAATCTTCGCTGACAATGCCAATAGAACGAGCTTTCACACGCAAGTTCACATCTTTGGTTATCAAGATCGTTTTCATTTTCGGATACTTCGCCATAAGATATTCGGCAGTGGCAAGAATCAAATGGTCGGGTTTCCTCGTCGGAAACGATTCTTGCACGTTCGGAGCTTCGGGATTACCTGTGATGATAAACAAATTTCCCAGTCCTTGTCCCAAGCTTACCCCTTTGGTGAAAAGCTCTTCTCCGGTGAGCAAATCTATCTCACGTACAAACTCACGAGCATTGTAATTTATTTGTTCATTCCCCTTCTTGAACATATCCAATTCTTCTAACACGACTATAGGCAGATAAATGTCATTTTCCTGAAAGTTCTTCAAACAATTCGCGTCGTGAAGGATTACATTCGTGTCGAGTACAAAATTTTTCTTGGTTCCCATGATTTCTTAGATTTTAATGTTGATATTTGCAGTTCCATTACTTTATTCATTAACCAATCATCAGCATATTAATCCGTATGATTGATAATTTAAAGATAAACAAATTACCGGGCAATAAAGATTTCTCGGTAGTTAAATATTACAAAACATGGACTATCAGAACACTTTAAAGTACTTATATGAAAGCATACCTATGTTTCAGCAGATAGGCGCATCCGCCTATAAGCCGGGACTGGCGACGATGAATAAACTGGACGAATACTTTAAACATCCGCACCGGCAATTCAAGACCATCCACATAGCGGGAACAAACGGAAAAGGTTCATGCTCGCATACCGTTGCGGCAGTGCTTCAATCGGCGGGCTACCGGGTAGGTTTGTTCACTTCTCCCCACTTGATCGACTTCCGAGAGCGCATCCGGGTAAACGGAGAAATGATTTCCGAAGAATACGTAGTCGGTTTCGTGGAGCAACATCGTGCCTTTTTCGAACCGCTTCACCCTTCTTTTTTCGAACTGACCACCGCCATGGCGCTCCGTTATTTTGCCGACGAGGAAGTAGATGTGGCGGTGATCGAAGTAGGCATGGGAGGACGGCTCGACTGTACGAACATCATCCGTCCCGACCTGTGCGTCATCACCAACATCGGCTACGACCACATGCAGTATTTGGGAGGTACGCTGCCCGAGATAGCGCAAGAGAAGGCCGGCATCATCAAAGAAGGCATTCCGGTGGTTGTGGGCAGGGCGGAAGGAGACGTCAAAAAAGTGTTGAGCCACAAGACCCGGCAAATGAATGCTCCTTGCTTCTATGCCGAAGAGGCGAAAGACACAGACGCCGAATACTTTGCCCGCCCCATGCAACGGGAGGAACTGAAAGCGTATAGGGAGCGATTGGGGGAAGCGTTCTTTGCCGGATTGCCACCCATGGAATACTTCAAGGTCATAGATGAGATACTCGAAAAGCAGAAAAGCGTAGTCGCCATCCGCACATCGAGATTCCCGCACGGGTTGTTTATGGAAATGGGAGGACACTATCAGACGGAAAACTGCCTGACGATTCTCACCGCCCTGCAACTTCTGGAGCAACGCGGATATAAACTGAGAAGAAAAGACTACCTGAATGGCTTCGCTCATGTATGCGATATGACAGGCCTCATGGGGCGTTGGCAGAAACTCCGTTCGCACCCCGACCTGATATGCGATACGGGACATAACGAAGACGGTATCAAGTGGATCGCACAGCAGCTCGACGACATCCACCGGAAGCAACAAAAGGAGCTTCATATCGTATTCGGCATGGTAAACGACAAAGATATCAGCGGAGTGCTTCCGTTGCTTCCACCCTATGCCACCTACTATTTCACGAAAGCCGGCGTCAAAAGGGCTTTGCCGGAGAACGACCTGATGGAAATGGCACGAAAAGCCGGATTAAAAGGAGAAGCGTACCCGAATGTGCCGGAAGCGGTGAAGGCAGCCCAAGAAAAATGCCTCCCGGAAGATTTTATCTTTGTGGGAGGCAGTACCTTCATTGTAGCCGATTTGTTAGCGAACCGCTATACACTCGATCTCGACTAACGCGTTTTTAGGCAGGGCTTTCACGGCAAAAGCCGAACGTGCCGGGAAAGCTCCGTCGAAATACGTGCTGTAAACACTGTTCATCTCGGCAAAGAGACTCATGTCTGCAAGGAATACGGTTGTTTTCACCACATTCGCCATCGTCAGACCGGCCTCTTCCAGAATATGTTTCATATTCTCCAATGACCGGCGCGACTGCTCTTTCACACCCTCCGCCATGTTTCCGGTGACAGGGTCGATAGGCAACTGCCCCGACACAAATACCATTCCGTTAGCCTCTATCGCCTGACTGTAAGGGCCGATGGCTCCCGGAGCTTTTTCACTGCAAATTACTTTTTTCATTATAATATAAATATTTAATCGTTCATTTTACCTGCGAACTCAATTTAAGAGGGTTCTGAAAAATCAGCAATTTTATGGAAGGTCCGCTTTCGCATCTTTTTCTATGCCCCACACAACTTTCTTAGTACGCTCTTTTCGTCATTACCGAATTTCAACCTCACCACATTCTGTGTTTTCAAGCTTTCCGACATCAACCCGCACAGCATCAGAAGCATGATGCAGGTTACAGCCGATACGGCATCCGGTTTTTAGGGTCATCGCCATATCTGTTCGGACCTACCGTACCGTCGGCAAACAACAGATAAAGCGCAAATATCCAACCGATAATAGGAATGAAGCATAACAAAATAAACCAACCGGATTTATCCAAGTCATGCAACCGCTTTACGCCCTGCGCCAAAGAGAACCAAATGATGGCTCCCCAAACGAAACAGGCAAACAGACTCCCCAAAGTGGCCCCAATCCCTAAACTGAGATTAGAATCCGAAGCGGGAATTATCCATAAAAGAGCTGAGAGCAATATAATCACCCAGACAATCAAAGCGACAATTAAGCCTGAAAGAAAGTATTCTATTCTTCGAATACGCCCACTAAAAGAAAAAGGAGATTTAAACATAGTATATAAAGTTTATATAATATCCATATATATCAGACAACAAAAACAAAGATATAAAAAAGTAAAGGAAAGCCCCCCTCTTCTTCTCAAGAAAATGCAAAAAATTCCAACAGAAGCCTTCATTGTCATTCAAAAAAGAAAAAAAGAAGCAAAGCGGATGCAATATTCCAACCCATTACTTATTTAATTAATAGAAACATTTAATCAGACCTGATATCATTAGTACAACCTAAACCTTAACTAAAAAGAGGCCGGTTGAAAGTCTGAACAGAGAAAGCACACCTCTTCTTCAAGAAAAGTTTCTGAGAGAAGGAAAAGACTTTTTAGTCGGCAACAAGAAGCCCCCGTTCACTGAGAAGTAAGCGAGGGCTTATTTTTATAGAGTCGGCAGAGTCCGGCGACAAATCAAAAAATTATTCAGGATAAATTTCACCGTTCACCAATTCCTCGAAAAGTTTCGCATACTTTTCCGCTACCGCCTTAGCAAACCTCTCTCCTTTCGCAGCAGAAGCCTTACACGGATTACCTATCCCGGTATCTTCCGATACTTTACTCCAGTCTCTCGGAATCCAAGCTACTTTCTCATTCAACGACTCTATGGCAAACTTCTTATAATCACCCTTTCCCGCCTCCTGCAAGTTCACCAACTCCGGATGATAATACATCATCACAGATGTTTCCAATTCATCGGCATGATCGCCCGGATCTTCGAAGAAATCTCCGGCTTTCAGTACGGCAAACCATTCGCTCGAGGCAATCAGGAAATCGGGATAATCGACAGACAAGTCGCGAATCATGCTTTTAAACGTATTGCCTCCATGCCCGTTGACAATCACCAGCTTGCGGAACCCCTGCGCGTAAAGCGACGCAACGATGTCCGTCAGTATCGCCTTCTGCGTCTCGTAGCGAGTATGAATACAGAACGGCAACTCCCGTTGTCCCGGATTCTGCGAACCCATAGTCACCGCCGGCATCACCATGCAATGGATATCATACATCTGTTGTGCCAACAAAGCAGCTTCCACCGCCACGTCGTGCGACAAAATACAATCCGTCAAATAAGGCAAATGCAAATTATGGGGTTCCGTAGCTCCCCATGGCAATATCACCAAATCGTACATACGTCCTTTCACCTTCCCGTAACACGAGACAGACAAATCGACCTCTTTATTTATCATAGTTTCTTAAAAATCCATTAAGGAGCAAAAGTAAAAAACATTCCCGATTACTGCAAACCTTTCAAGTCTTTTTCTTTATCGAAAGATCGAATAGTATTATTGAAGGCTTACTTTTTCAAAACATATCCGTAAAATCTATTATAGGAACCACAAATACTAAATTTATGCGGTTTTAAGTTTTAAAAGCATCAATATAAAAATGAAAAATTTCTATTCTATTTCTTTACTCATTGTTTTTATATAAATTAGCAATCTCTATTACATATACTATCTAACCCTTATTCAGAATATGTTATAAAAACCAAAAGATATAATAAACCAACGCAAATTAGCATAAAAATGAAAAGAAGAAACAAAAAAAGAATCATTGTAGCATATTGCTTTGCACTATTGATTGGAGGGATGGGATGCCAAAACAAAAAGCAACGTAGTGAGAATTATGAGAAATTACTGATCGGCAAATGGAAGTTTAGTGAAATAAGCAATGGGGTAACCTGTACAGTAACATTCCATCCAGACCACCGACTAACTCAATATTTCGAATTTCAACATGGAGGAGGGAAAGCGCGTCCGGGAGAGTGGTATGTGAACGGTGACACTCTTTTTATAAATGAAAAGATGGGAGAATCGGCTTTATTATTCGAAGTACTTAACGACTCCATAATGATGTTACTGACACATGACTCCATACCCGTTGTTTTCGAACGAATAACCGAAACACACCCTTGAAACCAATAGACGACAGTATAAAGATAAGATAAGAGGCTAAATTAAAACAATAAATGTTATTTAGCCTCTTATCTTTCATAAATGTTCTATGCATAAAACATAGATACTATAATCACTCTACCGTATATACTTCTACTTCATGAATGTCTACATAAGGATCTGAAAAATTCCAAGACTCGAAATTCGAAAATTTTATCTTATTAATCTCAACCGGTTTATTAAAGGCTATATAAACCATGTTCGTCTTTTCCGGTTCTACATATCCTTGATCAAAATAGCTGGCACCATCATCTTCCGAGACTGAAACTCGCACGGAACGAATGACTTTTTGATAACTGCTATTTGTATAGAACACAATTCCACCGACTTTTTGTTTGGTAAATGCAAGTTCCAACGTCTCCGAACCACCACCAGGTATCCACCAATTAGAACTCCAATAATACTTCTGCCCGTCTACTATATAAGGTAGACGTCCCGGCTGATAATCGCTTTGAGGAGTAATCAGACTCGAAGGAATCTTATTCCAATCCTCTCCTAAGTTCTTTCTTAAACTGACATTTTCTTCATCTTTCAGTAAACTGAATTTGAGTTTGATATACAATGCTTTCGAGGACTCCGACACTTTGATATCCGTATCACCTCCCGCAACTGGTTGTAAGCGATAGGCAGTAAGAAAACCGGGTTTTTGATTCAATTCTGCTATTCCTTTTATTCTTATTACAGCAGTATAGTCTGTGGTACCGGAAGGAATAGTAAACTCCATACCTGAAAAAGTGTTTTCAGGAAAAGGTTTAAATCCTTCTTTCACGCCGGTATAAAGTTTCATCAATTCCTCATCAGGAGAAAAAACAAATTTAGTGGCTTGTTTAAGGCTTCTCTTCAATTTGAAAACGAGAGGGATTTCAGTAACAGGTAATTGTATCTCTCCGCCCACTTCAGAAGCATATAACACAACTTCCGCACCACCTTCATTTCTAATGAGATTGGAAGTATTATAACCAAATTTTTCAGGCATATCCACATATATTGCATTTGGATCGAGTTTATAAGAATTATTCTGCTCCACAATCTCAACACTCGGATCGTCACATGCAACAGCGAGCAAAGCCCAACCTATCATAAACAAATTAAATATATTTTTCATATCAAGACATTCTTAATTATTAAATTAATGCTCAGAGATTGATTCTCACTGTTTTTCTTCAGGTTTCTCTATCTGCAATTTCTTAGCAGGGAATACTACATGATCGATAATTTCGTAGTCAGATCCGTCATTAATTGTACAAGTCCATTTCCCAGTAAGATCGGTAAATGTTTTTCCATCTTCATCATAAGAATCTCTCGTCATCGGGAAATAAGCTTCGAGACCATTAGCAGAGGGATCTTCCGGCAAATAATATTTATCTTGAATCTCTGCAGCCGTTAGGGCTCTATTCCAATAACGCACTTCACGTAAATAATATCTGCTAACATTTGAATTTCCAAAGCCCCATCCAGAACCTTCTTTATCATCGATATAAAGAAGAGAAGTAGTAAATGTTTTCTGAAGTTCTCCATTGACATAAACAGATAATTTCCCTACAAGTCCATTTTTTCGATATACATAGCTAACATTCAACCACTCTCCTTCGTTTACAGGCTTATTAGTCCAAGTATCCGGTCCATCGCGTCCTTCACTTTTAATTTGCAAACCGCTTGTTTTACTAATTCGATTATAAAAACCTGCGCCACTTGATAACGAACCCGTAGTCTGGTTATTGCCATGGATATTGTCAAATTGCCCTATATATTGGAAAGTCCATTCACTCATTTCCTGTTTATAGGGAACTTTAGGAGCAAATCTCATAGTATATCCGTTTCCTCCAGGAGTTTTCATGTGGAAAACCGAGGTTTTAATTTTCCGATTCAAGTTCACAATAGTACTCACTGGAGAAGACAATAGTTTCAAAGGACCTTTGACATCTGTTATTTTCACAGGGATAGCATAGCGACCATCATAAGGATATTTTGTTGCATCAAGAGACTTCAGACGCCCCTCAATAGTAGCCACTATGTTACCGGGGTTAATGGTTGCAGAGATTTTTCCTGTCCCTTCTTCGCCTTCAGCATTAACAAAATGTATATCTTCCGGGCTCACGGATCTGACATTGAGTCCATTTTCCTCATTATATTTTTCAAGGGTAGCAACGTCAACTTCCACTGTTACAGTCACAGGAACATCGGTAGCGTTTGCCAAACGCGGTGTGATAGCAAATGAGGCTCCTTCCTGATCTGAAGCCAACACGGCTATGACACCCGTCTGATTAACATTACCCATATAGACAGCATTAGAAGGATTACCTCCCACACCATCTGCTAACCCTTCTTCATCTAAAACAGAGCAAGAAGCGAAAAGAGGTATCAATATACAATATTTTAAAGTAGTAAATATATTTCTCATAACGATATATCTATTTAATTAATTATTAAATGGAGGATTCATTGCAGAAATCGCAGCTTTCACATTTTTATAATCCGGACCATACAAATAGTCTTCATTGATGTGAAATGCACCTATCCCTCCGGCTTTCCCTTTAAGATTTTGAGTCACAAGTTTTACGTATCTTGAGAAATCATTAGCATTATTCGGGTTAGTTTGGAAAGACTCGGTATAAATAAACTGTTCCGGTTTAACCTTTGGCTGTTGCTGCATCAGTATATTTGCGGTCGACGTCCAATTTCCTCCGGTTCCATTATACGACTGAAATACAAAATAATCGAACACATAAGCCACCTGCGGATCAATCCATCCAATAGAGCCATTGATGTTCAACAATTTCTCTTTGGGAAGAAATTCCCTGATTTTCTTAAAGAAATGATTCTCATATTGCTTATTAGAATTTTGATTACAAGAAATCAAAGCTTTATTCTTTTCCCAAGGATCAGACCAATCTCCACAATGCATCCCCGGTTTAAAAGGAGAAGCAAATTGCGGCTCATAATCAATATCTATACCATCATAACCATATTTCTCAATAGAATCACAGATTGCTCTTGCATACTGCTCAATAGCTGTATAAGGCTCGTTAGACCATCCTCCTTCTGGCTTATTGCTCAACCCGTCACCGATGTTCTCAATTATCCATCCGACAGTCATTCTTGTTCCTTTCTCATGGAGTCTAGCAAGTTGGGCTTTTTTCTCCTCACTTAAGTTCCACGAAGCTCCCCAATTGGAAACAAAATCAACGCTATCCGGTAAATGGTCAAGCGAGAAAGTATTATCAGGCGAAGTCGGATTCCAATAAGCAAACCAACCGAACATAACCATATGTTTACTCTTCTTATACTCACGTAAATCAGCTAAATACGCTTCGCGAAGTCTTTTGTTTTCTTCTGCGATAGCTGCCGAATCTGCCTTATTCTTTTTTAAGGCCTCTTCTTCTTCAGCCCATTTCTTAGAATCTCTTTTAAATAACTCTTCTTGTGGAATGTCATCCACATCGATAGGAGTGATATCGGTACATGAAACAATAGCCAGCAAGCCGACAGCTACCATCATACCATATATTTTTTTATTTAAATAAGCCATAAAACTATTTATTAAAGTATTAAACATCATACAAAATTATTACTTTTTAATCTTAACATCCCACCAAACATTTACATTGGCAGAGTTGGCCCCACCTCTATATTTAGTTATAGCATCTTGAACATTGACTCCGTTTTCAGTCATCTCCTTTTGAGGATAAGGCCAACAGCGCACGCCATCTTTATGCCCATCAGAAGTAATAACTCCCATGTTTGAGATATTAGTGTTAGCAGGAATAAGTTTCGGGTATCCTGTACGCCTCCATTCACTCCAAGCTTCCATACCATCAGGAAAGATAGCCAGATATTTTTGCACTATAATTTTTTCCAACTTTTCTTCTTCTGGCAAACCGTCGTTCCATGCCACCGTTACATTAGAAGGAGATGTTGCGCTATATTGAGGTTTCTTTGAATCCACAAAAGAAGCAGGAGTAGTAGTTCCTTGAAGATATTGCTCTACGCCATCCGAAATGCCATTTTCTTCAAAAGAAAGGCGAATACCCTTTTCGTAAAGATCTTTTGCTTTCCGTCCGTTTGTATTGTAGCCTACCAAAGCAGCCTCCGCTTGCAGAAATGCTGTCTCCGAAGCCTTAAACCAATAGGTTGGAGAAAACTCTTCCACATTGGGCTTAGCAGCTTCATTATATGCATCTCCAGTAGGAGGTATTGCAGGCGGTACAGCTATATTTGTATTTCCCTCAAAATAACTATTAATACGTGGATCTGCAAAACCTTTAAGATAACACTGAATAGTAGCTCCTATCCGGGTATCATTATACGACCCTTTAATAGTAAAAAGAGCATTTTTCGTTTTAAATCCTGCCCCATACTCCAGCTTGGCAATATCGGCTACTGTCTCAATCATTCCGGCTTTATGATTCATGGCCTTTTCTGCCCAAGTTCTTGATAAATCGGCATCTACATAACGCAGTCGCATAGCCAAACGGAGCATAAGAGAGTTACCCAGCTTTGCCCATTTCAAAGCGTTACCTTCATATACCACATCCGATGCCTTCGGTACAATAGGAGTAGCCTGACTGAAAGCATATAGATGGTTAACAGCTTCTTCCAACTCTGTAAAAAATGATTTATAGATTGCCTCCTGAGAGTCATAAGTAACTTTAAATGAACCGCTTCCTACATTAAAATATGGAATAGCTCCATACTTATCGGTAGTTCTATGCAATCCCATAATCTTAGATATCTGAGCGATAGACCATATTTCAAGATTCTTGTTTTTCACATCATAGTTCAGTTTCTTAAGCTGAATCCAAGGAGAAAAAATCTGAGAAATACCAGCTGCGAAAGTTCCATTAGTCCATCCTTCATCAAAATAGAATTGAGAAAGGTTTCTTCCGGGCCATTTTGCGTCGCGAGGCGCCATATAACCCATCCAGCTGTCTGAGGTCAGATTATTCGTAACCTGATAATCATTCACAAAGTCCGTCCCACCCGTTCCTGTATGAATAGGAGCAAATTGAAGAGTAGGAAGAAACGTTCCGTTTAGTACTCCATCTTTTCCCAACATTTCATCATCAGGTAAAAGCGGATTCTTATTTATATCTTCGAAGTTATCGGTACAAGATGAAAACATTAGCAAGCCGAAGCATGCTGCCATCACCGACTTAAATATATTTCTTCTATTATTCATATGATTATTATTTCTGCGTTATAATTATAGTCCGATCTTAATATTAAACCCAAAACTCCTCATGCTTGGAGGCATGAAGTTATCGCCCCCGGCAGAATAAGTACCAGTTCCTCCGACCATATCCGAGTCATAAGGTGCCGCTCTATATATACTGAACAAGTTACGGCCAATAAGTGAAACTGTCATATCAGACAGAACATTTCCAAACCATTTCTTAGGTAGACTGTAGCCAATTGAAAGTTCCTGCAATTTTATATTGGTAGCATCATACAAGTAATAGGCGCCAAGTCTGTTCTGACCAATAGTGGTATAATAGCGTTTAGCATCATATGTATGACCGTCTATCATAACACCTCCTGCATCACGGGCATCGGCCGTCACCTTAGATACACCATAACTGTCCATCATGGCTTGTGTAGCCGATGTTACATGACCGCCTACACGCGCAGAAATCAGGAAATTGATATTTACACCATACAAGTTCACTGTATTATTCCATCCCATCATAAAATCCGGAGCCGAAGAGCCTACTTTCAATCGTTGTGACTTGTCTATTCTGTAGCCATCTCCTTCTTCAATCAGCTTACCGTCTTTCCCTTTCACCAAAATCCCCTGGACAAAGATATCATTCATAGAATCACCCGGACGCATATATTTAGGAGAAGTCAATACGTTGATATCGAACACAGAGCCGTCTATGGGATTCTTGTATCCTTTCACAAGTTCCATAATCCTATTCACGTTTCTCGTATAAGTAAGGTTAGAACTGAACCGTACATTTCTCCATGTATTTTCGAACCCGACAGCAAGTTCGATACCTCGGTTGCGAATATCTCCGGCTTGCACATAGAAGCCTGTATAACCCGAACCGTCAGACATATTCTGGATAAAAGTCTGATTATATGTATTAGATTGATAAACAGTAGCGTCAAAGCTGACTTTTCCGTCGAACAAGCGTGCATTCAAACCTGCTTCCCACGAGCGGGTACGCTCCGGGCGGAAATCAGGATAAGGATAAGTAGATATAGGAGTCACCTTACCACCCGACATATTATAGGTAATGGTACCGGGAGTAATACCTAACTGTGAAATCGGCGAACCAACCTCTGTGAACGACATGCGAAGCTTCAGGTATGAAATAAATTCCGGCATTTTCATCATCTCGGAGAGGATGCCCGAAAGTCCGATCGAAGGATATGCAATTACAGGAGTCTTTCCGTTGCTCACCAATTGCGAAGCCCAGTCAAGACGCCCGGTAGCAGTTAAAAACAGCATATTTTTCCATCCGAATTCCGTACTGGCAAATAAAGCTATATTCCGTGTCCTGCGATATTCCTGACCGCCTCCACCAGTAACATCGGGGTCGACATTGGCCGTAGAGAAGAGATTAGGTACAGTCTTTAAACGCCCCCCTACACTAACTCCCGTCGTATGGTGGTCTTCAAAACTGGTACCGACATTGGCAGTCAATGAATAATCATTCTCCCATCTTTTGTTAATATTCACCATAAAGTCTGCATACGTTTGATTATAGCGCTGCTCAGTAAGCCCGAAACTTCCTTTGGCACTTTCCAAATTGACATCACCTGTAAACAAAGGATTTGTCGTTGCATAAAACTTATTTTTAATGGTGTTGTAAGTGTTGTCCAAGCGTACGCGACCTGCCACATTCAGCCAATCAAAGATGTCGTATTGTACACGAGCATTAAACATGTAGCGGTGCTTGCGATTCGTGAACATTTCGCGATTTATGATCCAATACGGATTTTCAAAGTCTTCTCCCTGAGTTCCATAAGGCCAGTACTGAGTAGGGAAACGACGTTCCAAGTCATAGCGCTCCCATACTTTTACTCTCTCAAAGTCATCCCCACGTGGGAAAAGATATAAAGGACGAAGCGGGTTAAAGTAACGCCCTCCCGACATCATGTTCTGATCCCCCTGAACGATGTAGCTTGCACCGATATCAAGATGTAGTTTGTTATCAAAGTAGTTTGAAGTATTGCGACCGCTGAAATTATACCTATAGTATTCATTATTGGGAATAATACCTTCTGAATGAGTAGTCGCAACAGAAATAAACGTTTGATTTTTCTCCGTACCGCCGGAAATATTCAACGAGTTAATCGTACTGTAGCCGGTTTGGAAAAAGTCTTTAGGATTGAATTTAGAAGGAGTCGCAAGTTTTTCACCCCAACTGCGATAAGTATCTTTCTCCGTACCATAGGTGTTTTGAAACTCGGGCATCACACCGGCAGTGAGAAACTCCGTATTGGAAGAGAAGTTTACTTTCAAAGCACCGGCCGCTCCTTTTTTTGTATTGATAATAATTACCCCATTAGCAGCGGCAGCACCATAAAGGGCAGCAGCAGACGGCCCTGTCAGAACGGAGATAGATTCAATATCTTCAGGGTTAAAGTCGGAAATTCCTTCTCCGCCTCCGGGACGTCCATATTCACTACCGTCACCTGCACGATTGGCATTACCAATAGGCATACCGTCTACTACATAGAGTACATTATTAGTACCTGAGATAGACTTGGAGCCACGCATAACAACACTTGTAGCTCCACCGACTCCCGAAGAAGAACGAGTGATATTTACACCCGCCACCTTACCATTCAACGAATTGATAAAGTTGGCATCTTTCACTGTAGTTAGTGCCTCATTACTGATTTTCTGAACATTATAGCTCAATGTCTTCTCAGAGCGTTTAATACCGAGAGCAGTTACAACTACTTCATCCAGCACCTTGGCATCATCGGATAAGACAATATTCAATTTCTCTCCGTTCCAAGCAAACTCTTTGGTCTGATATCCGACAAAAGACACCACTAAAATATCCCCCTTACGCACATTGGCAAGAGAGAAGTTTCCATCAAGATCAGTCACTGTTCCGCTTCCTGTGCCTTTAACCGAGACAGTGGCTCCAATTATCGGTTCATTGTGAACATCTTTCACCACTCCCGTCACAGTTTTCTTTTCGCCCACAGGCTTGGCTTGGGGAACGATCATGATGTAATTGTCTTTGATTTTGTAAGAGAACCCGGTTCCTGACAGAATAGCGGAAAGGGCTTTGTCAAGCGATTCGCCGTTGATATCCAAATCTACCCGTTTGGTTTTTTCCAGTTTAGATTCATTAAAGGCTACCAGGTAAGTTGACTGTTTTTCTATTTGTTGTAAAGCCTCCTGCAACGTAATATTCTTCTTTTTTATTGTTATTTTGGCGTTGCTTTGGGCAAAAAGTGCTGTCTGTATAACGAAACAGCTAAAAAACATAAAAAGAAAAGCTTTAAATCGATAATAATTCATAGATTAGAGCAATTTTTTAGTGTTAGATCATAATATATTTTATTTCTCGCGGAATAAGCATATTTTTTTAATGCTAAAAATACGATTTCACATCCGGAACGAGGCGGCATCCTTGTTCCGGATACTTTTTTTCATACACACTCTTTATTAAAAGGTTAACAAATAATTTATCTCTATTTTCTCTTATCGCTTTTTATGTAGCAAATATCTCCTTCCATCTTATAGGTGAATCCACCCACGACTTCCCGGATAATTGCCATGATATCTCCGATATCCGACTTCTCGCGAAAGCGGAAATTATATCTGTCATCATTGAATGAACTTGCGTTGTACTGAAACGTGACGGCATAGCGACGCTCCAGAGTAGAAAGCACCTCTTTCACGGTGCATCCGCGGAAGACGAACATTCCCCGTTGCCAAGCGGTCACATCTTCGAGATCGGCTCGGGCCAATGTGCTTTGTTTGGTGGAGGAATAGTAAACCACTTGTTCGGCGGGATTCAGGATATAGCTTTCGGCACCGTTATTGCAGTCCACTTTCACTTTTCCATGAATCAATGTGGCAATCATCTTCTCGTTTTCAGGGTAAGCGAAAACATTAAACTCTGTGCCTAAAGCGGTAACTGCCATCGTGCCCGACTTTACGATAAACGGTTGGTCGGGATTCTTCTTTACTTTAAAATTCGCTTCTCCGATCAGATATACCGTGCGCGTATTGCCTTTAAAGGCTTCGGGATAAAGCAAGAGCGTCCCCGAATTGGTTTGCACGGTGCTTCCGTCGGGCAGCTCGATCACTTCCATATCGCCTGCGGGGGTGAACTGCTCCACCATTGCAATCTCAGAATACATGTTCTTCGTCAGGAAGAACGTGCCCGATATCGACACAGCCAACAGAACGACCGCTGCGGCGGCATACCACCGGAATCTACGCATAGAGAAAGTATTCGACGCGGTTACATGCCGTTCGTTCACTCCCAAGCGTTCGTACACTTTGGATAAAGAGGCTCGTGTGGAAGCATCTTTCGTTGCTTCCGTCTCTTTCCACAGGTCGTGCAGGGCGGCTTCCTTTTCATCCGCATGCGTCTCATCCACCAACCACCGGTGTATTTCCGCAGTCAGTTTCCGATCGTGCCGGGAAGCTGCAAACACGCGTATTATTTTCTGAACGTAATCTTTCATATTTGTACTTGCCTTACAATATAAAGACAACTACCCGAAACGAACTACTCAACAGAAATATAAAAAAGATGCGATTAAAATGATTTTCTTTAAATCTTGAAGGGCTAAATAGATGTGACGCTCCACTGTACGTACGGAAAGTTGGAGCCGGTCGGCTATCTCCTGATTGCTCATCCCCTTTTGCCGGCTCATCACGAAAACCTTCCTGCGTTGCTCGGGCATGTCCTCCAAAGCCAGCTTCACCAGGAGTTCGATCTCTTTGGCGTAGATCTGATCGTGGATATCCACTTCAAAAGCCGAAGAGTCTTCCTGCGCCAAACGCTCCTGATAGGTGTATTCCACCGACTTATGTTTCAGGAAATTGTAAATATGGTTGCGCACCATGGTGTAGATATAGCTGTTCCACGTCTCCCGCGATTCCCAGATCTCCGGATTATCCCACAACTTTACGAACACATCCTGAGCAATGTCTTCGGCGTCGTCTTCCGACTTCAGAACTTTCCACGCAAAGGCTTTTACCTTCGGGAAAGTGGCAATAAAAAATTGCTCGAATTTCTTCTTTTTTTGTTGTTCGCTGAGAGAGATCATTAGAAAATTACACAATTACGCCATTGATACGGCAGTCAAAAGTAGATGCTTTTAATGTAAAAAGCAAAAAAAAGGAATAAAATCGACTTTCGGAAGATTCGGTTTGCCTCTATCGTTTCTTTTTCATACCGAAGGAGGGGAGGCAAACGACCGTTCCGTTTGAACCGTTTCACTCAGACGGAACAGGCGGTTTATCGGTGCAGGGACACGGTTGTGTCCGAACAAAAGTTCCGCCAATCTGCGCAGAGCTTCCGCTACGACGAAACGGAGCTTTTATTGCGTTCGGACAGAGCTTCTGTTTCATCGAAACGGAGGCTCCATTCACCGCAACAGAGACTCCATTGCATCGAAACAGAGCCTTCATTGCACGCAAACAGAGACTCTATTGCATCGCAACAGAGATTCAATTGCATCGCAACAGAAGTTCTGTTTCACTGAAAGCGAGACTCTATTGCATACGAACGAGGCTTCTGTTCCCGCTACCAGCCAACACCTTTAACCGACGACTCTCAGTCTGATGAATAATATAGATTGTCGCAGTTCGCCCTTCCTGTACACGATGCTCACTTGTTTATTACTCAGTCATAGTCCCGACGGGGTTCTTTGAACTTGAAAGGAAGGTATAAAGAAGAAAATCCGCCGCCCTATAAGAAGGCAGATACAAGGCCGGCTACCCAACCACACAAAACACTCTTTCTGCAAAACAACCCGGCAAATTCAGTCTTTACAATAGCGGTTGCCCAACCACACAAAACACACTCTCTGCAAAACAATCCGGCAAATTCAGTCTTTTGCAAAAGAGGTTTACTCCGTCCGCTGCGCTTCATCTGCGCCGTTCGAGGCAAACAGTGCGTGCGCCAGCCTGCGGCATCCGGCACGATCTACCTTTCCGTTTCCCGCTCCGGGCAGTTCTTTTACGTAGCGGATGCGCTTGGGACGATGGTAAGGCGGCAGTTGCGCCAACCAATCGGGGCATACTTCGAGACACCCGCCCGAATCTTCCACCAGCAGGACAAGAGCCTCGCCCAACCGCTTGTCGGGCACGGAGGTGACAGCAAACGGGGCGCGAATGAACGGACGCAGTTTCTTTTCCACCTCTTCGGGCTGAATCTTAATGCCTCCGCTATTGATGATGTTGTCTTTTCGTCCCAGAATGAAAAAACCGCCGTCGGGACGGATACGGGCAATGTCGTTGGTCGTCAGCACTTCGTCGCAGACAAGGGGGGCGTCGATGACCAGCGTGTTCTCGGCAGACAGGGAAAGCCTCACCGAAGGAAACGGATAATAACACTCGGAAGCCTCGACGCCGCTAAGCCTCCGCAGCGCGATGTGAGAAAGCGTTTCGGTCATTCCGTAAGTCGAGTAAACAGCTCCCGGAAAGTCACGAAGCTCATTCTCCAAAGCCTCATCGACGGCTCCCCCGCCTATCAGCAGCGTCCCGATCTGCTTCAACCGCTCTTTCTCTTGGCGCACCTGAAGGGAATTGTAAACCTGAAGAGGAACCATGGAAGCAAAGCGAACGGGTGTCGCGAGCTCTGCCAAAGGGTGTCCGGAAGGTTCCCGGACAAGGAGTTCCAGGCCGGCGACCAAGGCGCGCACGACAACCATCATCGCTCCGATATAGCGCAGGTTCATGCAGAGCAGAGCGGTGTCTCTTTCCTGCAAATGCAGATACCCGCAGGTGATGCGGGCGCTTTGCACCATCTGTTCCTTGCGAACGACCAGTGTTTTGGGGGCGCCCGTAGAACCGGAAGTGCGGACGGTTACCGTGGGCGAGCCGTCGAACCAACTCTCCAGAAACCGAAAAACATCCGCCAAAGCAGGGTTGCCGTCGTTCATTATCTCCGTCGACCATAACTTATAGTTCCCTGCGTCGACTCTTCTACCGTCGAGATACAAAAACTGCCGTTCGATATTTACTTCCATCTTTTCGTTTGATAAAACATCCGCAAGAAGGTCAGATAACGGGCGTCCGTTGCCGATGCGGATAAAACCAAAGCTCATCGCCCCTCAGAGCGAGCGGCATAGCTACGTTTTCCACGAACAAATGCCCCGTTCCCAATCCCTGAGGCAGGGGATTGTCGTACCTGCTCACCCATTGGGCAATGGCATTCAGACCGATGTTCGACTCCAAAGCGGAAGTCGCCCACCAGCCGATTCCCGCTTCTTCCGCCAGCCTTATCCATCGATCCCTGTTTCCATGAAGCGAAGGTTTGATGATGATATATTGCGGCGAAAGGGTTTGCAGCAGTTCGGCCTGTTTCGCGCAACTGTTGCAACCGATCAACTCCTCATCCAATGCAATGGGCAAAGGAGTCTCGCTGATCAGTTTCGCCATCTCCTCCCACTGTCCGGCGCGAATGGGCTGTTCGATGGAATGCAGTTCCAGCTCCGACAAGCGTTTCAACTTCTCCGGCGCGTCCGAAGGAGTAAAAGCTCCGTTGGCATCCACCCGCAGTTCTATCTCACGGGCCGAAAAACGGCTGCGGATGTAGCGCAGCAATCCCAACTCCTCCTCGAAGTCGATCGACCCGATTTTCAGTTTGATGCAACGAAAGCCGGCTTCTATCTTTTCCGTAATCTGACGAAACATGAATTCGCGGTCGCCCATCCAGATAAGACCGTTGATAGGAATACCCTTTTCTCCGCGCGTGAAAGCCGAATCCCCGAACCCCGGCGTCCCGGCGTCGAAATGTTTGAAAGCCGTCTCCAGCCCGAAAGCGATGGACGGATAGTTCTCCAGCTCCTCCTCCGAAAGCCTTTCTCCGCGCTCTTCCGTTTGCCGGCAAATATCGGACAATAGTTGTTCGTAATCGGGACGGTCGTCGCAGCTCAAGTCCGGCAACGGAGCGCACTCGCCTATGCCCACCCTTCCGGGTTCGTCGGGAGAGGTCAGACGAACATACCATACTTTCCGTTCGGTATACACCCCTCTCGAAGTTCCCGCCGGACGTTTGAAAAACAAGGTTCGCGGAATAATTTCTATTCTATACTTCATTCTTTCCGAAAGATAATGACAGCCTAAGGAAACTTGGGATACTGCTTGAAATTGGGCTTGCGCTTTTCCAGAAAAGCGTTCTTTCCCTCCTGCGCCTCATCCGTGAGATAATAGAGCAGAGTGGCGTCTCCCGCCAATTCCTGAATACCCGACTGTCCGTCGAGCTCGGCGTTCAAGCCTGCCTTAATCATGCGCAGAGCCAACGGACTCAACTGCATCATCTCCTCTGCCCACTGAACGTATTCATCCTCCAGTCGCTCCAAAGGCACCACCTTATTCACCAGCCCCATATCGAGGGCCTCCTGCGCGTTGTACTTCCGGCACAGGAACCAAATCTCCCTTGCTTTTTTCTGACCGACCACACGTGCCAGATAAGACGCTCCGAATCCGGCGTCGAAGCTGCCCACGCGCGGTCCCGTTTGTCCGAAGATGGCATTTTCGGAAGCGATGGAAAGGTCGCACACCACATGAAGCACATGCCCGCCGCCGATGGCAAAACCGTTCACAGCGGCAATCACCGGTTTCGGGATGCTCCGTATCTGCTTCTGAACATCCAATACGCTCAGGCGGGGCACACCGTCTTTGCCGATATATCCGCCGCGTCCTTTCACATTCTGGTCGCCTCCCGAACAGAACGCCTTGTCGCCCGCTCCGGTAATCACCACCACATCGATATCCGACTCTTCGCGACAGATGCGCAACGCATCGCTCATCTCGGCCGTAGTGGTCGGAGTAAAGGCGTTACGGTAACGTTCGCGGTTGATTGTGATACGGGCAATCCCGTTATAATAATCAAAAAGAATATCTTCGTATTCCCTGATAGTTGTCCATTCTCTTTTCTGTGTCGACATAATGAGTAAGTTTATTGATTCTTTTTAAAATAGTCTTTCAAGATGCGCGCGTCTTTGTTCTTATTGGTAAACACTTCCACCAGCACCGGCTGCTCCATCGGCTCAGGCCGGGTCAGAATTTGCACGGCTTCCGTCAATTGTTCTTCATTCTCGGCACGAAGATAGAGAAAACCTCTCTCTTCCGCCCATCCCTTGGCGGATGTTTTGTGAACGGCCGTGATGAACTTATGCGAAGTACCCGACATTTCCAATCCGGGCAACGTATGGAAAATCCCTCCTCCGCCGTTGTTGAGCAACAGAATGCGCAAGTTGGCGCCGATATGTCCATTCCACAAAGCATTCATGTCGTAGAAGAAACTCAGATCGCCGATAACGACAAAGTTCAATTTATCCGAACAGGCAGCATAGCCGATTGCCGTGGAAAGAGAGCCCTCGATTCCGTTTGTTCCGCGATTGCCGCACACTTCCACCGCAGAAGGAATCGGATACAATTGCGCGTACCGCACTGCCGAACTGTTGGCCAAATGCAGGGCGCACGATTCCGGCAACGATTTTATCAAGCCCCCGACCGCCGACATGCCGGAATATCCGAACTCCGGTTCGGGAATCGTTTTACAATAATTCTCCCACACGCGGGGATATTCGGGCGTACGGTTGTCCAGCCAGCCGGCTATCTTCTCCAGAAACTCGAAAGGATCCATTTCGATGACGCAGGTCAACGCCCCGTATAGGTCTACCACTTCGCCGTCGGGCGAAACGTGCCAATGCTCTTTAGGCGGATGTTGGCGCAAGAACTTCTTCAGGCGTTTGGAAATTACATGTCCTCCGTACGTAATCAACAGCTCCGGAGCCATTTGTTCCGCCCTCTCTTCGGGCATGAATGACAGCGCCGCGTCGAAATTCTTCACCGGAATGCCGGGAACCGTCTGATTGCCGATATGTTCCGTGAGCCAGGCAAAGTGCTTATACAGCAGTTTCACATATCTTTTTTCGAACAGATAAATCAGGCTCATCTGACCCACGACAATCATTCTCCGGTTGTATTGGTTGAGCCGGTCGATCAATCCGTTGTAATCACGGTCGTACACATTCAGCCCCTGATAGCGTGTAATCGCGCGCACCGCAGGAAGCGATTCGACGGTAAAGCGGAAGAGAGGTTCCGAAATAGGAACATTGATATGCACCGGGCCTTTTCCATGATGGTTCGTTTCGAGTAATGCTTCGTTCACCAGCCTGTTGCAATACCACTCGTCTTCCTCCGTATGAATCTCCGGCAGGTCGACCGATTTCTTCACCAGCGAACGGAACACTCCCGGCTGTGGCACGGTCTGTCCGTCCATCTGTCCGATCCATGCGCCGGGACGGTCTGCCGAAATAACGACTAAGGGGATATGTTGATAAAAGGCTTCCGCCACGGCCGGATGAAGATTCAGCAAAGCCGTTCCCGAAGTACAGCAGACAGCCGCCGGCTTCCCGCCGTTCAAAGCGAGCCCAATTGCGAAATAGCCTGCGCTCCGCTCATCCGTCAGCGAATAGCACGTAAAGCCCGGATGAGTGGAAAGCGTATGCACAAGCGGAGCGTTCCGGCTGCCGGGGCACAACACCACTCTCGTAATTCCGTGCGCTTCGAGCAAAGCGACCAGTTGAAGTACATTTTTCTTATCCGAATACATATCTTTTGTTGTTTTAGTTTATTGAGTCAAACGCTTCATCGTTTGCATTTTCTTTTCCGTTTCCATCCATTCGTCATTCAGTTCCGAAGAAGCGATCAGTCCGCCTCCGGCATACAACACGAGGTTTTCCTCTTCAATGTGCATACAGCGCAGATTGACGTACAAGTCTGTCCGACCCCGGGGATCCATCCAGCCGATAAAACCCGAATAATAGCTGCGGTCGTAACCTTCATTCTCCAAAATAAAGGCGTGAGCCCGCTCTTTGGGCAGGCCGCATACAGCCGGAGTGGGATGAAGAAGCGCAAGCAAGTCGCCCGGACGAATCCGGTCATGCAATGAAAAACGAAAGTCTGTCTTAAGGTGCGACAAAGCTCCGGCATAAACCGGATAAGGCCCCTCTTCCGCCGAATGAATGCCCAGCGAATGCAATTGCTTCCGTATGTAGGCCGATACGTACTCCTGTTCTTTCCGGTTCTTTTCGCTCCAGGCATGGGGCAAACCTCCGTTTTGCAAAGGCAATGTGCCTGCGAGGGCCACCGTATGCCATTCGTTGCGTTCGCCCGACAGAAGTATCTCGGGAGTGCTTCCGAGCCATAGCCCGGTATGAGGAGTGTAGCATAAATAAACATACGAGTGCTTGTAACGGACACAAGCGGCACGGAAAGCCCCGACCGGAGAGAAACCGGGCGTCCGCTCTACGGTCTGATTGCGTGAAAGCACTAACTTATCGAATACCCCTTCGCCCAACTTCTCCATAAAAAGACGAAAGCATGCTTCATATTCTTTCGTGCAAGAGATTTTGCAGCCGTTTTCATCGCCATCATAACCGGTAAGCCTCCCCCCGTCCTGCCAATTCGTATAGACCGTCTCCGGCTCCTGTTCGCACTCCATCAGCACAAGCGGAGAATTTCCATTCACCTCGAACGGCGCCATAACGAATCCTCTCTTTCCGTTCAGTTCGTCGAAACCGGAAAGCAAGCGGAGGGTATGTATGTTTCCTTGCAGCAGGCGGATATTCTCTTCGCCGGGCAGACGATAACATGCGAACGGACGCTTCTCCCCCACCAATGCTTCTATCCTTACCGACAACTCTTTTTCCTCAACAATCATCTTTTTTTCATAATACTGTTGGTCACTCGTATGGAAGACACCAGTTTATTGGTAGATGTGAATACATCCACATTCCATACATGAGACGAACGTCCTTTATGTACCACAGTGCCCACGGCACGCACCGTATCGCCTTCGTGGGCCGATGAGATGTGGCTTCCGCTGACTTGCATCCCCACAACCATTTCATCGGGGCGGCAAAGAATCATCGAGCCCATCCCCGCCACCGTTTCCGCCAGCGCAAGCGTAGCGCCCCCGTGAAGGATACCGAACGGCTGGCGCGTGCGGTGGTCTACCGGCATCGTCGCTTCCACACGGTCTTCGGCGGCATACGTATATTGAATACCCAAATTTCCCATCAAAGCATGACGCGCCCGGGCGTTCAGTTCGTCGAGCGGAACATCCGCCGCCCGCACTTCCGCCAGAATGGCTTTTTCAACCGCTATGGCCACGCCGTCTTCCTGATTCGAGAGGGTGACAAAATCGGCACACGCTTTCACCGAATCGGGCGCATGCCCCATCGCAATGCCCAAACCCGCCAATTGAATCATGGTTACGTCGCACACCCCGTCTCCTATGGCGATGATCTCTTCACGCTTCACGCCCAACTGCTCGAGCAACGCTCCCAAAGAATTCGCCTTATCGATGGAACTCGGCACCACCTCCAAGAAATAAGGCTCCGAACGGAAAGCGTCCAACGCTCCGTCCAACCTTTTTTTCCAATGGTTCTCCAAGCCGATCAGCGCTTCCTCGTCGTCGCTCACCAACATACATTTGCATGGAGCAAAATCTACCGAAGTGGAAAACTCTTCTTCCTTGATAATCTTCAGATTATTCAGAAGAGCTTCGTTACGGATATGCCGGTTGTCCGAGTCGTTCGTGATAATGGTATCATCGTGATAAGTAAATATGGCGAATCCGTTCTTACGGGCTTTTTTCTCCAGATACGGCAGCATCTCAGGATTAATGCGCCGTTCGAACAACACCTCGCCGTTCTCCGCCCTGATAATCTGGCAACCGTTATAAGAGAGGATAAAACCGCCGTAATTCCCCAGCTCCAAAGCTTTAGCCAAGGGCATCAAACCATACGTAGGTCTGCCCGAAGCCAAAACAATGCGCACTCCCATTTGCTGAACTTTCAGCAAAGCCGACAATGTGCGCTTCGTGATTTCCTTTGCCTCATTGAGAAGCGTTCCGTCTACGTCGAGAACTAACAATTTATACTTCATCGCCACACAAATATTGGTTTAGACTACAAAGGTAGAAAATTAGACGAACCACGAAAAGCCGAACGCGATAAAAAACACGACATCGGTTCAATCTTGATTTAACCGAATCCGTTTTTATATCGGTAAAGAAAATAATATTGGGCAATCCGTCTCAAGATAGCGGAAATGAATCGATTTCAGGCATAATCCGTATGTACGGAAACAGCCCATTGCCCGGAAAAGAAAAAGGGTGGAGGGTTTTCATGGAAAAGGTCGAGGGTTTTCGCGAAAAGGGTCGAGGTCTTTTGCAGAGAAGGTGGAAGATTTCTCGCGAAAGGCAGTGGGCTTTCACAGAAGAGGTGGAGGGTTCTCGCAGGAAGGACTGTGGGTTCGCAGAAAAAAGGCGGCGGGCTCTGAAAAAAAGGCGGCGGGCTTTGAAAAAAAGGCGGCGGGCTTTGAAAAAAACACGG
>OHBE01001147.1_pt1 | contig 24550 bp, 25 predicted proteins | sample 1577231 | NCBI WGS metagenome assembly OHBE01 (sample SAMEA3541506, study PRJEB24748) | human gut metagenome | biome: human gut; feature: human-associated habitat; material: faeces | place: China | collected 2012 | reverse complement strand
TGCTTGCTCGGCTTGCCGCGCGCCATGTTGAGCTTGAGGCCCTTGGCCTTCCAGCCCTCATATTCAGCGGACACCTTGTCATACTCGCTCTTGCGAAGGTTGGTCGCTATTTCAATACATTGCATTGCAGTCCTCCTCCTTGCTGGCTTTATTGCATTTATAGGACACAAGAGATTTTCGCCTACTGACAGGATCGGCCTGCTCATAGCCAAATGCAACCGCAATTACTGGCTGAAAGTTATCCGGCAGGGTAAAACGGTCAAGAAGAGCTCCCTCTTTGCGCAGGGCGCGAACAGGCATAGCAAGAAGCACACTTCCAAGCCCCAATGCTGTGGCAGCCAATGTGACATTCTCTGCGGCACATCCTGCATTCAAATATGAATTTTCGGGAGGATCAGAAGCATCTGGTCTCACAGAAATCAGCAAAACGGCCGGTGCATGATACAAGGGATGCGACTTGATTGCTCCTGCATAACACGCCGCGGCGTGATCCCATGCCTCGAGAAGTTCAAGATTGGAAATAAGTGAAACGTGGATGTGATCCCGCTTGTTGCAAGCAACCGGCGCTACTTGCGCAGAATGCAATAAAATTTCAATTTTTGCAGCTTCGGGTAGCTTCGATCTGTCGTACCTTCGGCAGGAGTAACGCTGATTGATTGCTTCCAGTGTTTCCATAGCCACAGTCCTTATCTGGTGTATTCCTGCTTGATAAAAGCATATAGCTCGTCCATATATTGAGAGAGACTGCTGATTTTAACATATTCGCATTCTGTGTGGAAGGCGACTCCATGCGGACCAAATAGCACAGTTGGGATACTCAACTCGTTGTAGAGAATGTTACCGTCGCTTACGCTCTGATTGATTCGAAGCTCCGGCGTGTGCCCAAATTGCTTTCGAAGCAGAGATGTCAGACGCTGCACATCCGACTGCTCAGGCGAAAGTTGATAAGCAGGATAGCTGGGGATCTCGCGACAGATCGTCAAGTTTCCGACGCAAACTCTTTCTGCATAGATACGCTGGAGATCGTCAATAAAACTGTCGATGCTTTCCGTTGGAAACAACTGTTTATTCATCAGGGCACTGCATTTAGATGGAATGGTCAGGCTATAGCCCGCATAGTCGCTTTCAATTTCCAGACAGCAGTAGGAAGCACACACACCATTGGCATATAATGGCATATATTTTTCTTGAACCGCTGTAAGAAAGCGAGCCATGCAGTCGATCGCATTGATACCTTTTTCCGGCGTGGACGCATGGCCATCTTTTCCTTGGATGTGCAGGGAAAGAAGGGCCTTTCCGGTTGCACCGATTACAATGTTGTCGAAATGCGGCTCCCCCATGAGGAAGAAATTCTTATTTCTCAGAGCGTTCTGCTGCTGCATTAGTTTCACATAAGCATGTGCTCCAATGGAGTGACGCTCTTCGTCGGAAAGGCCAACAAATTCGATGTCGGCATCAAATGAGGCGTTTTCTTCTTTGAAACGCCTGAGCACGGTGAGCTGCGCGGCAAGACCGCCTTTCATATCAGCCGCACCAAGCCCGTGAAGCTCATCTCCGCGTGTGCAGAGTTGATAAGGATTGGTCTCCCAACGGGGGGTGGGCGGCACCGTGTCGATGTGTCCGCCGAGAATCAGCTTTTTTCCGTGCGTACTACTATTCCAACGGCCGATGACATTGTAGCTTTTTCCATCTACGTGCTGAAGCTGTGTTTCCATCGACAGCTCTTCACGCAGATAATTTGCAAGAAACTCCGCAAAAGCTTGTTCATTCTGCGATTCGCTGGGGATTGCAACCATCTGCTGCAAAAGGGCAATGCAGTTATCTGCTTTCATTTTTGATTTCTCCTGTATGCGGCAACTGAGCGACGGCTCGGCTTCAAGGTGAGTCGAGCTGCGAGTTCCGCGCACCCCAATGCGACAAAAGCCGGGTCAATAACCTTAACGCCGCACTCCTTTTCCACTTCTTCTCCATACTGTGCAAGCCCCAGACAACCCAACACCACTGTGTCTATTCCGTCCTCAGCAACTGCTTCTGCACAGACCTTTTTTAAATAGATACAAGTTGCATCCGGATCGTCCCGTAGTTCTGCGACCGGTATATTCAGTGCCCGGACAGAACTCAGTTTTTTTTGTGTGATCGGGTTTTGCATTAATCTTCGGTATGTCCTCGAAACATTACCCTCCACGGTCGTGATAACGCAGAACTTATTTGATAATATGTCTGCCGCGGCGAGCGCACACTCTCCGGGACCAATCACAGGAATATCAACATTCTCGCGAAGCGCTGTTATGGCAAGGTCACTAAAGCAGTAAACGACAAAAGCGTCATAACCTTCTCTTTCCGCGCGGATGGCCTCCTGCAGGAGCAGCGGACCGGCGAAGACCTCATCGGTTACAGACTCGATGGACACTGGACCGCTTTGGATACAATCGACCGAGATCTCCGTTTCGGTCGAGACAGCCCGGGAGAGCATTGTCTCCCGGGCATTAAGCGTTTTTCGATCCATTCCGCTGTTTGGGATCAAAACCTTAATTCTCATCTGTCTTTTACTGACCTTTCTTGCTGATGTCCCTATAAACCGTCAAGGACTGGCAGTGAGGATCTCCTTCGAGAATGTTCTTAACAGGACAGAATTTTACGTTGGAGCTATATCCTTCTCGGATGGCAATGTCGATCAGGCAATAAATATGTCCGACTTCAGCCCAGTTTTTTTCAAGCCAGACGGTTGCAAATGTACAACTGTCCGTTACATTCATTTTCATATCATTCTCATAGCTGCGATGCAGATCCCAACCTTCCGCGATGGGGATATCGTAAAACTTGTCCAGATTTTCTAACGTCAGCGGCAACCCAGCGTCCAAAACATTTTTTGCAATGTTCCTGCCGCGTTCATGACCGAACTCAATGATCGCTCGCTTGAAAGATTCTTTAGCCTCGTCACCAAAGTCTTCGATAACTGCTTTGGTCAGATGATAATACATGTTCGCCATAAGAACGGACATATTACGAACTGCCTCACCGATCGTTTTTACCTGTGCCATAGTGGATCCTCCTTATAATCAATATAGTATAAAGGTATTGGTAAGTGCTGCCATCAGACGATGTGGAGAAGCTTGCAGAGATTATATACCGTCACAGCCAGAAGACCTGCACAGCAAAGGCTGAGGAGTATATTGTTGATCTTGCTGGACTTGAATTCACCCATTTCCTTGCGATTAACGATCATAATAATCAGAATTGCCAGAAGAGGGGCGTTAATGACGGCGCAGATGTTTGCAATCAGCAGAACCTGCGTGGGGGAGCTAGAGCCAAAGATGAAGGCGGTCAGGGCTCCGAGAGCAAGAATGATAACGGAAAGCCACTGAACATCCTTATCCTCCATTTTTGCTTCACGTCCAAATCCCGCAAGAAGCAGCGTCGCACCCATCTGTGCACTGACAAGCAGAGAAGATGCGGATGCCGCCAACAGACAGATGCCCAGTAAATACGGGGCAGCAGCACCGACAATGGTCTTGAAGAGCATTGTCAGGTCGTTGACTTCAGAAACAGTGATCCCCTGCGGATAGAGAATCTTGGCTGAGGTCAGCAAGACAAGAAGAACGATTAGGGCAATGGAACCGGCACCGAGGATAACATCCCACATCAGAGTGCCGTTCTTAATATCTTCAGTATCCCATTTTTTCTCCTTGCTTAGATGTGTACCATAGACAACGCCGGAGATTGCTGCGCAGGAGCCGATGAATGCAAGGGTGGTGAACAGCGCGTTTTTGTCAGGCAGACTGGGAACCAAACCCTTGGCAACTCCACTCAGAGACGGACCACCGGCAGCAATCAAAGCAATCAGAAAACCAGCAACCATCAGAAAAACACATATTTTCATGCCCTTTTCCACGCGGTTGTAAATGCTCCTTCCGAAGATGAACAAAAGACAAACAAGCGACATAATGACACCGCCAATCTTCCAGTCAAGCCCAAAGAGCAGATTGATAGAAATTCCGCTGCCGGAGAAGTTGCCAACCTCGTACGCAACGCAGCCAAACGCACAAACGAAACCCGCGATAGCGCACAACGCCTTGCCATAAAATTTGTTGATGCAGTCGAGAATCGGCATTCCCAGAACAACTTGGGCAGTATATGCCGAACGCATGTAAATACCGCGCATGAATAGTGCCAGAATGACCATCCAGATCATACCGTATTCATAGCGTGCACCGAGGATTGCTGAGGTGGTTACCGTACCGGTACCAACAGCAGCTGCTGCCATGATAATGCCGGGGCCTGTTTTCGCCAGAATGTCTTTTGCTGTCAACTTGCTTTTCTTGGTCTCGTTTTCCATGGTATCTCCTCCTAAAAATATTTTATCTCTTGGATGTCTTCATGTAAAGTGTTGCAAACTGGCTGATGATATACAATGCGTCATTGATGCGGTTCTTGTTTTTTACAAGCTGTGTCTTGATAAGCCCATACTCCAGAGAAGCGGGATCCAACTTGACCAAGCGCTCAAAGTCCGCAAACAGCGGGATGGGATAAGAGAGACTTGTGTAACCATAGCTGTCCTGTGAATACTTGTCTGCGCATGTCATGGTTACATTGGTAATCTGGCGGGCAACCATCTTGACGAACTCGTTATAAAGCTTGGCCTGCTCGTTCGAGAGTTCTCCTTTCATTGCCTGAATCTCATTTACTTGATGTTCAACGGTTTTCAGGTTATCCTGCAGATCGGTGAAATCCATGTGATCGCCAAATTTATCGGCAACCTTTTGGACATTTGCGCGGAAGACGGAGAGCTTGTCACTAAAATCATATGGCAGAAGCTTTGCTGTCGCCAGATCATAAAGGACCTTGAGCGTTGCTCTGGTATCCTCCTCCAACGCCACTGGGTCGCATTTGTCTTCCCCGTCCTCGGTGGTATGATTCCACCAACCGAGTGTTGCACCATGTGCGTGCTCCATATATTCTTTTGTGAAGGATTTTCTCTGTGTAATAGAGGAAACGCCGATGCCCATAAAACTCTGATCGCCGATTTTCTTGAGCGCCATGGCGCGCAGCTCCAGCTCGGGAAGAACGTCGTTGATGTTCTTCTTGGCAAAGCCCAGCAATTCTTCCGATGCCTTGATCTCGTAAAGCTCTGTTTCCTTTACACCGGTGGAGTCAATGTGCATGTAGCAGACACAATGCTTGTTGAGGTTATCCCAATTGTTGTCAACAAACCATGTGGAGCCGGCAGCTTCTGCAACCTCGTGGCCGTCCCAGAAAACAAAATACACATCGCGATCGAGTTCCTGACGGTGTTTGCTGAGGATTCGACAAATCTCCAACGTGGTCGCATTACCGGTCGCATTGCAGGTCACGCCGGGTTTCCAAGCGTCCAAGTGGGAGCAGACCAGCAGAAATTCATCACTGCTGCCATTGCCGTGCAGAATTGCTGTGGGTTGGTGGACGATGCTCCAGGTGCGATCGGCGATGGCAGTAACCTTTACCTCAACTTTTCGCCCCTCCAGGCAGAGCTGCTTGAGTTTAAGACCAGCACCTCTCGTTACACCAACACCAACAATTTCGGGAATGCAATGAAAATTCGCCTCGGTTGGATTTCCCCACACACCTTTAAGCCCGCGGCGGCAAATAACCTCTTCATCATTGCCCCAGTTCATGCACATGATACCGGCAGCACCCATTTCATAGGCGATACGGGCCTTTTCCGGTACAGGAGGTGCGTAGGATACCTCAACAAGCACCATCTTACCCGTTACATCGATATCCTTGTAGGCGGCATAGTCGCCGTTGCCAACATAGATCAGTTCGAAAATTTCACCCTCCGGTTTGGTTGCACGAATATGGGCGCAGGGCAGACTGTCAATTTCCATTTCCGGTTCTAAAACGGTGACCTTGGAATACATGGGATCGCTGTTATAGGTGTAAAATTCTTTGTTTTCAACCTCCAGACCGTACTGCTTTAACCGTTCCGTTACGTATCGGGACGCCGCTGCTTCGCATGGACTGCCTGCGAGCCGGTACGGGAAATGCTCTGTCATGTAATGGATAGTTGACAGCATTTCATTTCTGCTTACCTCTTCAATCACGGGAATCACTCCTTAACATGAATTTTCTTGGTCTCTTGCTCACTTGGTCACCCAATATAAGATAAGTATAAACAAAAAACGGCAAAAGTCAAGAGAAACTTTTGTCGTTTTTGCCTGTGGCCTTATTGAAGGATGTCAAGTGTATGTTGAATGTGGTCGTACATCGCTTGCTGAGCAGCGCTGCTGTCCCGCTTGTGCAGTGCATCAATGATCCGCCGGTGATCGGCTTTTTCCTCTTCGACCTGATGCATATCCATTACATTATGAGAAGTTGTGTGCATCATTTCGAGAATTGTTGACAATACGATGTTCAGCGTCTGTTCCATAAAAACGCTGCCAGTTTTTTTGGCATAGAGCTGGTGCAGCTCGAATTCACCTGTGGTTGTGTTTGTTTCGGCAAAACGGAGAAGCATCGTCTGATACGCTGTTTCGATCTCATCAAGATCTGAATCTGTTGCGTTGCGAACAAGCAAATCCATCGCTTTTGTTTCAAGCACCTGACGAACCTCGTAGGCTTCATAGAGAGAGTAGCGTTCTAAGTTTTTGGACATTTCCTCCTGCTTATCTTCTCCCAATTGGCTGATTGGAATCTCTCGCAGAAAACGACCTTTTCCCTGTTGGGAGGTAATGATTCCCCGCTGTTCCAAGATATGAAAGGCCTCTCGCAGCACATTGCGGCTTACCCCAAGCTGCTCCATTAATTCGCGCTCTGCAGGCATTTGATCCCCTGGCTTAAGATTACTTGTATCTATGATCTGATATAAAGCGTTTACAACTTCCTGGTATAGCAATGGCCGCTTTGCTCGAAGGTCTGCTCTCATGGTTGACGTTTCCTCTCAAGATTACTGATATGATTGGTATCCTCTGGTATTTTACACTCTGTTTTAAATAAACACAATGCCAATTTTATAAGAGCAGCATGAAATGTTGGGTAATTACAGAGTTCGCATTTACACTGTATGTTGACACAGCTGACTTTGGCTTGATTGGTCCACTGCTGAACGGAAGACTATCTGAAATCATCGGCATAGTGGTCTTTATTATGACGGTGATTTCACAGCTTTTTTCAAAAAGTTAGGCGAGAGGATGTTCTTTGATTACAGCGGTGCGTTTTTGGAATGAAAAATATGACTGCGGCAGCTTCAATTTGCCGCTTTAATTTCTGCATAGGCCGTGGTATGCTGATGATGAGATGAGAACTGGCAGTTTCGACCGTTTGTTTATGATGACGCCAATCAGCAGGAGCCTGTAGTTATTGAACCGATGACACCGCAGGATGCCGCGACAACGACAAAGGAACCGCGGTGGCAGACGGATTGGACCAGCGAGTATATCTCAAAAGGCAAATTTGATATCTATGGACTAAAAACGCAGATCGGCGAATTGGTGGCTTTGGGAGCTTATGAGATCAGTGAAGATGTGGTCACCGTCCACATTGTCTATATGGAGAGTCAGGCACAAAGCAATCCGACGCTTTGCGAGCGTCCGAAATACCACGGCATCGGACGGGCTTTGATCGCCTATGGCATCAAGCTATCTGTGGATGCCGGTTTCAACGGCGATGTGACCTTGGACGCGAAGACCTCGGAGCTGGCAAGACATTATGAACAGGATTTTGGAGCATTGCTGATCCCTGGACGCGAAAGAGGCGCGGCACCGCGGTATTTGATTTGTGACGAGGCTGCCAGAGATATTTTTGTATCTTATTTAGAGGAGGGCTGACTATGGAAGATGCGAAATGGTACTTCACACATGAAACGGAAGAAGACAGATTATGGTATCGTATCTTTTTTGCGATGTGCCGAAAATTCGGCGTGTCGTGGTCGAAAGCCAGCGGGGAGCAGAAGGCTTTCATTGAAGAGATTACCCGAATCAATTATGAGAGAGAAACGGCAAAACGAAATATGACGATGAAGCCTGTCCGCGGCTTCTTTGATGCAGAAGTTTCCGCTTGACCCACACCGTGACCCACACGGGGAAACGTGCGGATGGAAACAATGGAACAAACAGGCTGCGACCTCATCCTTTTTGGACAAAAAACTGCCGAAAAACCTTGTGCAGCAGGGGATGGAAGTCTCTACGGCAGTTGGTAAGGATGAGGTCGGCAGTTCGAATCTGCCCAGCAGCTCCACAGAAAAGCCTTGAAACCATTATGGTTTCGAGGTTTTTTCTTTTTTTAAGTCGAACCTCAAGTACCATAGATTTGCGGGGTTGCTAAACATCATGCTAAACGAAAAAGTGTTTGCATCGTGTGCTGTCTTATGCAGAGACTTTTAATAGCTGCATGAGCTTGGCAGAGAGGTCAGGATTTTCCTGAATCAGTTTTAGAATTTCGGCTGCGTCAAGAGATGCTGGCTTCTCATTTGATTTTGCAGGAGTTGGATAAAAACTTGATTCAACCATCGATGCAAGCTGTTGCTTCTCTACTTCAAGTGCTTCATTATAATGATGCATAAGCACTTCCGGAGATTGTCCAGCGTTAGCAGCCACAAGTTGGTAATTGTTTTTAGTCAATCTGATTTTGTGCATTTGTCCTGACTTACGTAAACCTTGAAGATCAATTTGGTCCGTAATATTCATTGCACTTTGCCATTCTTTGAAGGACTTGCAGAGATTATTTGGGTCAATGGGACGTCCATCTGGCTGGCAAATCAGCAGTCCATTATCTTGATATTCAGAACCGAGAGATTCTTTCGCTCTGTTGATTTCCGCAATGCGCTCTTTGATTTCTTGAACTAATGGGCTTGTCAGGTATTGCTTTCTCAAACTGCCTTCTGTTTTTGGAATTTTTAAGACAAGGCGACTTTTAGCGTTAGAAAACTGTTTCGGAAAAACTTTAGCAATCTTTTCTCTGGAGAGATTTTTGAGGGCCTCGTCAGAGACACGTTCAAGAATTTGGGAGATCCACATGCTGCCTTCATCAAGGTTGATTGAGTGAATGTCAATAGCAACAATCTCGCCCGCTCTAAGTGAACATACAAAGGCCAGGTGAAGCGAGAGATGGAGAATGGGATCTTCTTGAATCTGATCGAGAATTTTTGAAATATACTCAGCAGACCAAGCTTTACGCCTCTTGTAGTGCTCGGATGGACCTTTGGTGTTGGGAATCTCTGCGATGTAGTTCCATCGTTTTGCTGTTTCAAAACCAAGTGTAAGAATGTTATAGCACTTTTTTACAGTTCCGGAACTCAGTGTTGGAATTTCCGAGGTGCGTTTGCCATAGCTCTTGCTTCCACGGCAAGGTTTCTGAAAAAGATGGTCGATAAAGCCATCAATGGCGCTGCTGGTAATAGAACTCATGACCCAATCACCAAAATAAGGGTATATATGCGTTTCCAGATTTTGACGATAGCTGTCATAGGTTTTAGGTGAGAAATTCTTCTTTCTTGCGTGTATTGGAAGAAATCGCTCCATAAATTCTCGATAGGTCTTGCTCATATTATCTTCGCTTTCAGGGGACGGAGTATCGGGAGCAGTTGCTGTCTTTTCAGCAGCAATTTTTTGAGCTGCCTTTTCAACGGCTTTTTTTCTACGATACTCGGATGCTTCATGTGTAATATCAGATGTCCTGTTTTGAGATTGAAGATAGTCAATATAGGCTTTGCGCTGAATTGCTTCCAATTCAGAAGAGTAAGATTCCCATTGCTGTTTGCGTTTTCCGTCAGATGCTTTGTAAGTATAGACGACATTGTGCGATGTTCCGCGTATTGTATATGTTGCCATAACGGTTCCTTTCTTGCTCGTTGCTTTATGATTGATCTAACGCATTGAACCAAGAATCGAATGATTCTTTATGAATGCGTAGGCACCGTTTGCCAAGTCGAATGACCTTAAAATCTGTTGTATGTTCGCAAAGGTAGTAGGTTTTGCGAAGACTGATGCCAAGAATTTTTGAGATCTGTTCGACGGTGTAGGTGCGTTGAACACTGTTGCCGCAATTTTGGTCAGACAAAATAATACCTCCTCGCAGCTTGGAAACCGCTATAGCTTGCAGTAAGTACCTCCTTCCCTAATTGTTTAGCAGGGTAGGCATATTATACTCTCCACAACAACGATTGCCAAGCATAATTTTATTGAAAGTCAATTCGCTTTCCGGGCCATTTCCTGCGCCCTCGCTTCAGGCCGCGTATTTGCAGGCTGCCGCTGTGCGGCACTTCCCCGGCAGGTACGCAAACGCATACTGTCAGCCGATCCTGTATAACTCCCGGACAAATCGATGCAGCCGCATTTGGGGGCGGCGTTTTCAAGGTTCAAGGCACATCTATTTGCCGTTCACACAATAAATACGGAGAATCATAGACAAATTTTGCAAGTTACAGAAAAAGTTAATAGATAAGCCCTCGTAAAACGTAGTCGTTTTACGAGGGCTTAATATTTGTCCAATAAAATTCTATCACTGCAAAGAAAAAATATCAGCTATCCTGTCCAAAAATACACCTCGCTGTCGTATTTAAGAGAATGAAGGGAGGTGAGATTAGTGAAAAAGCGTTTCTTTTGCATGTCTCTTATTCTGGTGATGCTTCTTTCTGTTTCGGCACATGCGATCCAAAGCCGCAGCATTACCTCGGTGCCCCACCTGAGCTTCGATGGGAATAACGCCTCATGTGTAATTCAGATTGTCGGCGATAAGATGACAGATGAGATTTCGGCGACGATGGAACTCCGGTGTGGCAGCGATTTGATCGCAAGCTGGAACGGAAGCGGATCTGGCATTTTGAAGATGACAAAAAGTGCGGCAGTCAAAAAGGGAAAAACCTATACCATGGTTGTCAATTTTTCCGTGAATGGAACAGAGCGATCCCCAGTTACTATCAGTGCCACAAATGGCTAAAAGATGAATAGTAAAGGGCCTCCAGTTAACGCCTGATAACTTAATATATTTCAATGCCTTACCGATATGATAGGGGGTGTATCCAATGTTCTAAGTGACTGTAAGCTGTAATAGTTATGTCTCAGATAAACATGTTGCAAAAGCAATGTCAAATTCACATTAATATGAAATATAAGGTATAGATAATACCAAACGTCGAAAGGAGATTACTATGAAGAGAACCGCTTCTTTGTTAATGGCTATTTGCATGGTATTTGCGCTTATGGTAAATGCTTCCGCGTTCGAATTGTCTGCCGAAGACACTGTTAAGCCCGCCGATCCTATTCAACAGATGGTTGACGAAAAGATGGCAGTGATCCTTCCTCAGTTAGCCGCACAGGACGCTCTCTATCTCGCAGATGATTATGAAGCGATTCTTTACGCCATGTTCTCAGCTGAATACGACGAAAACTCAATTTCTCCTTTAGAGGATGGCACAGTAAATAATGTGTACGCTCCCCGCGGTGGCTCTGTAGCATACAAGCAGGCGCGAGAGTGGGGGCTGTTCCTGGTCGTTTTGTAGTTGTTGGTTGTACTGCAGAGCAGGGTGAAAGATGGATTAATGAGATTGAAACTCAGCGAGATGTTGCAAGTGCTATTATGGAGGCTGTCAAGACCTTAAATTGGCTTCCTCCTTATATTACAGGAAGCGCTAATGCCCTCCTTTATACTACCGTCAGTATTAACCAGTCAATTCTCAACGATATTCAGTCGTGCAATGGCAGAGTGATGGTTTTGAACACTATCAGCTATATTGATAACGCCGCGCACCCCGCTGTGATGGGATGGCCCACTACCAGCATTCCGGTCCCCTACAACGCTACTGAAATTGTTTCTCGAGTTAATTAATGGAAAGAAGATGGATTGTATTATGAAAAAAATCAAAAGAGCATATATACTGCTGTTTGTATGCGTCATGACAGTTTGCTTTTCTGGATGTCAAAATCAGTCTGATGTCTCCTCTGAAGATGTAGAAAACTCATTGTTCATGGAATGGTGTAGCCGGTTTCGTGCTTCGAATGAGCCCTTAATTCTGATTACTTTCCCTGATGGGACGTCAACAGCACTTGTAGGTGAGAACGCTGTTACTGCGGCATCGGATATGGAGAAGGCGCTTACGGCGCTTACTGCGGATGATTTTTCTGTTCTGCAAGATTGTTCTGCATCCACAGATGCTCCTTACATTATCATCTCCGACAATTTAACCGAATACAAGTTTTCACCTACCGATAATGGCGTTATTGTAACAGGAACCCCTGATACACGGGAGGACTTTTTGAGTGAGGATGAATTATTGGTTATAAACGACACTGACTTCGCTAAAGTGGTAGATGGCCTCTTGAGCGATGAATAGTGTCATATATTAGCCGTAAAGACTATGGCTCCGGCTGCTTTTGTGATTGGACTAATACATACCTGATAAACCCTTGCCATTCTGGAAAAATGGAACGGCAAGGGTTTACTTCTGAAAAGCTTAATCAACCTTATTTCCGGTGCTGACAGGCACTACAATTACTGGACACCTATTTCCCGCTTTGTTATAATACCAACATAACAGGTAGGGAGCCAAGACTATGCTGATTTATCTTCAAACGATCGAGACAGAAGAAGACAAGAGCAAATTCGAAGACATATACCGGGAATACCGTGGGCTTATGTACTATGTCGCCTATAAGCGTTTGCACCATGAACAGGATGCGGAGGACGCAGTACATTACGCTTTTATGAAAATAGCTGAAAATATCAAAATAATTGATCCGGTGAGTCCAAAAACAAAGCAGCTCGTCGTAACTATAGTTGATAACAGAGTGACTGATATGCTGCGAATGAATGGCCGCCATCCCACTGCGGAATATAACGATGAAATTCTTAATCAACTGAGTGCAGAACTTCACACAGATGATTTGCTAACAGAGGCTATTCTTAAGTTGCCGGAGCAGCAACGTCATGTTATCTGGTTGAAATATTATCATGGCTACAATTTGCGTGAAATTTCAAAGATGTTGGGAATTACGTTATCTTGGGCGCAGAAAATCGATCAGAGAGCGAAAAAGCATCTCGAGATACTGTATAAAGAAGGAGGCGGCGAATTTTGATCACTGATGAGCGGCTACGCGCGGCTGCTGAAAAATCCAGCGACTTATATCTGCGTTATATGGAAGAAGGTTACGACGCGATTCCTCCTCATGAGTTTTCTGCAGCTTTTGAAAGGAAAATCAGAAAGCTGAAAAAGCGCGCAGATCATCCTTATTTCTATAAAATGATGCACAAAGTTGCCGTTATTATACTTGCAGTTCTCATTGGCGGAAGTGCTTGGCTGGCCGTCGATACAGAGGCTAGAGCATCTTTTTTTGGATGGGTCAAAGAGGTGTACGAAGAGCTGTTTATATATCATTTTGAGGATGGGCGTACCAGCAATGAAGGAAAGAATAACTACTATTTAACTTGGATCCCCGAAGGATATACACAGATATCAGAAGATAGTGTAGGAAATACTTCGTCGGTCATTTATATGAATGACGAGGGTGAGATACTGAAATTCTATTATGCAAGTCCGCCAGATGAGACATTCTGGCAAATCGAGTCAACAAATACTGCCGTTGAAAAGGTAACCGTAGCTGGCTGCACTGCCGACATTTTGATCAGCGATGACGCTGCTATCGGTAACACAATCGTATGGATGACTGCTGACAACGCTGGATTTTTCATATCCGGGTTCTTCACTGCCGAAGATCTGGTTAGGTTAGCAGAAAGTGTTTGCGAAAAATAAATAGCCGTTGTGTCCAAAAACTCCCTCCCTTGTCGTATTTAGTTTTACGAGAAGGGAGGGCTGTTTTAGTAGAAAATACAGAGGTATAATTTTCAATGTATCCGAAGTAGATTAAGCTATGTTCAACAACAAAAGAAAGCGAGGTTAATTAAATGAAACGTAAAATGGTGTCGTTTATTCTCTGCATCGCAATGTGCATGGCTCTCGCCATTCCTGCATTTGCTGTCGAATTAAGCCCATATGCTACTGATGAAGTGGGCAATTTTTCACAGATGATTGAGTTTGCTTTCTCGGATAATGTAGAAGGTAGATTTAGATATTCTTATAACGATGCTGCTGGAAATGTGGTCGATGGTATTGTAATAAAAGAAATCTCGACAGATGGGACAACAAAGATGAACTTTGTAGAAGGCGATAAATCTGATAAGGTTGAAATTGATTCCATTAGAGACGTAATCTTAAACGGTAATTGCATTAAGGTGACAACGCAGGAATCATCAAAGCTAAGTACGGAATATGATATTGCTCCTTTTGCACATACCGTAAAATATCTTGACGGTCCGCCGGACGGGACAGTTGCAACTGATTATAGCAAACTAATTGGTACCCAAAAGAAAGATATTACATTTATGCAGGATTTGCTCGATATGACCTCCGGTGCATTTGTAACGGTCGTAATCGCTGCACTCGAATTTAATCCTCTTGGAGCTTTTGCGGCAGGAGTACTTTTAGGAAAGATTTGCAATATTGGTGGGACGGTGCACCCAGACGGTATCCACGCTATTTCTGTAAGAGTCCTTTCGTATCAGCGCCCCAGCGGTCCGGGGGTTATCGGGTACGGGACGGTAACAAAGTTGTACACAAAATGGTATGCAAGCGCCAATCAGCAGAACTATATTGAAGACGCTGATACGGTTGTGTATCGCTGTATGAATGGATAATAACATGGAAAGATTACCCAAAAATACCATACAGTATGTGATAAGCCTTGCACTATTTTTGACTGTTATGATTTTGCTTCCAGTCAAGGCATATCCAAAGCACTGGAGCGATTTGCTTTTTATTGCTTTTGGATTTGCATTTTTCGCGCTCCGAGCGGTCGAGGAAAAGAAAAAATCTGCATGGTTTGATTTGTGCTGTGTTGGGGCGCTTCTCTTAGAGAGCGTTGTTTTGCTGTTGATAGGTCGACAGCTAAGTTGACCCTTCCGGAGTGTCACCTGATAGCGAACTTACTATCAGGTGACACTCCTTTTTTGCAGCGTGAGAGGGTATCTGTGCTGATATGCATAGCATTTGATGTTACTGCTCGACGCCACAATAGCTAACAAAACCTATTTGAGACACAATATGAAGGCGAAATAGTATTGACTTGTCATATATACTGTGTTACACTTTGCTTGTAAATGAGTTTTGCGCAATTTCCCTTTGGGCATAGGTCATTGACCTGTGTGTGGAGTGATCCACCTGCGCACGTTGTCAGGTTTGTACGTTTTTGTCAGTAGTATTGCTGTGCCATGAGAGCCGGCTGCTGCTGGCTTTTTTGTTTTACGGGGTACTGCCCCATACTGCGGGAATGACGAGGGTTTGCTGTCAGGCAAACATACTGGATTTTACCAGAATCGTTGTTCCCGCTTTTTTTGCGCCCAAACGCCGAAAGGCTTTGAGGATATATCATCAAGAAAGGTGGAAACAAGAAATGAAATTCAGACGAAAATGGAAACCCGGAGGGCATCCCAGACGCTCCTTCCGACCGTACCACAGGTACAGAGAGAAGCGGCTTTTGAATAAGCCGCGCATCGGATATGAAACCGAGGAGGAATGCATCCATGGAAAACGCAAAGTGTTACGCTCCGCAAATTCTCGTCGGTACAGAAGGTCTGCCGCGTGAACAATGGCTGGAATACCGGCGCAAGGGCATCGGCGGAAGTGATGCCGCTGCCGTTCTCGGAATTTCACCATTCCGTACCGGGCGGGATCTCTACTATGACAAGCTGAATATCGTCACAGCGGATGATGCCGAAAACTGGGTTCAGCTGGAGGTTGGAACTCTGCTGGAGCCGTTGGTTGCCAAGATCTTCGCCCATAAGACGGGCTATAAGATCTACCGCCGGCCATTCATGTTCCGGCACCCCCAATATCCTTGGATGCTGGCGGATCTGGATTACATGGTGGAGTTGTCGGACGGTACATCAGCTATCCTTGAGATCAAGACCACGAACTATAACGCCAAGGATAACTGGTGGTACAACAGCGAGGAGATCGTTCCTATCTACTATGAATCGCAGGGGCGGCACTACATGGCGGTCATGAACATTGACCGGGTCTACTTCTGCTGCCTTTACGGCAATTCGGAAGACGAGGCGATTATTCGCCGCATTGACCGTGACATGGCCTATGAGGAGGAACTGATCGCTTTGGAACGGGACTTCTGGGAGAACCATGTCCTCACAAAAACGCCGCCTCCCTATGTGGAAGCGGATGGCGACCTGATCCTCGAAAGCCTGCGGCGAAAGCTGGGGCCCGCGGACAAGGACGCGCCTCCCGTGCTGCTGGGGCAACCGCAGTTTGGGCAGCTTTCCATGCTTCTTTCCCTGCAAGAGCAGAAAAAGACGCTGTCGGCTGATGTGAACAAACTGGAGAAGGACATCAAGCGGTTAAAGGGTATGCTCATCGAGAGAATGGGCACAAGCTGCACCGCCGTGTATAACGGCTCTGCGGAGAGCTACACCATAACCTACAATCCGGTGCGCTCCGCAGGCATATCAAAGGATGCCCTGGAACGGCTGAAGGACGAGCACCCTGACATTTACGATCAGTATGTCACGGTGTCTGAATGGCGAAGATTCCATGTGAAAAAAGCTGCTTTGCAGGCAGCGTGAAAGGAAACGGAGGTGATGTGCTGTGAGCATTGTTGCAGCACTGGACAAGGTACTGTTTTTCAATGCGTCCAGCAAATATTCTGTCCTTCGGATGAAAACGGAGGACAGCAGCGTACCGGCAGAAGCCCGGAGTCCCTATCGCTATCACGACCACCTGATCCGCTTTACCGCCGTCGGCATCGAATTGCCGCAGACGGATACGGTGAAGATCGAGATGGATGGAGAGTGGAAGGACGGAAAATACGGGCTCCAGCTTCAAGTCGATCATTGGCAGGAAATCGTGCCGCCCACATTGGAGGGCGTCCGCAATTATCTTGCCTCCGGTCTGCTGAAGGGCATCGGAGAAAAGACCGCCGACGCGATCATTGAAAAGTTTGGTGTCAACGCTCTGGAGATTCTGGAACATCAGCCAGACCGGCTTCTTGAGATTCGCGGCATTACGAAGGAACGGCTTGCGGAGATCAAGGACGCCTATGCGGAAACCAGCCGGATGCGTGTCCTGATGACCCTGCTGGCCCCGTTCAAGGTCACGCCGACGACCGCGCAGAAGATCTATCAGCATTTCGGCCCTGCCTGTGCAGACATCGTGAGACAGAGTCCCTTCAATCTCTGTCAGGTGCCGGGGTTCGGCTTCAAGAGGATTGACGCCATCGTACAAAAATCCGGTGGAGATCTGCGTGATCCGAAGCGCGTCCACGGTGCGCTCTTTTATGCGCTGGAGGACGCACGGACAAAGGACGGACATCTCTATCTGGAGGCGGAGTCTTTGCTCAAAGCGGCTATGCAGCTGCTCAATGAGCGGATACCCCTCCCGCAGATGCGCGTCCCCATGAGCCAGGTCGAACAGGAACTGTCTGCCATGATCCGGCAGGACGAGGTGGTATCGAATCACGGCAATGTGTATCTGCCCAAGCAATTCCTGCAGGAGAGCGAAACCGCACAGAAAGCGGTAGAGCTGTTTCTGGCAAATCCGGCGGTGGTAGACATTGCGCAGCCGTTGGAGCGAGTGAAGCATAGCTTAGGGCTCAACCTGTCCAAACGCCAGTCAGAAGGCGTGGAAATGGTGTTCCGGCATAACCTGTCCATCATCACAGGCGGCCCCGGCACCGGCAAGACCACGGTTCTGAAAATGGTGATCGAAGTGTACCGTCAACTCTATCCGCGGCAGAAAATCGTACTCGGAGCGCCCACAGGTAAGGCGAGCCGGCGTATGGCGGAGGCAACGGGGATCGATGAAGCACAGACGCTCCACAGCATCCTGGGGCTTCACGGTGATTCGGAATCCAAGAAAGACCGGGAACGGAAACCGCTGGAGGCAGGGCTCCTGATCGTGGACGAGACTTCCATGGTCGATATGTGGCTAATCCATCAGCTCTTTTCACGCTTGCGCCCCGGCACCAAAGTCCTTTTGGTCGGTGATGCAGACCAGTTAGAGAGTGTGGGCGCCGGTGATGTATTTCACGAGCTGATCGGCTCCGGCGTCGTGCCAGTCACGGTGCTGGACGAGATCTTCCGTCAGGCGCAGGACAGCCTGATTGCCCACAATGCCCGTTTTATCAACGAGGGCAAAACGACGCTCTACTATGGTGAGGACTTTGCCTTTCACAAGGCAGAGAGCCAGGAGGAGACTGCCGGCATCATCCGTGAGCTTTACCGGGAGCAGATCGCCGCAAAAGGAATCGAGCAGGTGGAGATTTTATCGCCGTTCCGCTCTGAGGGCGAGGCATCGGTCAACAGCCTGAATGAAGCTATCCGCGAGGAGATCAACCCCGCAGCGCCGGAGACACCGGAGATCGTGTACGCCGGAAAAATATTCCGCCTCAATGACCGCGTGATGCAGATGCGGAACAACTATGAGATCAAGCTGTATAACCGCTCCGGCAAGCAGGTCGGCGAAGGTGTTTTCAACGGTGACATCGGTACCATCCGCAAAATCAGCGGCACCAATGTCGTGATCGAGTTTGACGGCCGCTATATGGATTGCCCGCAGGTACTTCTGGATGATTTGGAGCTGTCCTATGCCATTACGATCCACAAATCCATGGGCTCAGAGTATGATACGGTCATCATTCCACTGCTGGCTGCCCATAATGTGCTCCTGACGCGGAATCTTCTCTACACGGCAATCACGCGTGCCAAGCGCCGCGTGCTGCTGGTGGGTGAAAAAAGGGCGCTGTATATGGCGATCCATCGGAGCCGAAAAGGAAAACGCAATACCATGCTGGGCGAACGCATCGCCCTCTACTATAAGGCAGTCACGCGCAAGGCCCTCCGTAACGAAGAGGGCGAGGGATGGCAGCGTGCCAGTTAATGTGAGATGAATGTGCAAAAAAACGCACAGTCATCTCTTATTTATTTTATGAAGGGAGTATCAAACCATGTCCAGAGAAAGAATTATGCTGACCCAAGCGATTCCTGCCGTGCAGCAGCTTCGTAGGGTGCAGGGCTTTGACCCGCTGCGCTTTCTGAAAAGAAACGCCAACGGCGGAATCGAGCTGGAGCCGCGCTATCAGCGGCTCTGGTTCCGATTGGCCTGCCCCGATGGAAAAATGCTGCTGAACCGGCTGCAGATCACAGACCAAATCGCCGTTTATGAGGCGCAGGTATTTCTGTCCAGAGAGGACAACCAGCCCATTACCAATTTTACCGCGGCGGTGGAAAAGGCTCAGGCTCCTGCCGGACGCTATGTGCAGGCCGCGCAGGACGAGGCGCTGAAAACGGCGCTGGATAATGCAGGCTTCGGCATCCAGCTCTGTGAGATCAACCCCTCTGCGGCGGTAGATGCACAGGCCGATGGAAAACAGGAAGTCGCAACGGGCGCTGTAAATCGTCAGGAGACTGCTCCGGCGGTAAATAGAGCCGCAGCGCCGCAGCGAGAAGATCCTATCGGCGAAAATCATCCGGTACAGGCAGTGCCTACACCGCAGAAGGTTCAACCGCAGGAGGCGGCAAAGACGCCCAGCGTAAATCAGCAAGAGGTTCACACCACCCAGCAGACGGAAAGCGTTTCGGACGCCATGAGTCTGCTGCAGGCGTTAAGTGGCGGAACTGCGGCTTCTGAGCCTGATCCGGTTATGCCCCAAAAGGCGCAGGAGGTTCCTTCGGAAACGGCGGAGCCTGCGGTCACGGAGCGGGCTGAAACAGCGCAGACGGTGAATCCTGTCGTGGTCGATATGCCGGCAGCGGCATCGACAGCGGCTGCACCGAAATATTCGGACGATATGACGGTGGACGAGATCCTTTCGCTGATGACAGAAGAGGAAGCCGCTGAGCTGGTCGTAACCACCGGTGTCAATAAGGGCTGGACGATGGCACAGGTTTCTGAGCAGCGTCCCTCCAGCCTGAAATATTACGCCTATCTCTGTGAGGATTGCGGCAATATTATGAAGGCTGCCGCCATGCTTCTGATGGGCGGTTCGCAGCAGTTAAAGGCAAGCTGACCGCTTTCCATCCGTAAATTTTGCGTCTTGGGAGGGATGCTGGTTTGAATTACGGGAAAAAGCATGATCTCCCCTTTGGCATTATGGATGTGGCCGGGCTCCTCCGCCTGAATATCAGGCGGAGGGCTCCCGGTCAGGTGTATGTGGATTGTCCCATCTGCGGTGACCGCCGGGGGAAAATGAATCTGAACACGGCAAAAGACCTGTGGCGCTGTAACTACTGCGGTGAAGGCGGCGGAATGCTGTCCCTTTACGCAAAGGTATATGGCGTCAGCAATTCAGACGCTTATCGGGAGATCTGCGACGCTTTGGCGGTAAATGGTTTTTCACCGGACTATACCGTTTCGGAGAAGACGACGCCTGCGGAGGCCGAGCAGTCTGACGCGGCTTCTGTTCAGGAAGTGCATCAGACCCTCTCCATGCTGCTGTCCATGCTGACCCTCATTCCGGCGCACCACACACACCTTCAGTCTGTGCGGGGGCTGTCCGACGATGAGATCACACGCTTTGGCTTCAAGAGTACGCCGCCCCCTTTCCTGTGCCGATCCCTGACCAATCGGTTGGTCAAGGCGGGCTGCAGGGTGCAGGGTGTTCCCGGCTTCTATGTGGATGATAACGGCTGCTGGACGGTCAAATTCCACCAGCGGACATCAGGCATCATCATTCCCATCTTCGGTGTAGACGGTTTGATCCGCGGCGCACAGATCCGGTTGGATCATCCTCTCAAGGATAAGGACGATCCACCGGAGAAAACGGGCGTGAAATATCTGACGCTGTCCTCCACGGGAAAGCGCATGGGAACGACCTCGGGGAGCCCCATTCATTTTGTGGGCGACCCCTGCTCCCGCGTTGTATATGTGACGGAAGGCTGTCTCAAGGCGGATGTCGCTCACGCGCTGATGCACAGGACCTTTGTTGCCACGCTGGGCGTTAACAACACCGCCAAGCTGGATGAACTGTTTGCGTTCCTGCACCGAAACGGAACGGAGGAGATCATCGAGGCGGAGGACATGGATAAGTACAGTAATGAAATGGTGGAGAAAGGCGCATCGAAGATCTATGCGCTGGCGGCCAGGCACGGGATGCGCTGCCGCAGGCTCACATGGAATCCCAATTATAAGGGCATTGATGACTGGCAGCTTGCGCTGCGCCGCAAAGAACAGAAAATGAAGGAGGATCGACGAATGACATTTAAGGAGCAGTATCTCAACGGGCTGTGCGGGCTGGAAATGCTGGAAGCCTGTACGGAAAAATGGCACGCGATGAAGGAGGACAGTATTTCCCTGCGGGACTATCTGGGGCTGACGGAGCAGGAATACGATGCGTACTTACAGACTGCCCCCGGCGTTTCTTTTCAGGAGCTGCTGGACAGTCAGCGTAAAACGCAGCGGTTTCGTGTTTATCAGCTGGATTTGGAGCATGGCGAGACGCGCGCATTCGCCTTTGGCGGCATTGACGCGCTGCACAAGACCGGCTTTCAGCAGCCACCCGCGGCGGAATACACACTCGTTTATGACGGTGAACTGATCTGCCCGGTTAGGCAAGATGACCGTGATATTCTGGAACGCATTTTTGAACGTTATAACCAGGCGTTCCCCCCGGACTATCGTGGCCGCAGCATTGCCCCATCCGATGTGCTGGAATTGTATGATGAAAGCGAGCGCAGATATTTTTACTGTGATATGGCCGGATTTCCGCAGGTGAAATTCTCTCCCGCACTGGCAAAGAAGGCTTGAATGCAGGCTTTACCGCAGACGATCCATTTAGAAATGGACGAGCAGAAGACAAAGCAGCTGAAAGCCATGCTGGGAATCTGTCAAAGACTTGGGGCGGAGACACGGTATCATCCGGAACACCGTTATTTCACAGCTATGGTCTGGACTGGATGGGATACTCCCTGTGGAATGGGAGAGGCCCTTGCTGTCCAACAGAAAATTCAAAGAACAGCCGCTCAGTATCCGGCCGTCGTGTGCTATTGCTTCGACCCATTCAGCACACTGGTCTATACGGTTTGAGCGCAGTATGTAAGAAGGTACGCCTTGTGCCATTGGCACAGGAGCGTCCTTTTCTCATTTTTTATTTAACAGGAGGAATGTACGAATGGGCGCTTTTTCAAATATGGATTACGAGCTTCAAAACAGCGAGGCTGCCGTTTCCGACGCCTTTACGGAAGATGATGCTATGGATATGCCGCAGGCGGCTCCTGTGGAACCAGCGACAGCAAGTTCTCCGACTGCAGATCCGACTCCGGCAGCGGCGGCCAGCGAACCGGCAACCGCCCCCAATACCCAAAGTGAGGATGAGGCCCGCCGTGCGCACGAAGCGTCTGAAGCCAAGCGCAAGGCAGAATGGGACGCCAGGCAGGCAGAAAAGCAGCGGGCGGAACAGGCTGCATTGGAAAAGTTGGATGCCATGGGCCCGGCTGAACTGCTCAAGGCTGCCGCAAAGCGCGTGTCCGCAGATACGGAGAAGCTGACGCGGCGCAACATGAAAGAGAGCGTTGCCGAGTTTATCCAGACCAAGTGTATTGATGACCTCGGCTTTGCCCGGCTCACCATGCACCCGCGCAAGAGCATGATCCACTGTTTCCAGTACATCAGCCGAAAGTCATGGGATTATGTGCAGGATGAGTTGAAAGCGAACGGCGTTCAACCGGGCCCCGGTCAGCAGGCATACGGCTGCGATATTCCCGACGATCTCTGCTATCAGTGGGCGGAGGACTATTTCCGTGACCCCGATGCCAAGGAGGATCAGGGGGATGAAGAGGAATTTGTCCCGCAGCCCTATCGTGGGAAAACATCTTCCAAGTCCGTTTCCAAGAAGAGAAAGGAAGAAAAGAAGAACAAGCCGGAGAAGAAGGAACCGCCGAAAAAAGCGGTAGCCGACGATGGGCAGATCTCGCTGGGAGACCTCTCCTCTTTTGGGGAGGCCGCCTGATGTACGCTTATAAAGGCTTTGAGCCGGATCTCTCCTGCCGTGGCTATCGGTTCGTCATGGGAAAGAATGTCACCCCGGAGGCAAACTGCGCCAGTAACGGCTTTCATTGTGCGGAGAACCCGCTGGATTGTCTTTCCTACTATGGCGACATGAATCGCTCCATTTACTGCTTGGTGCAGCCCGGCGGGGATATTGACGAGGACGATCGTGACTCCAAAATTGCCTGCACGGAACTGACGATCCTGCGGCGGCTGACGAGGAAAGAATTCTTTCTTCATGCACTTGCCTACATGGTGGATCACCCATGCCGCAAGGTGAGCGACAAGGTACAGCGTGAGCACAGCACCAGCCGCAACGGCTATGCCATCGTTCGAGGCAAGACACCCACTGCGTGTGGAAAGCTGGGCGATATTCTCGCATTTGCCAGAGAGCGGCGTGAAACCGAAGTAATCTGTCAGATTGCGGTCGTTGAGGTCGATGGAGAAAAAATTCTGCCTGATGTATGGTATGACATTGATTTTGTGAAAAGAGAGGCGGTGCAGAAATGAAAAAAAGCAGTTTGCTGAAAATGAAGAATTTGCCTGCGACTGAAGAAATGCTTGCGGTGGCCCGCGAGGATGTCCCGGTCAAGGTCGGTTCGGGCTGGAACACTTCCTATCGATGCCGATACAGCGGTTTTGTGCGAAGCGCGGTAGAGGGCGGCATTTTGAAAGTCACCCTGTATGACCCGGATGCAATGCGCCTTGGCGGAACGCTGCCGGTCTATGAGATTTTCATGGAGAAAGAAAAGCAGCGGTTTTTTACCTATGACCGTGCCCATGACAAATGGCGGACGGCAAAGATCGACTGTCTGGAATGGCAGGCGAAGGGGTCCAATAACGTGTGGATCAGCGCCGTAGATGATGCACAGATCCGGCAATATCTGGCGTCGGATGAAAAAAGCGTATATCGGGCTATTCTGAAATTTCAGCGCGCCGTTCGTGATGCTGAACTGGAACGCCGGCACAGAAAGGAAACCGATCCGTGGGATGCGGAGCTCTCTCAGACACCGCCGCTGCCGAAGGACTGGGAGCGTTGGGTCAATAAGGTGGGTATTCAGGAAAACTACATCTTCTACGATTACCGCAAGGGCGGGGCAAGGTACGGCTACTGCACCTATTGTGAAAAGGAAGTCGCACTGAAACAGCGGCCCTATCATAACGCGGTGGGAAAGTGCCCAAGATGCCGTCATAAGATCACGTTCAAGGCGAAAGGGAAAATAACGGACTATCTGCACTCCCCAACAGAATGCGCATACCTGGCGCAGAAGTGCGGAGACGGGTTTGTGGTTCGCCAATTTCAGGTGAGCAGGCAGTACCGGAAAGAAGAGAACACCATCACATCGAAAACCTCCAGCTTTGAGAAGCAGCGTATTTTCTACCGTGCGGATCTGTCTTCACATTCGTATTACTGGGGCTGGTATAAACAGCGCCGTACCCGATGGGTGGAGGGCATCGATGAGTACGTCTACACGGGTATAGGCTATTCCTACAACGAGTATTGTTATCAGCCGGGGAGCATCTATGGAAAAACGC
>OHBE01001136.1_pt1 | contig 24690 bp, 14 predicted proteins | sample 1577231 | NCBI WGS metagenome assembly OHBE01 (sample SAMEA3541506, study PRJEB24748) | human gut metagenome | biome: human gut; feature: human-associated habitat; material: faeces | place: China | collected 2012 | reverse complement strand
ATGTGGAAGCCGTATTTGGAAACCTCAAGAACAACAAGCACTTCAAGAGGTTCCACCTTCGTGGACTTAAGAAGGTGGAAATTGAGTTCGGCCTGCTGGCCATAGCACACAATCTTGCAAAAGTAGCCTCTTAGGAGGCTTATGGCAACGAAAAAAACTGTTTGAAAGAATGAAATCTTCAAAAAGAAGCTTGTAAACTCCTTTTTTTTGAGAAGAATCCAAATAACTTCAATCTGAAATGAAACAACAGAGGCCAGCTCAAGTTTATTTTGAGACGGCCTCTGTTTTGGAAATCTTTGTTGTGAGAGTATTGACCGCTTATTGTTTTATGAATGCTATTTGGCTAATCATTAGGTTACCTCCTTGTTTCGTATGGGTTTTGAGAACTATTTTTCCGTCATTTGTATCTTCCCGCATGATGAATAGTTTCACCCACCGTTCTTTTCCTTTCTGATTTTCTAAAATGGACTCTCGTCCTTCGATTGATAAGAGCCCTGCTCTATTTTGGTGATTCCAGTCTTCAAATTTTACATATAAGTCTCCAATAATACCTTCCGGAGTTTGTATTTCAATTGTCATATTTTTGCCTGTCCAGGCTGTCCCTTTCTCATCTTTCCAGATATTATCACAAGTAACTTTGTATTTACAACGTTCGTCTTGTATTTCAGTATGGTCGAGCGTGGCTGTCCAAGGAGCAGAACCGGAATTCTTCATTTGCTTCCCGCATGATATATAAAGAATTGAGTTTTCAAATCCTTTAGGAACGGAAACCATTGCTTTAGGAGTATATGCAAACATCTTCTTCAGTGTATCAATTTCCATTGAATAAGAAGGATTGAAGTTCGATTGTGTCATATAATGTAATAAGCTGTATTTTAGTTGTCGTGCTACCGGTGAATCCAAATTCAGGTTGTAACCGCAGACTAATAATTTGCCTTTGCTCACTTTACATTCGAAGATAGAAGCTAGTTTGTCGTTGATATGGAAGTCGCTTACCGGTTGTACAATGGGGTGTAATTGAGGGTGTTCGTTGATGATAAACGAACGGCCTTGTGTTATTTCTTTCCATTGCCAGTCAGTATAATTGTCGGTTGGAAATTGCGAGAATGCAGGGTGAGCTTTGTCTATCCATGCCCCTAGGGTGGTGTTGCTTTGACCGGGAAAGAAAGAAGTAGACCAGAACAAAGGTGTGAAGTAAAGAGGGGTGGAGTTATCCTTTTTCCCGAGTTGATCTGCCACTAACAATACTTTCTTTCCTTGTTCCAAGGCACTAATGACAGTCGAATCAAATTTGTCGTGGATGATGATATTGGTTTGTGGCATGTTATAAGGGGGATATACCCAAATACTCCAACGGTTGTGATAAGGTGTGCCGCTAATGGTGACATCGAGGTAATATTTTCCCGGTGATGTAATTTCGGAGAGATCGATAGATAAAGAATCTACCTGATTTACTTTTCCGGATGATAAGGGCACTTCTCTGCTGCCTTGCTGTTGCAGTTTGCCTGTTTCGTCGGTTAAAGTCCATATCGTAGGTGTAATTAGAGTTGTATCACTGTAGTTTGCCACTTGGATTTGAGCTTTGAACGTCTCGTCCGTTTGCCAGGTATATTTGTGGAAACGTGCCAGAGGGACAATGTCGTTGGAATAACATCGGAATTGTTCGGGCGTGATGATTCCTTTGGAATCCCAAAATGAATCTAACCAACCGACTAAAGCTTCTCCCTGTCCCGAATAATCAGTCATACTTAACATTTGGAATCCGGCACATGAGGGGGTACGCAGTAAATTTTCAATCAAACCTTTATATAAGATTGTTTGTAATGCTCCACTGGCTTCATGGAATTTTCTGTCCTGGTGTTCTATATGATTTTTTACGGCTTGTTGGCGTAAGCTTTCAAGATTTCTGGCTTCCAATACACCGGTATATTTATCTATCTCGTTCCAAAGAGGGTAAACTGGATATTGACCGACTTCATGGGCGATGACCGGGATTGTTGCCTTAGAGTAGATAGATTCTCGGTCATTGTCAGTGCCGGAACCGTTTATGCCATAAGTACCGCCTGTCTGGGGTATGTTGTGAGTGACCATATATTGATCTGCCGGCATAATCTTTCGGGCGGTAGAAATAGCGTAAAGTCTGCGTGGATCTTTTTCTTGCAAAGATTTAATCCATTGTTGCATGATATCAAAGTTTGAGTTGCCTAATTCATTTCCAATACAAAGCATAGTGAAAGAAGGGTGATTACCGTAAGCCTCAATCATACGTTGCAGTTCTTCCGGTACAAATTTATCTGCACTTGGATTATGCCCCAATCCTTTCGGCAGTCCGCGTGTGGTCATTTCAGGGCGCTCTTTTCTTACGACGGACATCCACCAGTCAATCCATAATACTTCTGCCTGAATATAAATACCAATCCGGTCGGCTGCCGTAAAAGCTGCCTCGGGAGGACACCATGAGTGGAAACGCACATGATTGAGTCCGTATGATTTGTAAATACGGAAAATACGTTCCCATTCCTGAATGTCGCAAGAGGGATAACCGGTAAGGGGAAAATGGAGGCAATCCAGATTACCTCGCATGAATACGGGTCGGTTGTTGATTAGAATCTTTGATCGGGAAGCAGTAACATTACGAAATCCGAAATCAACCGTTTTAAGTTGGGATTGTCCTTTTTGCGTGATACATATCTCCAACCGGTATAGGTTTGGGTGTAGGTCGTCCCAGTGTTTCACGGCTTGCCGGATATTCAATGTTTCCCGGTGATGTTGTATTCCTTTTTCTCCTTTTATTTCTTTTTTGTATGCGTATATTTTCTTTTTGCTTCCAATTTCTTTCAATGTATAGGAAACCTCTCCTTTCAATGTCTTATTTGAATGATTTTGTATATCGAAGGAAATATCCAAGCGATTGTCAGATGTATGGGGATATACTTTGATCCGGTCTATTGAAAGTGTGGGTGAAGATTGTAGTTCTATTTTTCCGAGGATACCATTCCAGATAATCTGAGTGTATTCTCCGTATGAATGGCCCTTATCACCTATATTGTATATCATGTCGTTGTTGATACGGATTGCTATTCGATGTTTTCCGGGATTTAAAGTTCCTAAACGATGATAATGTGGAGTTCCTAATCCTTCCTGTGTATCAATGAAACGTCCGTCAATCCAGACTTTTGACTCCCACAGCACACGTTCCAGATAAAGTGTTATTTCTTTTCCCTGCCAATTGTGAGGAATGACAAACTCACGTGTATACCAGGCCGGACCTATGTATTTGTGTCGGCGGGTGAGGATACCATAATCCGAACCGACTGTGCGAGTTCCATAGCCGGCTTCATCAAGAGTTCCGGGTAGCTGAATCGGCATGGTTGTATGACCGGAATTGAAATAGTTGTGCTTTTCACCGATACTGTCCGGATCCAACTTTACACCCCATTGTCCGGTAAGAGATAGTATATCATCCTGAATGTCTTTATTTGCAATATTCTTGATTAGTGAGGACAAGTCATTGATTATATTATATTGGGGCAATTTGCTTGAAGGATGTGCTTGTGCTGTATAAAATAAAATACAGACTAAGGATGATAATAGATATTTGTTTATCATGGCGTTTATGGTTTTGTTTAATACACAATTTATTCGTTCGCAATTTCCTTTAAAGTTCAGTTATTTGGCTTGAATTGAACTATTTAAGCTGTCTTTATTACAATGACGATTGTGTATTGGGTTACTCCTCAGTTTTAACAAAAAAAGAGAATGAGTTATTGAGATTTTTTATGATAGTGTTCCATTTTTAATATTTTGATGAGAACTTATCGTTTCATAATCGGTGTACGTCGCTCCTTTTCTCACCAAGGAAGCTCTTCTTACTCGGTGAAAAGGAAAAAACAAGTGCTTTTTGAGCTGTTTTTTTCTATTTGATATCAAAAAACGGATAAGAAAGGAGTAGTAAAATGATAGTTTATATATCCAAATAGTGTTTATTAGTAAATAAAATATCTAGATGTGAATCATACTGATCGATAAAGTCGTTTAGTGTTGGAAATACGTATTTCTGTATTAGCAAATGCCTTCATTTTTTCTTTTTCCCTTATAAGCTGATATTAAATACAGCTCTTTTTATAATTTGAATGTCCCTTTTTTAAAAAAGGTATATCTTTAGTATTGAGTGATATGAAGAAGGTGAAAAAATGTAGTAAAAAGTGAGGAGTAATCAATTGTCTATTCGTCATAGTAATAGAACTGTTTTGGAGAGATGAATTGAAGAATTTCGATTCGCCGTCTAAAACGCAATATAAAGCAGCTTTATTTTATGAAAAGTCAACAAAAACAAGAATTGGATGGAATAATCGATAAAATCATCGGTTATTTTAGATTTCATGACCGTAAAGAACGGGATGATGAGACGGATATGTGGGAACGAATCAACCGTGAAATAAGACAACAGGAGAAGAAAACACGAGTAAGAGAATATATAAAAAGATTTTTAATACCTGTATCGGTAGCTGCTTGTTTGTTGTTGGCATATGTGATAGATAAAGGAGAGTTTTCGGATAACAGTTGGACTTTGGATGCCTATGTAGGCCAGTTGGCAGATGTAGCGGAAGCAAGTGGTCAAGTACAATTATTGCTTTCAGACAAGCGGAAAGTACAGATAGATAAGGACACAGTCGGTATTGTTTATTCTTCTAATGGAAAGATTCAAATAGAACAGGAAGAACATACTGTTAGTGAAACGAGTGAAAATACAGATGAGGCAAAAGGGTTTAATCAAATTATTGTTCCTAAAGGGAAATATAGTCAATTAACGCTTTCGGACGGAACACGGATGCATGTCAATTCCGGTACACGGGTAGTGTATCCGAGAGTCTTTGCCGATAACCGAAGAGAAATATATGTAGAAGGAGAAATTTATCTGGATGTAACTCCTGATAAAAGTAGACCATTTGTAGTAAAGACACATCAATTTAATGTAGAAGTATTGGGAACTTCCTTTAATGTCAATGCTTATAAAGGAAAAAAACAGTCAGAAGTAGTTTTGGTGGAAGGCTCTGTGAGGCTTAGCGACAAATATCAAAAAGAAGTTTTGATGAAGCCTGATAACCTGGTTGTTGTAAGTGAAGGACGTGCTAGCCGGATTAAGCGCGTGCGTGCAAAAGACTATACGGCTTGGATTAATGGTTTGCTTATCTTGCACAACGAACCATTGATGAGTGTGTTCGAGAGGCTGAACCGTTTCTATGATATCCCCATTGTTGTAGCACCCGCTATACAAACTGAAATTGTAGATGGAAAGTTGGATTTACGTTTACCCTTGTCCGAACTGGTTAGGATGATTTCAGTAGTGGTGCCGATTGATTGTCAGATAATTGATGGAACCTATTATATAAGTCCGAAGCGACAGCAATAAAAACGGATGGTACCGCAAATACCATCCGAATTGAAAAAAGGGATAATAACCAATTACCGATGATTAAAATCCTTAATAATACAAATTTATGGATAATTTATTAACCTGCAACGTGGATTGCAATAAAATAATAAGAGGTGGGTAGCTTTAAGTTTTTTTATGACACAAAATTATGGACAGTGCTTGGTAATTAATGGTTGGACTGTGGTCTATTGTTTATTTGTAAGTTTAAAGTTTATAAACCTATTGTTGTTATGAGAAAGATTATATTTGTTTTGTTATATGGTATCTTATGGGGAGTACTCCCCTTAAGGGCGCAGAAACTTGTTCCGGCTATCAAACCCAATGCAACGCAACAAGCGATGCAAAAGCGTGCTTATGGTATGTTTATTCACTTTGGTATTAATACATTTTGTCAGCAAGAGTGGTCCGACGGCAGTATACCAGCTTTGACTTATAATCCTACTAATCTAGATTGTGAGCAATGGGTTCGTGTGGCTCGGGATGCAGGCTTTCGCTATGTGTTGCTTGTAACAAAGCATCATGATGGTTTTTGTTTATGGGATAGTCCCTCTACGACATATGATGTTGCTTCTTCTTCTAACACGACAGATATTGTGGCTGAAGTTTCAAAAGCTTGCCGTAAGTATGGACTTCAGTTTGCTGTCTATTATTCGTTATGGGATCGTAAGGAGCCTTCATTCCATGACAAAGATAAGACAAAGTATATTGATTTTATGTGTAGTCAACTTACTGAACTTTTGACAAATTATGGTGAGGTATGTGAACTGTGGTTAGATGGAGGTTGGGCACGTAGTGTAAAGGACTGGGATTTACCACGTGTGTATAAGTTGGTAAAAGAACTGCAACCTTATTGTGCGGTAGGTGTCAATCATACCATTGAGACAAAGCCGGGAAGTAGGAAAAATGTGCTTCCGGACTCTATGACAATTGACAACTGTTATACATTTCACTATTTCCCTAGTGACTTCCGTTTGTGGGATCCGAAGATTGCTCATCAAAACGATGCCAAGCAATATTTGCATAACGGACAGTCCTATTATCTGCCATTTGAACATACGGTATGTTTGAGTAAGGCATGGAATTGGTTTCAGAAGCGTGAGTTGTTACCTGTACGGGATTTAGATGAACTGGAAGAATTATTTTATTGGTGTACGAGTAACGGGAATACGTTGGTCATAAATATACCACCCGACGAGTCTGGTCGCATACGTGAATATGAGGCAAATGCTGCCATTGAGTTGGGAAAACGTTTAGGGTTGAAGAAAGGAAAACCGCTGCCTAAAAATGGGACGTGTATTTCAATGAATCAGGTTGCTGAAGCGACATCAGTATCAGGTGACGATCCTCATTATGCTGCTGGTCATGCTATTGATGGTGGTATGCAGACTCGTTGGGCTGCTGCAGTGAATGATACATTGTCAACTCTTACTGTAACATTGGATAAGACAAAATCGTTTAATAAAATAACTATTTTTGAATATTGTGATTCTCACAGTGGGAATGATGGCTTTTCGAACTATCGGAAAAATAGAATCCAAGGCTATCAAATTGAGATTATACAAAAAGGTAAGTGGATACCTATCTATGTGAGCGATGAGCCAATGGGAGACTGTAAAGTTATTCGATTTCCATATAATTATTATACGTCAAGTATTCGACTGAAAGTCACTCGAGCTACCGCTCCTCCTTCTATTTACGAGTTTAATATAATCTATGAGCAAAATAAAAAAAGGTAATTACTCAGTTCTCTTGCATTAAAGTGAAAGAACGCTTGGTAGTTACGTTGGTCTGAAAACTATATAAATTTAAAAAAATCAGTCCCCTTTCTTATATAGAAAGTCGGGACTTTTTTCGGAAAAAACTGTGGAGGAAGATATTAATTAATAGAAAAAAGCTACATTTGTAAACCTTATCATTAATTGCAAGCTATTTAAAAGACACATGACGGATATCGAGCTATGGACACGAATACTGAAAGGTGATAAAGTTGCTTTTGAGGAACTATATCATCGTTATTATTCTCCTTTGTTTGGGTATGCCCTTCGTCTGAACTTTGATGAAGAAACAATAAAAGATTGTTTGCAGGATATGTTTGTTAAAATATACGTAAGTCATTCTTCTCTTCCTACCTTATCTTATGTGAAGTCTTATCTATATCGTACTTTATTAAATGCTCTGTTAGATTCCTCCAAAGCTGCCCGTAACCGTAGCTTGCCATTGGATGAGTACGTTGATATTCCTATCGACGACACAGGCTTGATGCAGATTTTTGAGACAAATGATTCTGACCTAAAGAAGGTCCAATTATTGAAAAAGGGTTTTCAGCAACTGTCTTCCAAACAAAGAAATGCCATATATTTTCGATTTGTTCAAGAATTTTCGTGGGATGAACTAGCAGACATGTTTGAGATGTCTTCTCATTCGTGTATGAATCTGGTAGGACGCTCGGTAGCTAAATTGCGTCAGATCGTTTTGGCTGGAGGGCAATTTCACTAAAAAAATCTTTTGCACATTTTTTTCTGATAAATTGAGGAGTAATAAAGAACTCGTTCGTCTTATCAATAGAATGAACGAGAAAAATAACTAATATTTATGAACTTATAAATGAGAAACACTATGGGACCATGATTTTTTATGTTTTTCCCTATTCGTTGATGATACCGCAAATATCATTCGGATGCAGAAAGGGGCTTAATACACAATTACCGATGTAACATTCTTAAACATTTAATTCTATGATTAACTTTATGGCTAAGGAGGATTCTGTAGCTAGGAAAAACGGCAAGTATCTCCTTCTATTTGTTTTTTGTTTTTTGGTCGCTGCTTTGCAGGCTAAATCTCCGGTTTATGGGCAGGCCAAAACGTTTACGGTATCGCTGAAAAATGTAACTTTGAAAGAAGTTATTTCTTATGTGGAAAAGAATAGCCAATATGTATTCTTTTTTAAGCCGGAAGTGATAAATCAGTCAACACAAATCAGTGTGAGTTTAAAAAATGCAACTGTTAAGCAACTGTTGGATAAGGTCTCGGAGCAAGCTAATATTGTATATGAAATGAAAGAACGCCAGATAGTTCTGAAAGAGAAAAAAGTATCAGAGCAAAGCGTTTCGCAGAAAAAACGTTTGCTTCAGGGGCTTGTGAAAGACGAACAAGGAAATCCGATTATTGGTGCCAGCATCCAGTTAAAAAATACGGGAACAGGGGTTATTACAGATCTAGATGGCTTATTTCAGATACAAGTAACCGATAAAAATTCCGTAATTGTCATATCTTATATAGGATATGTGACTCAGGAAATTTCAGTAGGAGATCGTTCTTCGATAACTGTTCAGTTGAAAGAAGATACGAAGTCACTAGAAGAAGTTGTAGTTACAGCATTTGGTGCTACACAGAAAAAAGAAACAATGGTTGGGTCTATCCAGCAAGTACGCCCTGCCGAATTGAAAGTTCCTTCTTCCAGTTTAAGTACCAGTTTTGCCGGACGTATGGCCGGTGTGATTGCTATACAACGTAGCGGACAGCCCGGTGCTGATGGAGCTGATTTTTGGATTCGTGGTAAATCGACCTTCGGCGATGCTACAGGCGTTTTAATTGTATTGGATGGGGTAGAAATCAGTTCGAGCGATTTGAATGCTTTGGATCCGGAAGTCATTGAAAGTTTTTCTATCTTGAAAGATGCTACGGCTACGGCTATGTATGGAACCCGCGGAGCAAATGGTGTGATGATTGTCACTACTAAATCCGGTCAGGACCTTTTAAAGCCGATAATTAATTTCCGCTTGGAAACGTCTATGTCCCAACTTACTTCTGTTCCCGAAATGGTAGGAGGAGTTGACTATATGAAGCTTTATAATGAAGCCTTGACAACCCGTGGCATCACAACCGGATTATATGATGATACTAAAATCAGGGCTACGGAACAAGGGTTGAATCCATTGGTTTATCCGAATGTAGACTGGTATAATGAAATGTTTAATAAGAATGCTTTTGCGCAGCGTTTTAATTTTAATATTCGTGGAGGTAAAAAGGCGGTTACCTATTTTATGAGTGCATCGGTGAAGCATGATGCTGGTAATCTGAAGTCATTGAGTAAGGATTATTTCTCATACAATAACAATATCAATGTGATGCGTTATGATTTTGTTAATAATCTGAGTATAAAAGCAACAAACACTACCAAAATATCATTAGGATTAAATGTAAGTTTACGGGATTGGAAAGGGCCTTCAGCAGGTGTTGATGGAATATTTTCTATGTCAAGAGAAGCTTCTCCCGTTGATTTTCCTATTGTATATCCGGCTCGTAATGATAAAGAGATTTATACGCTTTGGGGAGGTATGAGTGGTGGTATTTATAACAACGGTTACCGTAATCCGGTAGCTGAGTACGTTGTCGGTTATAAAAAGCAATTTGCCAGTACGGTAAATGCAAATATTCGTTTAGACCAGGATTTAAAAATGGTAACTAAAGGATTAAAACTCCATGTATTGGCTTCTTTTAAAAACTGGTCAAAGACGGAAACTACACGTAAAGCTGGTTATAATCAATTTGAGATTGATCAATACAATGAAGCTACGGGAGAATATACATTAAGTAGAGTGGGTAATGAACAAAAAACGGCTTTAAATACGGAGGGAGCTGCCACAGGTGACCGTAGAATATTTATTCAAGCCTATTTGGACTATAAAAGAAAGTTTGGCGTACATGATGTCAATGCAATGCTTTTATATAATCAGGATCAGTTAGACAATAATAAACCGGATAATCTCTTATCTTCTTTACCACGTCGGAAACAAGGAATTGCCGCACGTCTGTCTTATGCTTATGATGACCGTTATCTGGCTGAAGTCAATTTTGGATATAATGGTTCGGAGAACTTTGCGAAAAACAATCGTTTCGGTTTTTTCCCTTCAATAGCTTTGGGATATAACATCTCACAAGAAAAGTTCTGGGAACCGATTTCAAATGTGATATCTCATTTCAAATTGCGTGGTTCTTACGGCTTGGTTGGTAATGATGGTATCAATGAGCGTTATGCTTATTTGGAAGATATTGTTTTATCTAGTGATAAATGGAAATATACGACGGGAGTAAATCAGAATGTTAATTTACAGGGTCCCGTATGGAACCGTTATTATAATCCGAATTTAACTTGGGAGGTAGGGAAAAAGTTGAATGTCGGATTTGATATGCAGTTATTTCATCAAGTCAATTTGAATTTTGATGTATTTAAAGAGATTCGTAGTAAGATCTATATGCAGAAAGTAAATACTCTTCCTGATTTCATAGGAACTGGTGAAACGAAAATCTATGAGAATAGCGGTAAGATGAAGAATGTCGGATTTGATATAGCGTTGGATTACAATAAACAGATAACAAAAGATTTCTTTTTATCATTTAAGGGGACACTTACTTATGCGCATAATACGATTTTGGAGCGTGACGAACCTCCGTTCCAGTTGTATCCTAATTTGTCCAGTGTAGGATATTCCAGAGGGCAGCATTTGGTTTATGTAGCGGATGGATTATTCCGTGACCAGGCTGATGTTGATTCACATGCCGAACAAACATTGGGGTATATTCCTCAGCCGGGCGATATTAAATATGTGGATCAACCAGATGCAAATGGCAATTGTGATGGGATTATTAATACCAATGACCGTGTTTATATGGGCTATCCGGAAGATCCTGAGATTGTATATGGTTTCGGTCCTTCAATGAAATATAAGAATTGGGATTTTTCATTTTTCTTCCAAGGGGCAGCTCGCACTTCTATTCTAATGTCGGGTTTTCATCCGTTTGGGAAAAATGCTACTCGTGGTGTTATGAAGTTTATCGCTGATGATTATTGGAGTGAAAGTAATCCGAACCCGAATGCAGCTTATCCACGCTTGACTCGTGATACCAATGCTAATAATACGGTAAATTCTTCATATTGGTTGCGGAATGGTGCTTTTCTTAAGTTGAAGAATGCAGAAATTGGCTATACATTCAAGATGTTCCGTGCTTATTTGAACGGTTCGAATCTTTTGACTTTCTCACCTTTTGAGCATTGGGACCCGGAAATGGGTGGTGGTAGTGGTATGAAATATCCTACTCAAAGAGTATTTAATATTGGAATTCAATTCACCTTTAAGTAAAAAGCTATGAAAAAGTTTGCAATTATATTATTAATGGGAGGAGTACTCCTTTCTGGATGTAATTATTTGGATATTGTTCCGGATGAGCGTAATACACCGGAAAACACTTATCAGAATCCTCAGGCAGCAAAGAATTATTTGTATTCTTGTTATTCAAAAATGCCTGATCCGCGAGTGAGTGAAGCGCTTGATAAATATTCGGCAGCGGAGATTATTAATGTGATCGAAAAAAGTGAATGGGTTACTTTTCCGCGTGGTTATTATTCACCGAGTTCGCCACAGTTGACAAAAGGATATTATGATAATATTTGGACAGGTTTGCATCAATGTTATCAGTTTTTGAGTGTGGTGGATTTTACACCTGACATAGAACCGGATGATTTACAGTATTATAAAGCAGAAGCTACCTTGTTGATTGCTTATTATCATTGGTTGTCTTTCCGAGCCTATGGTCCTTCGGTAATTATGAGAGAGAACATAGATCCGCTTACCCCTATTGAAGAACTTCCCGAGCGTTCGAGTGTAGATGAAGTAGTTCAATTTATTGATGAAAAGATTACTGAGGCGGAAACAATAGGGCTAGCTGAGAAACATGATGGAGATGATTACGGGCGTTTTACGAAGTATGTGGCAGAAGCTTTACGTGCGAAAGTACATTTGTATGCTGCTTCTCCTTTGTTTAATGGCAACTCTGATTTCTTTGCAGGCTTTAAAAGTCCGTTGGATGGCCGTTTTCTAATATCTCAGACGGTTGACATAGAAAAGTGGAAAACTGCAGAGACGGTGACACGTAAGGCAATTGCTGATTTGGAGAATGCCGGTTATCGTTTATATAATGAAGTAGGACATGATGATGCTGGTACTCCTTCGGCTAATAAACCGGGGCCCGTGAATAAAGCTCAACGTGCTGTACGTTATACTTTTATGGATAATGTAGGTGGCACAAATCCAGAAGTGATCATGGTTGATACTCGTAAAGAAGGGACGTATGCTCTTCAGAATCAGTCTACTCCAAAACAAAAGGCATCTAATGGATATAAAAATTCATGGGGTATTTTGGCTCCGACATTACAGACTGTTGAGATGTTCTACACAAAAAATGGTTTACCTATTGATGAGGATAAAGAATTCGATTATTCAGGGAGATATAAAATTGTGAATATGCCGGTAAATTATGATGGAAATAATTATTTTGCTCAATCAAATGGAAGAACTTTGAATTTACATTTAAACCGAGAGCCGCGTTTCTTTGCGTGGATTGCATTTCATAATGGAAATTATGAGATCATGAAATATAATGGAAAAGTAGTTAATACGAATAATGCAAAAAAGGCTATAGTAGTGAAATTCAGAAAAAATGATGCTAATGGCTGGGAAGATGGACAAACAGGTAATTACACAGGTACCGGATATCTGAATAAGAAGTTCGTTCATCCTGCGTTTCAGAATGGTCCGGTTCATTACCCCTATCCGGTGATTCGTATGGCAGAAATGTATTTGAATTTAGCTGAGATTTTAATAGAACTGGATGCTTTGGAGAATACGACGGGACGCTTGGAAGAAGCTAAAGGTTTAATTGATAAAATTCGTGTTCGTGCAGGTATTCCTACTATTGATGAGGCATGGAAAAAGGCGAATCATCCGGAGAAAGCGAATACTGCTGAGGGACTTAGAGAGATAGTACGCAGAGAACGGCAGATAGAATTTTATTTGGAGAACCAACGTTTCTGGGATTTACGCCGTTGGAAAGATGCAGGCATTTTGGGTGAGAAAGTATGGGGTATGAATATTGAAGGAGATACAGATGAGACATTCTTTGTGCCAACTGAATTACAGAATATTCGTACTTTTAAACAGGCACAATATTTGATGCCTATTCCTATGACAGAAACCAATAAGGTTCCTCATATTGTCCAAAATCCAGGATATTAATCATAATTATTGTTTGAAGGAGGCTTATATTGATACCTCTTAGGTTCATATAAGCCTCTTTTTATTTATAATTTAAACAAGATGACTATTAAAAGTATATTTATTTTAGGGTTGTTGAATGTCTGTTTTGGGATTACCGTACAAGCTACTCCTGTCAATTTTGTTGCTATTCCTTATTCTGATATCAATTCATTGGCAAAACAGCTGAAGACATCCCGTTATAGTCCGTTTGAGAATCCTACCGGATTATATTTTGAAGAAGGCGAAACGATACAGGTAACAGCTCCTGATTTACAAGGTTATCAATTGAATCTATTGTTGGTCGACTTTAGTAAACCTGCTGAAGGTGAAAAGAAAGAGAAGACTACCGTATTTACTTTAAAAACAGGAAATAATAAGTTTTATGCTCCTCATAAGGGATTGGTTTATGTAAGCTATTATGTAAAGGATTGCCGGAAGGCTCCGGAACAGAAACTTACCTTTCACACAGGAATTAATAATGGGGTGTTTAATGCCTATCAACATACGAATGATGAATGGAAGCGAATGTTGGATAGCGCGATAGCAGAAGTGATTGATATGCAGGGAAAATATGTACATCTGACTTTCGATGTAAAAACTCTGCGTGAAAAAGGAAGTGATTGCGGAGTGGAGATGATTCGTATGTATGATCGAATTATTCTGTGGCAGCAGGAAATGTTGGGAATTGATCAGTTCGGTTATCGTACGAACAACCATATGTTTGCTCGTATCAGTTGGGCAGGTCCGCCTAATGCAAATGGGAAAGGAGTCTCTTTTCCTCGTACTTCTTCTATTATTCGTCCCGAAGATATCCGAAATTCCAATTGGGTAATCGGGCATGAATTCGGTCATGTGAATCAGGTACGTCCGGGCTTGAAATGGCATGGAACAACGGAAATTACTAATAATATTCAGGCGGCATGGATACAATATCTGCTGCGTCCGGAAGGCCCCTTTAGGATAGAGCATTCCAAAGCTCCCGACGGTACAGGGCAAAAAGTTTATGGTGGTTTGTTTAATTGGCATTTCAATCATTGTGTCGTACAGCAAAAGCCTTTGCTATATAACCCTCGAACATCGTTTACGCCTCCCTATTCAGATAATAAAAATCCTTTTGTACGTCTTTGTCCGTTTTGGCAACTACAAATTTATAATGCACTTACAAATTTTGGAAAACCGGATTTCTATGCGCGTATAAGTGAGATTGTACGTCGGACAAATGAACAGGATCTGACAGTAGGTGAACTTCAATTGAACTTTGTTAAGAATGCCTGCGATGTAATACAGGAAGATTTAACAGACTTTTTCATAAGATGCGGTATGCTCCGGTCTGTAGATACTGAAATTGGTGATTATGGAGGTAACCGGCATTTAAGTATTTCTCAAAAGCAAGTAGAGGAAGTTATCCGTTATGCTTCTCGATATCCAAAACCTAAATCTCCGGTTATACATTATATAACAATGAATAGTGTCAAAGCTTTCCGTGAACAGTTACCTGTACAGGGTATAAAAGGAAAGGGGATTCGTGTGGAGGGTGAATCTTGTTATATTTCTCATGATATATGGAAGAATGTAGTGGTTTTTGAAGCCTATCAGGGAAGTAAATTGCAGCGTGTTTCTATGGTAGGTACGGGAACTGAGGACAATACTGAGACAATCGCATATTTTCCGAATGGATGCGACCGGTTAGTGGCTGTTTCTTGGGACGGTAGACGGAAGGATGTTTTTACATTATAGCTCTTTTAAATACTCATAACGAATCTAATCATGAAACATATTTATTCTTATTTATTCTTACCATTTCTCTTTTTTTTATTTGCATGTAGTGATACGGAAGAAAATCAGATTGATCCTTATTTGACTGTTGAGCTCGAAAATAATGTATTCAATGTACCTATTGAAGGAAAAACGGGAACTATAAAAATACATACCAATTTGTCTGATTGGGAATTGGTTCCTAAAATTTCAAGTGGATACGATTGGTGTAAAACTTCTATTGGTTTATCGGCTTCAGATATTCATTTACTGACATTTAATGTCGCTCCTAATGAAGAAGTGGGCAGGCGTGAGGCTGAGTTCGTTCTACGTGGTACAGGAGTTGAAAGTATACCTTTTCGAGTGGTACAGTTAGGTTCAGAACCGGAAATATTGGTAAACATTGAATCAAAACTTTTATCAAAGGAGGCACAAACATTTACTATGAAAGTGACAGCTAATGTAGAATATACCCTTCAGAATGAAGAAAAATGGCTGACATTGAAAGAAGGACCGGATACGAGAGGAATGGTGGAGTCGGAATATCAATATAGTGTGACTGCTAATATTGGTTTATCTCCACGTAGAGATATAATTCGAATAAATTCGGTTGAGCAAAGTGATGAACCTGTTGTGATAGAGGTTGCAGTAGAACAGGAAGCTGCAAACGTTGATGATGTTATTCCGGATGATATTAAGGTAAAGGTTGAAAGTGTTGGGATGATTCAAGGTACTGTTTATGGTGATGGAAAGTCGGGACCGGAAAAGACTATTGATGGTGATCTGAATACTCATTATGGATCGGGCACAAGTGCAAAACGGGAACCTATCATATTTGAGTATACACTGCAGGAAGGGACAGAAAAAGTTGATTATGTTATTTTACATCAAAGAAAAGCGGGAATAACAGTACATAATCAATTAACAAAAGGGGAAATAGCATATAAGTCTGCTGCGGTAACGGAATGGACTAAATGTGGTTCGTTTGATGAGTCAATAATAGTGCCGTCTATTCGGATGGATGTGAATGTGGTAAAACCTACTCATTTTCGTCTTACATTTGAACGTACACCAGAACCAAATCAAGGCAGTGTTGCTCTGGCAGAGTTTGAATGTTATCAGAAAGCAGAAGGTACTGATTTTGATCTGGCGGCTGATGCTGTTTATTTTGAAGGCAATGTTTTTTCTCAATTGAAACCTACGACTACCCAAGCTGACATTGTGAAAATCACTCATCCGATGATACGTGCCATTGCACAAGAACTTTTAGACAATACTTATCCGAGTGAGTTTCGGGTACGGACTTACCAGTCTTGTAAAAATCCGGTAACAGTTGGTGAAGGGTTGACAATTGGTAAAAGAAGTATTTGCGATAATCCGACAGGATTATTTTTTGAAAAGGATAAGAAGTATATTATATTTGTAGGAGACGAGATAGGTGATAAGACCCTAAACTTATATATCAAGGATTGGCGTGAAGGAGGCGAAAATCAGACTATTAGATTAAAAAGTGGTTTAAATACAATAATAACGACAGTAGACGGTACAGGGTATATACAGTATTGGACAGATATGGAAGTATATGAACCTGCCGTAAAAGTACATGTATGTTACGGTAATGAAATAGGATTTTGGGATGTACGTGCCGGACATACCAATGAAGATTGGAAACGTATTCTTAATTTAGCGAATATATGTGTCCAACGTTTGAATGTAACTAATGCTATGCTGGATGTTTTAGGTGAACGTGTTCAATTGATAAATACAGTTAATGCATTTAATACTTATTGTCCGGATGATATTATGAGTATAATGAATATGCATGATGAACTAATGCAGATAGAGTATATGATGATGGGATTAGTTAAAAACAATGCAGTTCCCCGAAATCGTATGTTGGGTGTGCGTTCATGGGGAGGATCCCCTAATTGGAATGGCACTTGTGCTAATTTTCCCAATAGTGAACAAGCTATGCTTGATAAAGGAGTTTTTCTTCAGAATATCTGGGTATTCGGGCATGAATTTGGTCATGGCAATCAAGTGGCTCAAATGAAAGGAGCCGGTTGGGCGGAAGTAACAAACAATATTTATGCGCAACAAGCCATGTATCAGATGAATAATGCTGCTTGTCGTTTGGAGCATACTGAATTTAAAAGGCAAGGTTATAATGATAAAGTAGTTGCCGATCGTTTTAATGCCTATTTGAATGATGCAATTGTGAAGAAAAAACCGTATTTGACACATGAAGGCGGACTTGTTAATGACCCTGAAAAAGGTGAATATTATAGTGCTGATCCGTTTGTTTCATTGGCTCCTCTTTGGCAATTATCTCTCTTTTTTATGTTAACAGAAGATGCTCCGTGGTCTAAACCTGATTTCTGGCCAGATGTACATTGGGCAGCTATTCACGATAATAATTCGGTATATACTTATGGCGAAAAATATGTAAATTTCATGAAACGTGCGATGGATGCATCAGAGATGAATTTGACCGATTTCTTTAAAAAGATGGGATTACTGCGGGAGATTAATATGAAAGTCGGGGATTATGGGCCGGCAAAGCAAATAACGATAACGAAAGAAATGGTAGGGGAGATAGAAAACTATGGTAAGAGTAAATCTCCGGTACCTACTCCTGTTATTTATTATATATCTGGAAATAGTCTGGATACATATAAAAAACAACTTTCTGTACAAGGAGTTTTTAATCAAGGGGTATCTAATGGTAATCTTTCGAAAACAGTTTCTCATTCGGTGTGGAAAAATGTCGTAGCATTTGAAACGTATGCTGGTAATGAGTTAGTTGAAGTTTGTATTGTCGGTACAGGAACTATAGATAATTCAAGTACATTTATTCGTTATCCCAAAGGGGCTACTCGTATTGAAGCTGTCTCTTGGGATGGTAAAAGAACTTTGGTTTGTGGTACAAGATAAATTTATATGTAAAGAAAAGTATGAATATATTAAAGTATATATGTCTTCCCGGATTGTTAGTTTCCGGTGACATTCAGACCGTCTCGGCGGTAGAAAGTAAAACTGATAAAAATCCGAATATATTGGTGATCTTGATTGATGATGCGGGTTATAATGACTTCGGATTTATGGGATCAAAAGAGATGCAAACTCCTAATATTGATGCTTTAACCAGTGAGGGAGTCGTATTTACCGATGCTCATGTGGCTGCGACAGTAAGCAGTCCCTCAAGAGCTTGTCTTATCACAGGGCGTTATGGACATCGGTTCGGCTATGAATGTAACTTATCGGACCGTACTAATGGCCTTCCTTTGGAAGAAGAAACGATTGCGGAAGTATTTAAAACGAATGGATATCGTACTGCTGCTATTGGTAAGTGGCATTTGGGAAGTAGGGATGAACAACATCCTAATAATCGTGGATTTGATTTGTTTTACGGTATGAAAGCGGGGGGACGTGATTATTTTTATAATGAAAAAAAGAGTGACCGTCCCGGTGATGAACGTAACCTGTTATTGAATGACAGGCAAGTGAAATTTGAGAAGTATTTGACTGATGCTTTCAGTGAAAAAGCGGTTGAGTTTATAAATGAAAGTTCTCAGCCTTTCATGATGTATTTGGCTTATAATGCGGTGCATACTCCAATGCAAGCAACCGATGAAGATATGGCTAAGTTTGAAGGGCATCCGAGACAAAAACTAGCTGCAATGACCTATGCACTCGACAGGGGCGTAGGCACTGTAATTCGTGGACTGAAAGATAGTGGGAAATTTGATAATACATTGATTTTTTTCTTAAGTGATAACGGAGGAGCCACTACCAATCAGTCTTCAAATTATCCTTTGAAGGGTTTCAAAGGAAATAAATTTGAAGGTGGACATCGTGTGCCTTATTTTGTAGTATGGAAGAATGGAATTCCTGCTGGCAAGCCTTATGATGGTTTGGTTTCTTCTTTGGATATTTTTGCGACAGCTATTGATGCGGCCAGTATATCGAAAACACGTAATAGATTGGACGGTGTATCATTACTACCTTACCTGAAAGGTAAAAAAGGGGAACCCCATAAAGTGTTATACTGGCGTAAAATGGATACACGTGCTATTCGTTCGGGAGATTATAAATTAATCATCACTCATGGGGTTGATTCTGTATTGTATAATATCCGAAGAGATCCTGAAGAGATGAATAATTTGATAAACAAAGAGCCGGATTTGTATCGTAAACTGGCGAAAAAATTGGCTAAATGGGAGAAAAATGAGTGTATTGAACCCTCATGGCTGGAAGAAGGCTGGCGAAAAATAACCAATAGGTATCATCAGCAGTTGATGCATAATGAGATTAAAACAGCTCAGGATTTATATAAGAAAAAATAGATAACTTATTAAGTATCCATAAAAAAAAGAGACGGATGAGACATTTATATTTTCCGATATTGGCTGGTGGGTGTATGTTTGTATCAGCCTTACATGCACAGAACGAACGTCCCAATATTGTATTTATCATGGCTGACGATTTGGGTTGGAATGATCTTGGCATAACCGGAAGTGATTATTATGAGACGCCTAATATTGATAAACTGGCTTCTGAAGGGGTTTTCTTTGATAATGCTTATGCAGCGGCAGCCAATTCGGCACCGAGCCGTGCCTGTTTTATGACAGGTCTCTATACTCCGAGACACGGAGTATATACTGTGAGTCCTTCAGCGAGAGGAGATAAAACCAAGCGTAAATTGATTCCTATTACAAATACGGAGGATGTGCGGACAGACCTTGTTACTTTGGGAGAGGCATTAAAACAGCAGGGATATGTGTGCGGGCATATCGGGAAATGGCATTTGGGTAGTGATCTTGATGGCAGTAAAACCGGTCCCCTATCACAGGGATTTGATTATAATATAGCCGGCGACCCCGCAGCTACGAAGATGTCCGTCACCGTGCCCACCGTCCTGCCCATCGCTGTCGGCACCGACGGCACCGTTTCCACCGCAACTGATGCGAAGATCGTCAACAATTCCTTCGGCGCAGTCAAGGTCAATTCCGTGAGCATCGAAGCCGCGCAGGGCTGGTCGCTGGCTGCGTTCGGTGACAAGGCCACCCTTGCCCACGAAAAGGTCAACTCCAACAAGTTTGGCTTCTCCCTCTGCCTCGGCGACGGCGAAAAGAAGATGACCGACGACAAGAACGCCAGCAAGCAGACGCTCCTGACTGACGCCATTGAGGGCTGCTTCATGTCCGGCGTGGGTGACACCTCTGCGAACAGCATCGGTATTACCTATGACGCCATCGTTACGCCCGTCAGCGAAGCCGTGACCAACACCGCCATCGCAAGCGTCCTGTTCATCATCGCTTGGGATGCGGTCTAATTCAATCGCCTATCGCACAGGGGCACGCGCAAGCGTTCCCCTTAAAATCTAACAGGAGGTATTCAACGTGAAGAAAAAACGAATCCTCGCATTATTCCTCGCGGCAGTATCGTGTTTGTCACTGGCAGTCAGCGCGTCGGCGGCAAACACACCCAACCGCAAAGCCACAGATTTCCGCGATTTCGATAGATCCGCATGGTACGCCGAAGCGGTTAGCGCTGCCGTGGATAACGGTCTGCTTTACGGCAAATCCAGCAGCATTATCGACCCCAACGGCGACATGACCCGCGCGGAAATGGCAGCCATCATCAACCGATCTTTTGGCTGCTACGCCAAAGCTGACATTTCCAAGTACAAGGATGTTTCCAAAGACAAATGGTATTTTGAAGATGTGGCCATGGCGGTGCAAATGGGAACATACAACGGCAGATCGAACACGGCAATGGCCCCGGATGCACCCATCACCCGGCAGGAGGCCATGACCGTGGTGGCCCGTGCGCTGGAGTTGGACTATGACGCATACGCAAAAACGGATTTGTCCGCGTTCTCCGACCGAAGCGAGATTTCCAACTGGGCGATGCCTTATGTGCGCGCGATGGTCGGTGCGGACTATATTCACGGCCGCGGCAAAGTCCTTGCTCCGCTGGACAATATCACACGCGCGGAATTTGCGCAGATTTTCCATAACATCATCGGCACATACATCACCGCAAAAGGCAGCTACGACAAGGACATCAAGGGCAGCGTCCTGATCCGCACCGACGATGTAGAATTGAAAAACCTGACCGTAGACGGCGATCTCATCATCGGCTGCGGCGCGGCAGATGGAAAAATCACGCTCGATAACGTGACCGTCAAGGGCAGATTGCTTGTCTGGGGCGGCGGCGCAAAAGCCGTGTACTGCAACAACGGCACGAATATGCCCGCTGTCGTGGTCGCGCGTGTGGATGATGCAGTCAAGGTCATTTATGACAGAGATTCCACCCTCGCCGTGATTGACACAATCAAGGTTCGTATCACAGAGCGCGCGAAGCAGCACAGGGAAACGGAAGTCATTTTTTACGACGTTTCCGGTCTTAGAGAGGCTCAGAAGCAGCTCAATGCCATCGTCTCGGACAATCAGCTTTCTGTTATTGCTCCGGCTCATCTGTATGCTATTGTCGGGGAACAGTCGGTAAAAGCAGAGTTCACGAACAACAGCAAGAACGATACCTACAAAATCGAGATTCGCCGCAACAAGGACGATACGCTCATTGCTGACGCTTTCGAGCTTGCAGCTGGCAAGAGCATTTCGACGCTCACACTGCTTGAAGCAGCGGCGTTCGGCAATGTGGATTGCACGGTCACGATCACTGCCTACCGCGACGGCAAGCAGATTGGCACGCTGAACACAGAGCTGACCTTGCACACGGCGTATCTCTGGCCCAAGGAGGTGCAGTAATGGCGCGTAAAAATCTTATCACTTTGCTGTTGGCGCTGACAATGATCCTATCACTGGCCGTGGGCGCGTCGGCAGCGGAAACGACCGAAGCAAAGGTGCCCGTCACTTTGACTGTTGTGAACACCGTCGCGCCGATTTCGTGTACGGTTCCCGCCGCGCTGCCGATTTCTCTCGTTGACGGTTATGTGGTCTGCGCCAATAACGCAGCTATCACTAACACAGCCAAAACCGGCAGCATCAAGGTAACAAAGGTCGATGTGCAGGCGGGAACGTTTGAAATTGGGAATTACGATGATTTCAGCGCCAGTAAAAACAGCATTGCGCTGTCTATCAACGGCTGTGCGACCAAAGGCGCGGGTGCTTTGACGCTCGTAGATGGCGCATTTCCGGCGATTGGTGCTGAAAAGTCACTTGCAATCCGCTACAAGGCAAAAGTATCTGCCAATGAAGCCGTAACCAATGCCAATGCCGCAACGATTGTGTTCACCATCGCTGCCGTAACAGATAAGGAGGCTGCATGATGAAGAAATTCAAGCAATTCATCGCGTTTGTGCTGGCTCTGTGTATGCTGTTCTCTCTGTCCGTGGCCGCATTCGCCGCTGAACCGGAAGCACACACGATCTACGCCAGCTCCCCTGACGAAGAAGTGGCTGTGTCCGTTGAAACTGCTTCCTCCGGCACGATCCCTGGCAGCAAAATCAAGTGGGAACTGAATGAGCACAACTGGCTGATGATCTCCGGCTCCGGCGATTGTGCGCCGTTTGCCAGCAAGGACGATCAGCCGTGGGCGGCTGTGCGGGATCAGATCACGCAGGTCTGGTTTGACGATATGGAAAATCTCAAAATTTCCGATCTTGCGTACTGGTTTGAAGACTGCACAGCGCTTACAACTGCCGAGATCCCCGGCACCACGCCGACGATTGGCAGACACGCCTTTTACAACTGCCCGAAGCTGTCCACGCTCACGATCTATTACGGCGAGAGTATTCTGGAATCCATCGGCGAAGAAGCCTTCTGGCGGGAAAACGACAGCGGCGATACACTCTATATCGGTTATATCATCGGGTATCCCAAATCGTCGGTGCCGTTCCATACCTATGACTGGACTGGTTCCAATCGGAACAACAAATACTTCTACGATTTGTACGGTGTATATTCCGATACTCTAACAGTCAGTGCTACCATGAGTGCGCCGGGCGTTTCCGTCACTTCGACCGGATCGATTATCGGCAACTGCCCGTCGTGCGGAAAGTATTCGTTCCAGGGCACATACGTTGAAATTGCCCATTCCTCGCGTGGTCATGCCAACTATAATGAATGCAATAGCTGTCATTATGTCCAATATCTGGGGACATACACCACCAAGAGTCACGGATCCGGTGCCTACGGTTCCGGTACTTGTCCGGACTGCGGCAGCCATACATGGGTATTGCAGAGCCAGCAGGCAGCCACCTGTACCAGCAACGGTTACCGGTCGTATTCCTGCGCCTGCGGTCAGACCAAGAGCGAAACCATCTATGCAAGCGGCCACAGCTACAGCTATGGTTCGTGGGAGCAGTATTCGTCCAGTCAGCATCGGCGCACAGGTTCTTGCCGAAACTGCGGCGCAACAGACTATGACTACGCTTCGCACAGTATGAGCTACGGAGCATGGAGCAATTCTTCTTCCAGTCAACATAGCCGAACGGCCTCTTGCCGTACCTGTGGATATAGCACTACGGATTACGGTATCTGCGAATTGGAGGTCTTAGAGCCGCGCTACACGGACGATTTCGTGCTGAAGCTTTTGTATGAACTCATCAACAAGGGAACGAGTCTGCGTGTCAAGCTCCCGGAGGGCGTGTTCGACATGACCACGGAGGTGCATGGGGTGTATGGAGAATAAACGGAAAAGGAGGAGCGGACGCATCCGCTCCCCCTAGGTGCCCTCCGCAGAGTAACACCGCAATTCCGTTTATAAATTCATGCTTTAGCTTTGTATGTGCTGCACGCAGCTTCCAGCTTTGCAAAATCACAATGCATCGGGTGAACCTTCCCAGTTTCCTTTTGCTCTGCATAGACCTGTTCTATTTTCTTCAAAATTCTGTCCTGATTCTTTTTGCAAAAGCGATACTCTTTTTCCAAAAGATCAGCGTATTGCTTGTCACTCAGGGCGGCGAAATCAATCCGCGTGTATAGATCAGCGCGAACAGGAATCATCTTTTTGATTTCTAATGCCGCGAAAAATTTGAGCGCTTCTGCTGCCGAAAGCGACTTGAAAATATCGGCTTTTCTAAGTTCTGTTTTCGAAACCTGTTCATAAATCAGGAAGTGTGCAGATCCAACATTTTTCCACTTTGCATGCTTGGGTTTCCCTGATGTGAGCGGCACGAAATACAGGTATGTATCAATCATTACAATGATTCCCAAGAAAGGCTTTTACCGTAATCCTTATCCTTGGAATATTGGACTTCAGAGTCTATCTGATTCAGATAGCGAAGATAGTCCTCATCAACATTGAAAAAGCCGAGGTTCTCAAATCTAATATTCATCCGTCGGTTTTCCTCTCATAAAAAGCGGAGGGACTCGCATCCCTCCGCATCGTTAACGCTCCGCACTTGGGATATAGGCGGCGAAACACCTGCTGAGA
>OHBE01001125.1_pt1 | contig 24963 bp, 15 predicted proteins | sample 1577231 | NCBI WGS metagenome assembly OHBE01 (sample SAMEA3541506, study PRJEB24748) | human gut metagenome | biome: human gut; feature: human-associated habitat; material: faeces | place: China | collected 2012 | reverse complement strand
ACTGCAAAGCCGAACAGCAGCCCGACCCCCGCGCCTGCTGCCACTGCAAAGCCGAACAGCGGCGCGACCCTCGCACCTGCTGCCACTGCAAAACCGAACAGCGGCGTGACCCCCGCACCTGCTGCCACTGCAAAGCCGAACAGCAGCCCGACCCCCGCACCTGCTGCCACTGCAAAACCGGAAAGCAGCCAGGCCCCTGCAGCAAAGCCCCCTGTATGGTGGGTCATGCTGCCGATTGCCGGCGGCATAGCGCTGGCTGGCGGTTTCATGATTTTCAAAAAGAAGCGCCGCAGATAAACAGCGCTTGACCGCAAAAACGGAATAGGTCACAGCGAATCCCTGAACAGCCGTCACGGTTTTACCCGCCGTGACGGCTGTTGCTGTTATACGGGCATTGTCGGTTTTCACGAATCTGAGGATGGCTATATGGTCAGCTTTCCCGATACAGAAAACACGCAGACGCTTATTAACGAATACAAAGCGCGTCTGCGTGATCTGGAAAACAATATCTGGCAGCACTAAACTGCCACTGACTCTAAGGCGGGCTTCGGCCCGCCTTTTCTTTATGCAAAATCATTCTTGTTTCTTCCTTTCTCCCGGTTTCGTTGTGATGAGCTGATAGACATCACTATCCTTGGGTTCCAGATTGGAGAATGGTATCATGCTGTTGCCCATCTTGATGATGCCGTGTCCCTCGCTGGCGTTGCGCAGAAATGAGTGAAGCCGATGTTAATAGCCTTTTGCCAGGGTACCATATTGACCAGCTTAGAGAGGTATGGGGGAAGCCTGATACCAGTGAAAACAGCACTGCATGTTGGAAACTTGGGAATGACACTACTCTCGTTGTAAGTTATAAAAATAATGGTATAGTTGCGATTTGTGGACTTAAAGACGATAGCGGTGCCTCCATAGGAGAATAACAAATTCCAGTTTGATAGCCCGGCTGATTTTTCGAAATAGTTATTTGAAAAAGTCGGAGCCGGCCCATCAACCAGTTATGTACGAAAATAAAACGAATATATATTTTGATCCTGCACAGAATCGTGCAGGGTGTTTTTGTTGATGTGTTCTGAAAAATGCTATCCGCGTGGCATGGTTACTTGATGTATGTCAAGTGCAATGAACTAAAAATAGTGATTGTGGAAAAAATCAAGAGAACGTACTCTTATAGTATAGAGCAGCAACGCTCATACAAGGATGGCAAGTGTACCAGTGTTTTTGTACATTTCCCTTATGAATTTGCCCCTTGTACAATGAAAGAACAAGGAGGCGTTCGAAATGACAGACTATATTGGAAATTATAAGAATCGACCGCGCAGGGTGGTGTTTTATGGCCGCGTTTCAACAGAACATGAGGAACAGCTATCTGCGCTGGGAAATCAGATGGAATGGTATACAGACCTTGCATTACACAATCCCAACTGGACCGTTGTAGCGCAGTACATAGACGAAGGCATAACCGGTACCCAAATGAAGAAACGTCCATCATTTATGCGGATGATAGAGCACGCAAAGGAACACCGCTTTGACTTGATTGTCACCCGTGAATTGTCGAGGTTTGCGCGTAACACGGTGGATGCGTTGAATGCTACGCGAGAACTGAAGCAATACGGCGTGGAAGTCTATTTTGTAAATGATGGCATCTGGACAATGGACGGCGATGGAGAAGTTCGCTTGACCATTATGGCGAGCATTGCCCAAGATGAAAGCCGCAAGACCAGTGAGCGCGTAAAAGCTGGACAGAAGATGAGCCGTGAGAAAGGTGTACTCTATGGCAGCGGTAATATTATCGGCTATGACCGTGTGGATGGAACTTATGTAATCAATAAGGAACAGGCGGAAACGGTACGCAGAATCTTTAATCTGTACGCAGAGGGGCACGGAGAAACGACTGTTGCCAAAATGCTTATAGAAGAAAACCGTAAGGATGGCGGCGGTGGCCTGAGCTGGACGGCCAGCAAAGTGTCACGAGTACTCCGCAAGCCCACTTACAAGGGCTATATGACCTATAATAAATCCCATATTGATGACTTCCTCAGCCATAACCGCATCAATCACAGCGAGGAGGACTTTGTTCTTGTAAAGGGAGACTTTGAGCCAATCGTCTCAGAGGAGCTATGGGAAACCTGCAATCAGATCCGCAGCAAGCGTGCTGCTTTTGTAAAAGGAAAAGATGGTCGTGCCCATAAATTTGGTATGTCCTTTCCGCAGAATAAATGGACGAAAATTCTGTTTTGCGATTGTGGGATGCGATTCCAAATCGAAGGCTACGATAAAACGGCCAACGGTGGGAAAAATATGCGGCTTATCTGTGCACGGTCGAAAATGTTCAAAAAGAAAGATGCCGTCAGAGCGCTGAATGGCGTTCCTTGTCCTGCACCATACGCATCTGAATGGAAGCTGGAATTGATGGCGAGGGAAGTGTTCCGTACAGTGTGGAAAGAAAATGCTGAGGATATACTGGGTCTTTTGCGGATGTTGGATGCAAATCTGAACACTACCGGCACACCGAATGATGGAAACCAGCTGGAGAACAAGCTCTCTGCGCTGAATGAGGAATTGGACGATCTTGTCAGCCAGCGGGCAAGCCGAAGCATAACTATGGATGATTTCTTAAGCAGAAGTACGGAAATCAACAATGAGATTATAAATGTCGAAGGCTTACTGCAAAGTTCCATACAGGAACAGCGTCCTAAAGCAAGGTTAGATATGCACAGCATCGAGGCTGCACTCAGCGATGATGCCTCTTTTCCGGATGGTAAAATAGAGCCGGGCTTTCTGGACAGGTATGCCAACCGGATTGTAAAAAGCAATAACCGCTACATTTGGATGTTGCAGTTGATGAATGTGCAGCAGATCATGCCTATCCAATCGGAAAGGCAGCCGATAGCGATGGTTACCTATAAAAGTGGCGTTCCCTATGATATTGAGCAAGAGCAAATCGGCAAGCAGGATAAAGAAAGTGCTGGACCCGATTGCGCGACAATATGTCGTCCACAGGATTTCTTTTTGAACATGGGCCGAACCAAAAGAAAGCGTAAGTTGATGGAATGGCTGGAAAGCTGTCAAGAAAATCAGGTGAGCGTGCTGGATGAAAAGATACCACTTTTGAGTTTTGCGGTTGACTTTGTGACAGCCTATGAGTATCAGAAAGCGCGTGGGATTAAGATCCACCCCGGTTTGTGGAAAGATATGCGTGTGGATATATTTCTGGTAAAAAAAGAAAATTGAAAAAGTTGTGGAAAAAATCCGATTCGCTGTTCTCTTATGTATTAGGAGGTTCCAAATCTCCGAAAAAGTGAATAGCGTCCTCTGCTGTACCGCATTGGGGAAGTAGCGCCATGACTGGATTCCACGAGCGTGCCAAGATGCGAGAAAACATATCGCATGGCTGCAAAGCGATGCGAGGCAAAGCGCCGGGAAGGGTTGCCTGTCTGGAATTTGCAGAGGGAGAGAAACGCACAGCTATAACGACAGATCGTGCCGTGGAGGAAATACTTCCACGGCATTATTGTGTCGTTATGGAATGACGCTAGATTTGCTATTTGAATCAGTAAATGATAATATTATAATTCGGATGAGGAATAGACCGTGATGGCAACTATTCGGAAATTCCGAATGGTTCAAACAGATGACATCTGACAGGTTCATCGAAGGGAAATTATCGCAATTTGTGGCTTATTGCGCCTTTCGAGTTTTATCTGCATATATTTTTGAAGATTATATGCAGAAAGCAGGATTCCATGTGGCAAAATTTAATCATCGTCATAGCAGATGAGGTGTCTGCGATGATAGATCATGCTATGAAAGAAATCCCTGCTGCGGCGCTTTTGTACTATTATATATAGGGTAGGGAAATTTCCAACTTGCTATTTGTATCGATAAATGGTACTATATGACTATACTAATGTCATTTGAATGGTTAGAAATAAATGACTTCTGAAGGAGGCTTTGGCGAAATGGGAAGATTCGTGAATCCGGATAATAGTGCGTTTCAAGTTGCACTGAATTCAAAAATTTATATGGACAAAACGGGTCTGCTGGAATATACCAACAGCGTTCTTGATACACCAGAAGCATATATCTGCAATAGCCGCCCCCGGAGATTTGGTAAGTCCTATACGGCTAATATGCTGGCAGCCTATTACAGCAAAGGCTGCGATTCAGAAAAGATGTTCGATGGGCTTACAATCGGCAAGAGTAGCGACTTCAAAAAGCATCTCAACAAGTATGATGTGATCCATATAGATGTACAATGGTTTTTGTCCAGTTGTGCAGACATCAAAAGTATTATATCCTACATTACGCAATCGGTTTTGGAGGAACTAAAAGAGTACTACCCTGAAGTTCTTCCTAACGAAGTGTTGACATTGGCGGACGCTTTGTCGCGCATCAGAAACTCGACCGGTCAGAAATTTATTGTGATTATTGATGAATGGGATATTCTGATCCGAGATGAAGCAACCAATAAGGCTGTTCAAGAAGAATATATCTATTTCCTGAGAGGCTTATTCAAAGGTACAGAGCCGACAAAATACATTCAGCTTGCATACCTCACCGGCATTCTGCCAATCAAAAAGGAAAAAACGCAGTCGGCCTTGAATAACTTCGATGAGTTTACCATGGTCAGTGCCGGCACGTTGGCACCTTTCATTGGCTTTACGGAAGAAGAAGTTAAGAATCTTTGCGAGGAGTACCACAAAGACTTTGACAAGGTAAAAAAGTGGTACGATGGTTACTTGCTGCGGGATTACCAAGTTTATAATCCCAGAGCTGTTGTCAGCGTTATGCTGAAGGGAGAGTTTAAGAGCTACTGGTCGGAAACGGCTTCCTATGAAGCAATCGTTCCTCTTATCAACATGAACTATGATGGGCTGAAAACGGCAATCATTGAAATGCTTTCCGGTGGGGAAGTTAAAGTAAACACGGCTACCTTCAAGAACGATACCGTTAATATCCAAAGCAAAGATGATGTTTTGACATATATGATCCATCTTGGCTACTTGGGATATGACCAGAACCGAAAAACAGCGTTCGTTCCGAATGAGGAAATCCGGCAGGAATTGACACTTGCGGTGGAAAGCAAGCATTGGAATGAGATGTTGCTGTTCCAGCAGGAGTCTGAGAAGTTGCTGGATGCGACATTGGATATGGATGGCGATGCAGTAGCCACTCAGGTTGAGAAAATCCATGATGACTATGTTTCTGCCATCCAGTACAACAATGAAAACTCCTTGAGCAGCGTCTTGGCGATTGCATACCTGAGCGCTATGCAATATTACTTTAAGCCGGTTCGAGAGCTGCCCACAGGCAGGGGCTTCGCAGACTTCGTTTTCGTACCAAAACCGGAGTACCGAAATGACTATCCGGCGCTTGTTGTGGAGTTGAAGTGGAACCAAACGGCGGAGACTGCGATGCAGCAGATTAAGGAAAAAAAATATCCGGATTCGCTGCGTGGCTATACAGGAAATCTTCTCTTGGTAGCTATCAACTATGACAAGAAAACGAAGAAACATCAGTGCCTTATTGAAAAAGTAGTATAAAGATCATGCCGTGGAAGGAACCTTCTTCCACGGCTTTTCTATACCATGATTGAGTCATTGACTTGTACATTTTGAAAATACTGAATGCAGTATTATACTGATGGGGAAGGAGGGAAAACCGATGCAATATGATAAAGCAGACCAGCAAAATTGCCCGCGCAGAGTCGTGTTCTATGGGCGCGTGTCCACGGAACTTGAGGCGCAAATATCAGCACTGAAAAATCAAATGAACTGGTATCTGGAGCTTGCAGAACATCATCCGAATTGGACGGTGGTTGGGCAATACGCCGATGAAGGAATCTCAGGTACTGGCATGAAAACCCGGCCTTCTTTTATGAAGATGCTGCGAGATGCCCGGAAAAAGAAGTTTGACCTAATCGTGACCCGCGAGGTTTCCCGTTTTGCCCGAAACACGGTGGATACTTTGGTTACGACCCGTGAGCTGAAACAGTACGGCGTTGAAGTGTACTTCGTCAATGATGACATATGGACGATGCATGGCGATGGAGAAGTTCGCCTGACCATTATGGCAAGCCTTGCGCAAGATGAAAGCCGTAAAATGAGTGAACGCACCAAGGCGGGCATTCAGACGTCACAGAAAAAAGGAACCTATGTTGCGGGACCGACACCGTTTGGATATAAGCGTGATAAAAAGGCTCATACGCTTGTGGTGCAGGAAAGTCAGGCAGAGACTGTCAGAAAAATTTTTGCTTGGTATGCTGATGGCATAAATGGCACCGAGATAGCCCAGACACTAACGCAAGAAGGCACACCGAATAAATCCGGAATGCCACAATGGAGCGCGCGTCAGGTTCTCTCAATCACCAAAAATACGATTTATAAAGGGTATTTGACATACAACAAATCGCATATTGATGATTTCCTCAGCCATAAAAGCATCAAGGACAGCGAACAGGATTACATTCTGGTGAAAGGCAGTTTTGAGCCAATCGTTTCAGAGGAACTATGGAATAAATGTCAGCGCCGCAGACATGCATGGCAGTCGTACAAAGACGGCAATATAACGCAGGCTTACTTGTATGGAAAGAGCGAACACGCCGACAAATGGGCTTGTCGCCTGTTTTGTGGCTGCGGGGCCAGAATGCGGGCGTTCCGCGCAGAGAAAGGCATTGTTCGATATATCTGTTATCAACGGTCGCTGAGGAATGTAGCCTCCAAATGCAGCGCCCCCAATGTGCAAGCATGGAAGCTCGAATTGATGGCGCGAGAAATTTACAAAAACGTTTGGCAGGATCACCGGCAGGATATTTTAGAAGAATACCAGCAGGAACAAGAAAACGGAGCTGCCAATAGTGAAAAGGTAGAGGAAGCACTCAGCTGGCAAGAGTCGTTCCCAAACGATGAAATCAGCCGGGAATTTCTGGACAGATTTGTGCCGAGAATCTTCTCCATCGATGGACAGAAATTCATCTGGGAACTAAATCTATTTCAAGAGTCATGCACTGTTCAATGCAATGTGCGCGGAACGTACAATTACCATTCGATTTCGGCGGAAAAAATCATGCCGGGAAAAACAAAAGCGAAGAAAGGGGATGGGGCCGTCAATAGGATACTTGAGGATGCAAACAGTACGCGCTTTTGGGTACATACCTATGATGACGACCCAATAAGCAGGCAGCCATCAAGTCGCCTCGCGGCTGATTTGCCAGCGAGTATAACCAGTAAGTTGAATTACGAACAGGCTCGCGCCTATCGAAATTCGAGTGGTTACGTACTTTGGCCGGGGAATTGGAAAGACCTGACAGTTAAGGTTCTTCTATAAATCCTATCAAGTCCCGAATTGCTTGTATCTGCAATTCGGGACTTTTTGTTTTATTTTGCCCCATTTTGTACATTTTCCTGAAAATGTACACGGTTTGATGGGGCAGACAAAAAAGCGCACACCCTTCGGTGTGCGCTCGGATTTCACGTCTGCGTCGATTCCCGCAGGCTTACCTGGTAACCCAACTCCATGCGGGTTTCAACAGGCTGCCCCTGCAAGGCGCACAGCAGCTGCTGCGTTGCTTTTAAGCCAAGGATATCCGCATTAAACTGCACGGCGGAGATGGGCGGCACGGTATTGACCAGATTCTCGTTATCATACAGCGACGCCAGCCGGATATCCTGCGGCACGCGCAGGTTCAGCTGCTTGAGCATATTCAGCGTCAGCTGTGCCAGCCGTTCGTCCATGCACAGGATGCAATCCGCCCCGCGCTCTACAGCCTGCTGCACAGCCTCCATGCGCAAATCGTCGCTTTCCAGCTCCAAAAACAGGAGGTTTTCGTCAATTTTTTGCCCCATCTTGACATAAGCCTGCCGGAAGCCCTCCAATCGGGATTGGTTGACGGTGTACAGCATACTGCCGCCCAGCAGCGCGATATGCTTCATGCCCTTCATCAGCAGCAGACTGGTCATCTCACGGCAGCCGCCCACCTGGTCATGGTCAACGGAAAGTACCTGATCGTCCTCCGGCTGACCGATGGCGACAAACGGCACCTTGCGCGCCTTCAGCAGCGGGATCAAGGGGTCACGCTCCAGTGTGCGGGTCAAGATCAGACCATCGATTTTGCGGTTATCCAGCAGTCGTTCCACAGGACGGGTTTCGTTTTCGCCCACCAGCGTCAGCAGGACATCGTAGTCGGAATCCCCGGCAACCTGATAGACAGAGCGCATCACCTTGCGCAAAAAGGGCAGCTCAAAGTCGGAAAATTGCGTGGAAATCACCAGCGAAATATTGTAGGAGCAGCGCTTCACCAGCCCGCGCGCCATCATACTGGGGGTATAGTTATGCTTTTTTACATAGTCCAGCACGCGTTGGCGGGTTGCTGCGCTGATGCGCCCGTTGCCGGATATGGCACGGGACACGGTTGTGTTGGATACGCCAAGCGCCTGCGCGATTTGCGTGATATCGATTGGGTTGTCGTTCTTCGGCAAAGGTGGCATGGTTTCTCATCTCCGATATGTATTTACTATTATCATAATCGTTTTTTGCCGAATCGTCAATTATTTCTTGCGTAAAGCTTCCCCTTGCACAGCCCTCACACCGTTCGTCTGCACAGTTTTTTGCGTAATTTACGGCACAGGGTCTGTATCTCCTGCGCGGTTTCGGCGGTGCATGGATCGGGCGCAAACTGTGCCGCCTGTACGGCATCCAGCAGGTGCTGCACGGTTTCGCGGTCCGTCTGTGGGCAATGCGTTTGCAGAAATTCCGCAAATGCCGCTTCGTCAGAGGACACCTCCGCCGCCAGCCCGCAGCGCCGCATCTTGCGATGGAGCGCACAAAATTCTGCCTGTACGGTCTGCAAAGGTGTGCGCCTTGCACGGCGCAGAAGTGCCAAGGGCAAGACGAGCAGCAGCAAAACCGTAGGCAGCACCCACAAAAGCGAGACGCTTTGCGGCGTTTCGGCAGGAGAGTCGGCCTCCTGCCGTGCGAGCAGGGGTGTATCACTGTCTGCGGTATTTTGCCCTGCCTGTGCGGCATCGGCGGCAAGCTCGCCCTCGGTCAGTTCGGCTGTCATACCGGGGGTGACCTCCAGCGGCGTCCAGCCCTGCCCGGAAAGGTAAATCTCTGCCCAGGCGTGGGCGTTATCGTCCTGCAAAACGGCACGGCAGCTGCCGTCGCCCGCAGCGGTAAACAGACTTTGCGGTGCGGCGTAGCCTACCACATATCGGGCGGGCAGCCCCACCATGCGGCACAGCAGCACCGCTGCCGAGGCAAACTGTGTGCTGCTGCCCGCGTGGCTCTCGCTCAGGAAATACAGCAGCGGGTCGGTGTCGTCGGGTGTCTCGGCGTCCGCGCTGTAACGGCAGTGCTCGTTCAGCCAGCTGCGCACCAGTGCGCGTCGGCCATCGATGTCATCATCCCTGAGTTTGCGCTCCTTCACCAGCGCAGCCAGTTCCTTGTCTATGGCATCGTACCCGGCACCGTCGGGCACATCCAGGCAGCGCGCACGAACATACGCGGCGTAGGCGCTTTCCAGACGGTCCAGCACCCCCGCGTCATCATCGTCACGGGCCTCCAGCAGCTCCTTTGCCTGTTTGCGCGGAAAATAGTAGAACATATCGTCCTGCACGGTCTGCCCCGCTATGGCTCCGTCGCCGTCCGGCGTATAGTAGTCGTTAAAATATGCGTTGTACGGCGCAAACGTGTAGGCATCGTTTGCATGCAGATGCTGTACGGTCATTTGCTGCGGCTGTGCGCCGCTGTATGCCGCGCGCAAAAACGGCAGGTTCGCAATGGCAAGCCGCCCGTCGCCGTCGGTTTTCCAGTTTGCTGCGGCACTGTCGAAGGCAGCGGCATTCCCTGCCTGCCAGCTTGTGCCGTCATAGTCCACGCCGATAAACCCGCGCAGGTAGACGGTCTCCTCCGGCTTGGCGTCGGTCGTGACCATTATATCCTCCAGCCCCGTCAGCGCCAGGCCGTCGCCCCGTGTCAGGCTGCCGTCCTCCACGCCGCCCGCAGCAGCGCTGACATGGAAATTCAGTGCCCCGCCGCTGATTTTCGGCAGCCACTCGATCACCGCGCTCAGCCCGGCCGCGCAGACTTTGTCGGTCACAGGCTGCAGCGCGTTCAAGGGCAGCATCAGCACGGGGCGCAGTGCCAGGGCAGGCAAAAACAGCACCGCGCAAATGGCAGCCATGCCGACACCGGCCAGCCTTTGGTTTGTGCGGTGGGTCTGCAGGTTGGCGGCATAGACAGCGGAATCCTTGCCGCGCCACAGCCGTTTGCGCACCAGAGATCGCGCCGCCGCACAGCTTCCCAACCAGCCCGGCAAAAGCAGCAGCCAGCCCAAAACGGCACGGCCCGTCCCCGCCAACAGCGTGAACACCACGATCGGCAGAAGCACCGCCCCCAGCAGCAACGCGTCGGTGTGGCGGGCTGTCAGCGCGGTCAAAAACATTGTAAACGGCACTGCCGTCAGCAGCGCAAACAGGCCCATCTGCGCCGAAACCGGCGAGGCGGACACTACAAAATTTGCGTTGAAGCGTGTATTCAAGCACAGCCTGATGGCATCCGCGCACTGTGCCGCACCGGCCAAAAACGGCTGCTGTACGGCAAACAGCAGCACCAGATACCCCACGGCCAGCGCCAGCGCCGCGCCGTAACGGCCCGCCTTGGAAAGCGGGACGCGGTGCAGTGCCGGCCACGCCGCACACAGTGCCGCCACGCCAAGCCACACCCAAATCGGCAATGCCAGTGCAAACGCACCGTTCAGTGCCGTCAGTAAGCCCAAGGCCAGCAGTTCCGAAAGCAGCAGATCCGCCGCCGTTTCCGCCATGGGGTGGGCAGCGGCCTTGGTGCGGGGCAGCAGCACACGGTCCACAAATACCAGCCCCGTAGCGGGGTCAGTGTCCTTGCGGCGGGTCAATCTGCGCAGCCGCTTTACGGCGGTCTGCCCAAAGTGCAGCAACTGCTGCGGCGCGTCGGCCCCCTCTGCCAAAACGCTACCCGCAGGGTCAGCGCGGTAGGTTGCGCCCAACGGCTCGCGCACGGTCAACTCGCCCACGCGGGCGGTCAGTTTCCAGTGGATCAGCTTTGGTGAATCGCCTGCACGGTAGGGGCGCAGATCATAAACGCCGTCGGTCAAATCGCAGCCCGCCGCAGTCACTTTTTCGGCGCAGTTCTGCGGTTTTGTGCTTGCGCCGTCGTCCTCGCTCTCGGCGGGGGGCAGCACACACAGTTCTCTGCTTTGGGGCGGCACGGCGCAGTGCGCGGCAAACAGCCCCAACAGGTCGCGCACGGTGGCTTCCCGCACACGGAACCGCCACAGACCGCTTTTTGCTGCGCGCAGGGTCACGCGCAAATCGGCACACTGATGCGGGGCCAGCATCGCGCCGCAGGGCAGTTCAATGGCCGTTCCGCTTTCGGCGTCCACAGCCTGCAAAACGACACGCAACTCCGGCACGGGCCGCCGCCCGTTGTTGTGCAGTTTCACCAGTACGGCAAAATCCTCGTCGGGGTGCACGGGGCGGGCAGGCAGCTGCAGCGTTACCGTCACATCCCTGCGCAGCGTGCGGACATACCACGCCAAAAAGCCGACCAGCAGCACTGCCAGTGACGCCAAAAAGACCGCAAACGACGTGCGGCTGACCGCTGCCGCGGCAAACAGCACGGCCAGCAGCAGCGCGCAGCCCACCTTACCTGCCATGGAACGGTTTCTCCGGGCGGGGGCGCGGCACGGTGTGCAGAACATCGTCAAGGATATTCGGCACTGTATCGCCGCCGGTGCGGGCCTGTTCGGTCAGGCGCAGACGGTGGCGGGCCGCATCGGCAAAAATCGCGGTAATATCCTGCGGGGCCACATAATTGCGCCCGCCCAGAAAAGCCGCCGCGCGCGCCATACCGGCCACTGCCAGCGACGCACGGGGCGAAAGCCCCAGCATCAGGCGGCTGTCCTGCCGCGTCGCGCGGGAGAGCTCCACGATATACCGTCTGATTTCATCGCTCATATATACTTCGTCTACCTGCTGCTGCATAGCCAGCAGGTCGTTTTTGTCCATCACCGGCTGCACACGGTCCAGCAGGGCACGGCGCGGCTGGCGGGACAAAATCTCCATTTCCGCCTCCGCATCGGGGTAGCCCATGACCACGCAGACCATAAAGCGGTCCAGCTGGGATTCCGGCAGCATCTGCGTACCCACCGAGCCGACGGGGTTTTCCGTTGCAAAAACGGTAAACGGCTGCGGCAGAACGCGCGTCACGCCGTCCACCGTGACGGCGCTTTCCTCCATGACTTCCAGCAAGGCGGACTGGGTGCGGGCGCTGGTACGGTTGATTTCATCGGCCAAAAACAGGTTGCACATCACCGCGCCGGGGTGGTACACAAATTTGCCGGTTTCCTTTTGGTACAGCGAGAACCCCACAATGTCGGACGGCAGAACGTCCGGCGTGAACTGCACGCGGTTTTGGGTCAGGTCCATAGCGCGGGCAAACGCCTGTGCCAGCGTGGTTTTGCCCACGCCGGGGATATCCTCAATCAGCACATGGCCGCGGGCCAGTATCGCCATCATGATTTTCAGCACGACTTCCGGCTTGCCCAGCACCGCCTTGCTTACCTCGGCTGTAACGGCCAGCGCCTTTTCGTTGATATTCTGCATGGGTCAATCCTTTCTATGCCTGCGCCAAATCAGCATACAGCCGATTACGGCGGCAATCAGCAGGCATCCCGCCCACAGGGCGTTGTTTTCCAGCCAAATCACCCAGTTGGAGTACGCGCCGCCCGCGTTTTCGCCGCCGCCCTCGTGGGGCAGGGGAGTGATACTTTCGGGGGTGACTTCCTCCAGCGCGGAGGTACCGTCGGCCTCCACCGTCACTTGGCGCGGTGCGGCGTCCCAGGTTTCGTCACACTCGGCCAGGTCTGCCGCATGGGTGGCGGCCTCTGCGTCGGGGTCGCGCTCGGCTATCACCAGGTAACGCTGGGTGTTTTGGGTGTAGGGGTGGCAGGTCGTCAGGGTAAGCAGGTCGCGGCCGGGCTGTATCAGCACGGCGTTTATGTCGTCCGGCTGTATTATTTTCAGCTCGCACACGCGGTAAACCAGCGTGTCCCACGGCGTTGTCATAGTAATTTTGTCGCCGATTTGTATCTGCTGCACGTTGCGCAGCATTTCCGCACCGTAATAGCCGCGGTGGGCGGCAATGACGGTGTTGGTGTTTTCGCCGCCCAGCGGCATGGAGGTCTGCCCCAGCAGCGCGCCGCCGCGGGCCATGTTGGCCACGTTGGCCCCCAGATAAACAGGCAGTTCCAAGTCCAGACGCGGTATCCACAGCGCGGCGATAACGTCGTCGGGCAAGCCGCAGCCCGTCAGGTCAAAGGCGGGGGTCTCGTAGGCAAAGGGGTCTTTCAGGCCGCTTTGGCCTTGGGCAAAAAGCTGTTGGTTGTAGGCCAGAAACGCGTCGTACAGTTCGGGGTAGGCGCGCGCGGGTTCGGCGGCGGAGGTTTCGGGCGCGGCGGGGGCGGCAGCGTCGGCGGCCTGCACAAATTTTTGCACGGTTTTTGTGCTTTTCTGCTCCGTCAGATATCGGCTGACCGTGGGTTGCAGCATCAGCCCAACGCCCAGCAAAATTGCCAGCCATGCAAAAATTTGCAGAAACAGGCGTTTCATCAGTCTTCCTCCTCGCGCTTTTTGCAGCGGTGCAACAGCAGCAGCAACAGCAGCGCCTCGCCGCCGATAACCACACTGCCCGTCACGCTGATCCACGGCCAGGCGTCCACAATGCGCTTTACCACGTTGCCGGTATTCAGCTGTTGGTACTGCACGGTCTGCGGCGTGTCGGGCTGCTCATCCTCTCCGGTATACGGCACACGGGCGCCGCGCACAAGCATACGGTGGGTGTTGATGGCATAGGGTGTGCAGGTGACCAGCGTGCAGTAGTCCCCGCCGGGGATAATTTCCAAATCCTCGGTGTTTTCCGGCTCCACGACCTTGACCTGGTCTACCTGATACGCCAGCACCTCGTCCATGATGTGGAGGTAAAAACGGTCGCCCTCGCCCAGCTTGTCCAGGTCGGTAAACAGTACCGCCTCGGCCAGACCGCGGTGCCCCGTCAGCACACTGTGGGTGCCCGCGCCGCCCAGCGGATAGCTGGAGCCTTCCAGATGTCCGACGCCCTTTACCAGCACATCGTCGCTTGTGCCCTCATAAATGGGCAGGTTTACGTCAATTTTGGGTATGGTAATGTAGCCAAGGCTCTCGCCCACGTCCAGCATGTCCACATAGCTTGTGCCGATGTCGTCCGCTTCGCCCGCCGCGTCGCGGTCAATGGCATTGTTCAGCTGTTGGTTGTAGCGGCGCGTAGCCTCCTTGGCGGCGTCGATTTTCTCGGCGTCCATCGACTGCACGTTGTCGTTGTAGCTTTCAATGACCGAGCTTGCGTGGCGCTGTGCCACCGCGTTGCTGACAACGGGGTACATGGCCACGCCGATGCCGGAGACGATCATCAGCGCAGCAAAGCCAAGTTTTAATTTGACGGTGGTTTCCATTGCAAAGAGCCTTTCTGTAAAGGGTTGACGCACTGCCACAACCGCCCATAGGGGAAGAACCGTTTCCGGCCCTTCCCCTATGGATTACCCGTTTATTTTGCTGTGGGTGTTTGGATGGTGTGCATTACGCACGGTTGGATTTCTTTTTCAGGCTGAACAGAACGCCGACGCCCGCCAGAACCAGCAGCACACCGATACCGCTGAACAGCAGCGTACCGAAACCGCCGGTGACAGGCAACGTAAAGCCCTTGCGGTTGACAACATTAACCGTGTGCACGCCGATGTTCTGTTCATCGCCACCGGTAAAGGTTGTTGTCTTGGTAATCGTGCCGTCAGCGTCTTTTGTAAACGTCGTGGTTTCCTTAATGTTCAAGGTGACTTTGACAGGAGATTTCAGCAGGTTATAACCCTCGGCGGTCTTCGTTTCAACCAGGTAGTAGTCGCCATTGGCCAGACCGCCCTGCTCCAAATAACCGTCTTTACCACTTACTAACTTTTCTTTGTTGATCTGGGTCCATTTCTTGCTGGCATCCAAGCCCAATGCCCTTGCGGCATCATCCTTTACGGTACCGTTCGCATCTTCTTTGTACAGGTCAAACTCGACGCCTGACAGTCCTTTTTGGGTATCATCGGCAGTTTTATGCACCTTTACTTTGAAGGTATAAACAACAGCTTCGTCTTTCGTTTCTTTCTTGTCTTCTTCTGTCGGGTTGCCCTTGGGGTCTACACCGATTTTGTTGGTGTAGACGAGAGAAGCAGAGTTTGTGTTGCCCGTCGTGGTCTGGTCTGCCGTATCCTGTAAAGTTGCAGTATACTTGATAATGATGTCTTTTCCGGTATAATCAGTCATATTAGCAGGGATAAAGGTAATGGTAAAGCCGTCGCCACTATTGGCAACAGTATATGCCTTTGTCTCCACAGCGGCATTATTACACTGGACGCTAAAGTTGTTCTCCGTGCCGTCAAACTTCAGGTTGGTCGGCGTATCGGTAACGGTAAAGGTCTTCAGTTTCGCGATATTCTGCGGTACAGTTACCGTAATCTGGTACGGAACATGGTCACCGATGCTGTAATCCGTATGGTTCGTGAGTGTACCGTTTTTATCCGTTATCCGTTTTTCAATAGCAGTGCCTTCATTGATAACAGGAATTTCGATTGCCGCCGCAGCATCTCCGCCGTTGTACTGGATTTTGCCCTCTTTGGTTACCACAAATTCAATGGGTGTCTTATCGATAATGTAGGGGGTATTTCCTTCAATGGACTGCTCGATAAAACGGTATTTACCCTGGGACAGACCACTTACAGAGACAATGCCCGATTCGTTTGTAGTCAGATTGAAATCGGCATTGTCCGACTCGCTCTTTGTTGCGGGCTTCCATGTGCTATCGGTGGCATTAAACTTCTCCAAAGTAAAGGTTACACCTTTGAGTGGGCTTGCGGCACCACCGCCAACACGAGCTGTTTTAAGAATCTTCACTTCGCCATAAGCCGTGCCGTTTTTGGGGTAAACGTGGATATCGTACAACCACTCGTTGAGGGTGCTTGCCTTCGTCATAGGAACCGAAACAAGAAACGGCTTCACAGGGCTTGTAACCTTATCGGGGGTAGCCGTCTCAACCACAACATACAAGCCGAGGGCAAGGGAATCGAAAGTCGTAAGGCCGTTTGCGTCAGTCGTTTGTGTTTTAAGAGCAGTGGAATAAGACTCGTCAGCTTTGATTGCATCTCCGGTATCGTTCAGGTAGTCCTCAACCTTAACCGAGGTGGCGTTACTTAAACCGTCGTAATAAGCCTGAAGCTGGGTACGATTCATAACCTGATAAATGCTGAATGTAGCACCTTCCAATGGTCTGGCGGTATCAGTAGGAACATTTTTCTCATCTGTATTTTCGCCGGTGCTTTCCTTTGCGTCATTTCCATTATATTCATATTTATGAATCGTAATAGAGCCAGAGTTCTGTGTCCAAACATCCGTCGTCGTCGTGTCGTCTGCCGCCATGGCGGGCATGGCGCAGAGGCTCAGGGTCAAGGCGGCGCTGAGGACTGCGGTAAATAAACGTTTCAGTTTCATCTTGTTGCATACCTCTTTCTTTCTATATTGTTTTGTGTAGAGGGCTTTTTTAGGGGGCTCAGGAATGTTTGCCCCCTTTCTTATTGTATCGGAACACCAGCACCAGCAGCACAGCCACCAGTGCGGGCAAACCTATCAGCAGCCACAGGCTGGGTGCGTCCGCGCCCGTGTGCGGCAGGGTAAAGCCCTTGCGGTTGTAGATCGTCAGGGCAATGTTGTACACGCGGCTGGCGGGATCTTGGGTTACCTCGTCATAATCCGTGCCGTTGAGTTTGCACTTCCCGTCCGTTGTCAGCGTAAACTCGATGGCTTCGCTCAGCAGGGTGTAGCCCGCGGCGGTTTTGGTTTCGGTCAGGCGGTACTCGCCGGGGGATAGGTTTGCAAAGGTAAGTTGACCTGTTCCCGTGCTTGCGCTGCCCGTCACGCCTGTGCCGATTGTTACAAACGTGGTGTTGTCATCGTTCAGTTTTTCCAGCTTGAACTCCACACCGTCCAGCAGGGGAGTGGCTGTACCGTCTATGCCCTTTTTGGTAAGGTTCAGGGCAAATTTCGGGTCGGTGCGCTTGTTGGTCAGGGTGATTTTGCCATCGGCAAGGGCGGTCTGCGATGCGGTGTAGGTATATGTGCCAATCGTAACCGTACCTTCTGCCTTATAATCGCCGCTATCGCTTGCACACTCCGCCACGCGGTACACATATTCGGGGTTGCCGGTGACGTTGACATCCGTCTTGTCCAGACGTTCAAACTTGTGCGTCCACTTCCCGGTCATATAGTTGTATTGCAGCTTGACAGCGCTCGTTGCATCTACCCACTTGCCGCTTGTGTCATTCACATGGCGGCGCTCCAGCTTGACCCAAATATCCGGCAGTTTATCGGTCAGCGGTTTGTCCTTTGCATCCTTCCACTGCTTTTCCACCTCAATATCCATCAATTGGTGTGCCGTGTTGGTAAAGGTGGCGGTGACGGGTGTCGTATCGCTGGTAACCGTGCCGCGCACACCGTTGTCCACGTCGTACTTTGCGTCAGTGGCATTGCAGGTTACGCTTTTCAGGCTGCCATCGGTGGGCGGTGTTTCAACTACCCGGAAGCGTGTGCCAACGGGGATGCCGGTAATTTCCCAGCTTCCGCCAACTGGTATGGTATTGGTCATTGGTTGTACGCTGTCCGCGCTGCCCAAGCCGATACCGCCAACGTTACTGAAGGTGACGGTAAACGTGTAGTTGCCTGTCAACGCCGTTGTTTCGTCGTTCGGCTGTTCCTTTTTAATTACCAGCGTACCGACCTTGACGGTGTTAATGAACTTGACCTTCAATTCGGGGAATTCTTCTTCCGGCGCGGCGTAACTGCGGAACACCAGCGTATTTGCGTTTGCGGGCTTGCTGCCGTCGTAGTTGCTGCCTGTTGATGGTGTGTCCGCCGTTTCGGTTCTGCCGTCCTCCGGGTTTGTGTTGTCGCCTTGCAGCGGGGTGGTGATTGTGCCGCTTACAGACGGACTTGTCCCCGCTGTGTTGACCAACGTCCCGTTCTCGTACACTTCCCAGCGGGTGTCGTACAAGGCGGTGTTTTCCGCCTCTTGCAGCGAGATATAACTGCCACGGCGGAACTGGTCCGTAAAGGTCACGGTTTCGCCGTCTTGCAAATCAAACGTGCCATCGGTGTCCACCGCCTGCGTGCCGCTGCTCGCTACGCTGGACGTAAATATCGCGCCGCTGGCGGGCATCAAGGTTTTGTTATTCACCGAGCCATAGTCCGGGATATCCGCTTGCTCTACCGAGAAGCCCACCGTTTTGTTTGCCACGGGCTTGGCGGTAAAAACAAAATTGCGGAAGTAAACCGTGCGCTCGTAGTCATCGCCAATGAGGATTTTTGAGAGTTTGCTCAGGTCAAAGTCCGTGTCCTTTGGCATTTTGTTCAGCTGCAGCTTGACCGTGACCCACTTGTCGTTTTGCATCACAACGCTGCCGCTGAGCATGGTGTTCAGATAGGACTTTTGACTGTTGGCATCGCAGCCCATCTTCTTGCCGTTGTTGTCCACCAAGGTCAGATACAGGTAGTTGGTGGACAGAACGCCGTCACCCGGGTTGCCCACGGCGTAAACGTCAAAGGACAGATAGTCGCGGTTTTCGATGTTGAGCGGGTTTGTCAGCGTCATAGTGCCGTAGCGCAGGTTGCGGTGTGCGCTGCCTTTATCATACCCTTGGGCGTACCATTTTACGGTTTGGTCTTTGTATGCTTGGCTGTCGCTGTCGGACGGAGCTTCGTCCTTTTTCATGGTTGTTTTGTCAGTATCGCTGCTGCTGGCGGTGAAATTGCTGCCGACTTCCACGGGTTTGGGGGTGCCGTTGTCAGCAATTGGTTTTGCGCCGTAATGCGTAGCCAAGTTTTGCAGGGTAAAGGTAAAGAGCTTTTGATCTTTAGCTGTAAATAAACCTTTGAACTCTTCGTTTACCTTGTCGACATTGACCTCCTTTTCAACCTGCAATTGGTTGCTGTCGGGGAAGTTGAACGCCACCGCCATGTTGGAGTCCCACATACCGCGCTCCATATAGAACATGGTCAGGGTGTGGGTGGTGCGGTTTTTGTCCAATTGGGTGGGCTTGTCTGTCGTCTTGGTGAACTTGATAGGGTTCTGGTTGAAGTAGACGGTTTTGTTGTTGGCATCAGTCGTGTAAGCCATGGTGTTGTCGTTGTCGGTGTTCTTGTTGGAACTGACGTAGGGGGTTACGGTGTTGTCCTTGCCAAATTCCAGCAGACCGGACGCTTTGCCGTGCGCACCGCCGACATCCAGAACCAACTTGCCGTCAATGTAGACCCACACGTCATCGTCACCGGAGAAGAAGAACTTGATGGGGACTTTGGTGTTGGAATCATTACCTGCAACGACCTGACCGTCGTCTGTAAGCGTAAAGTCAAATTGCAGCTTGGCGCCAAAGCCGTAGTTGTATTGGGCGGCATTGGCATTGCTGGGAACCGTTTCGTTAAACGGAAAAAAGCCGTGGGTGGCGCCGCTTGATGGATTAATGTTTTTTGATTTGTCGTGCGTGGTGGGTTTGCCATTATCTTTGTGGGATTCCAGATAATACTTGCCGTTGGTTTGGTCCTGCTTCAGATACAGCGAGGCTTTGCTGCTGTCATAGTACCAATAATTGGCGTATTGTTCGGGGTCACTGGTATCTCCACTTTTAAAAACCGCATCCTTTGTGAACGGGAAGGAAACATCCTTATACACCTTGCCCAGCACGGTGTTAAAGCTGTTGTCGCCTTGCAGGAAATCTTCGTTAAAGTGCGGGTCAACCAGCACTTTTGTTGTGTTGGGATCCTTGGTTCTTAACAGCGGCAGACCGTTTGCCGTACTGTCAGAGGTATGGTCTTCTACAAGACCTTGGAAGGTGCGGTCGTAGACGTAGTTGTTGGAGTCATCAGTTAGCCGGTCACCCTTATCGTTATAGGCGGAGTTGTTTACCGCCATAAAGGTGTTGTATAATGCCCTTTGGGCTGGATCGCCGTTTGGATCGCCCCAGCCACACAGATTCATACCACCGGCAACAGTCGCGAAAAGCGCCCCGCTAGTCGGTTCGAAATGCCCGGTGTAAAGCGGGTATTTGACATTGCCGCTTTTCGAATAAGCACTGCTGAGGGCGCGGTCAAACTGCTCAAAAGTGACAAATCCGCGCTGGGAACCGCTGTCAACAGTCGGGGCGCTGTCACGGTTCAAGCCGTTCAGCTCGTAGTCGGTGTAGTAATCGTACAGGGTGCTGGTGATATACTTTGTATCCTTCTGTTGGGTAAAAGTGCCGCTGTTATCAATGTCCACAACGGTCGCGTTTTTGCCGCTTTCGGCATTGTGGCGGGAGCCTTTCTCGCCCCAGTAGCCGTCGCGGAAAACGTCGTCGTTGCTTGATGTGTAAGCCGAAGGGTCGCCATCGTCGGCAAAAAAGCAGGGATCTTGCAGGGTTGGGGGAATTTCCGCCGTGGTGTACACCTTGGTTTTGTTGTCTTTTGCGATGGCGCCTTGTTCATTCGTTGCGGAGAATTGCACTGCGGTGTAAGTTTTTCCGCCATCGGGGGGAATCTGGCAAGACCACAGCTGGCGGTCGGGGGTGGGGTCGGGGGTAGAGGGGTCGGCTTTTACCAACTTCATCTCCTGCGGAGTGACATTGCCGTCTGAATCCGTCAGGAAGCAGTACATTTTGTCGTCATTGCCATTGCCCGGCATAGGCTGTTGCTGTAAACCCTCGCCATCGTAACCGTAAGAGGACAGCGTGGCATCAAAGTAAATGGTTTTGCCCCCGGTAAGCAAATCACTGCCCGCGACTTGCCAAGAGGGTGTGGAACCATTGTAGACAAAGCAATTGGCTTTTATTAAGTCGAATTTTTCTGCGTTTGCGTAGTTGTCTGTGCTGAAATTATACAGCTTGCTTTCGCCGTTGTCGCCCCAAGTGAACTGTACAAACTGTGACTTATTGTCCGGGATCAGGATTTTCTGTGCGTAAAACTTGCCCGCTTCCACCGTGCCGATTTCTTGACGAGCGGTTACTATTGTTTTGTTTGCATCAGTTTCATCTTGTTTATAAAATACTGCGGTTACGTTGGTAAGGTCGATGCCGCTTGCATTTTTGAAGTAAAGCGGCATACCCTTGTAACAGTACTCCACGCGCTTCCATTGGGTGGGGGTGTAAGATGAATCCGTATTGTAATGATCGCTGCTATTTTCTAATTCATCGCCTGTTCTGACAAACTTTTTGCCGGCAAGCAGGTCAATCGCTGTCCAGTGATCCCTAGTGGTTTTATTACTCGTACCGCCAAAAGCGTAGATCTCTTCTTTCCAGTCATTATTCGCATAATACTGGAAGGCAAGCCGATTAAATCCTCCCTCCGGATAGTCCGCGGAATTCAGCGTGACGCTGAAAATCTTGTGACCATTGTCTGTCATTTCGGTAAGCGTCATGACCTTGACTACGTCGTCAGTTTTGTTATTAGAGCATATATTTTGCGCCAAAAAACGGATGGTACACTTTTTATCTGGATTTTTAGCTACATAGGTATCGTATCTGCCATTATCCTCAAAATAAATGGTTGTCGTTGCCGGGATAAAGCCCGTCGATACACTGGTATCCGCTATCGTATCAGGTGTGTTCGCGTCATCGTTGTCAGGCGAATCATCCGCAGGCATAGTATCTTCTTCGTTGGGGTTGTCCCCGTCAGCAAAAAGGACATCTTGCTATGTGTTGGTTTTTGCCGCCGTGGCTTCCTCTGCGTTGATGGCATGGTTTGGCGCGGCAGCCGTATCGGAAGTGTCCGCAGGGGTTTTGTTCGTCAAGGCTGGGTCGGCAGGGGCGGTGTCCGTATCGGCGGCGGGAGTCTGATTTTCTGCCGCTTCCTGGGTTTTGCCGTCATTGTTCGGAACCGCTGCTGCATTATTTACCGTGTCTCCCGCTTCTGTTCCCGGCTCGTTCGCAGTGGGCGGGGTATCTCCTTCATCCGGAATCGTTTCCAAGTCGGATACAATAGGTTCTTGCGCAGGCTCTACACCCTCGCTTGACGTGTCTGCGGCAGGAATGGTCGGAATCGTTTCCGAACCTGCGTCAAAAAATAAAGCCTCATCCTCAGCTGCATAAACCGGCAGAGCCATACCGACCAGCAGGCACAGGGCGACAAGCAGTGCCGCCGCACGGTGCAGGATAGAAAATGCTTTCGTCATTTGCTTCGACTCCTTTTCTATATATGTGTATATGTGTGTTCTCACGATATATCGGGGGAACGCGCGCCATTCGGCGCGATTTTATGCGCTGCGCACATCTGGCACGGAAACGGATTTTTTCCACAAGCTGAGCTGTGTTTACAGTCTTTTTTGAGAATATAATCCGATGGGCAAACATTTGCGCTTACGTCGGGAAAAGTAAGACACGGTATGTTTGTGTGTGTGCCTTTTTATAAAAAGCAGTATAATACTTTGGGATGAAAATTTCAATACGGCTACATTCAAGCAAGTGACTTTTGGCAGATTGCAAAATTTTGACTTGTCGAATTCGTCACAATGACAAGCGCTTTCGGCAGCTATTATACACACCGCCCAGCACTTGTTAAGATTTTGCTGATGCTTTTGTGCAACTGTTGCGCAAAAATCGCCACAAAAAAGCGTAAACACAACACAAATTCAACGGGAATGTCCGTGAGTTTGGTCGTGTGTGTGCTTGCGGTTTTATCCTTATCCGGAGCCCAAAAGGGCAGGGGGTCAGCTTATGAGGCACACCAATGTTCAAGTTGAAGATGGAATCTTATATCTTCCCTGAGTATGCAGACTGTCAAAAAACTCTTGTAGGGGCGAGCATTGCTCGCCCGTGCCCGTTTGCCTGTGAAAAAACTTACCCGGAAAAGGCGTTGCTGCGCCAAGTTGACGGGCGACCAATGGCCGCCCCTAGATATTCAATAGACCACGAATGTGATTTTTTGACACGTCGGAGTATGAGCAGGAGCTGACAAGCAAGTTGCGGTGGCCGCATAAAAAGGCGCACGGCAAATACACCCGGGCAAGGACTGCGCTTGCCGGGAACAGCATGTGAGAGGTGTCCCTTGCGCTATAGGACACCCGGCAAAAGGGCGCACCTCGCCCCTGGTCGGAGCCTTTGGGAGCGGAAGGCTTTACCCGCCAATGGCATCCTCGACCACGTCCAGCAGGTGGCAGGGGTCGAGCTGGGCGGCGGTGCAGCGGCGTGCGAGGGCCTCGACGAAGGCGCGGTCCAACGATACGTCGGAGATAAACTGCACGACCTGCTGGCAGCCGCGGAGGTCCCGCGCGGCCAGAATGCCGTAGGTAGTGTAGGGCCCGAGCTCGGGCGCGGAGAGCTTTTGACAGACAACGCGATAGGTATACACGATTTTCACCCACTCCTGCTATGTTACATAACAAAATATATTGACAAAAAATGGTAACTAGAGTAAAATTACGGTAGTGTTAGTGTACTTATGGATGCCGCCCTTCACAATATAGCATATCCCGGTGTGCAAAGTACACAACCAGTGCCGGGAATTTTGGCGGCGCATTTTGCACCGCCGCTTTGCTGTTTTTCCGGCGGTGAATCGCGTTTTGAGGGGAGAGAAGATGTTATGTCCGCATATCGATGCCGTGTGGCAGAAGCAATGACCGCTGCGAGGGAGGCAGCGGGTGTTTCACAGCGGGAACTGGCAGACCGCCTGGGCCGGGATAAGCGCACGATCCAGAAATGGGAAAAGGGCGAGATGAAGATCGCGCTTGAGGATTTTCTGGCCGTCTTTGATGCACTAAAAGTGCAGGTGGAGCCGTACTCCAAATGGATTCGGCACCCAGAGCTTTTCCTCCATGGACTGTCGGACATCCTGCAATACTCCACCGATAAAAAGCGCGCGGCACTGGGGGATTTCTACCGCTGCCAGGCGTCGCCCATGGAGGTCGAGCAGGAATATTACTTTCTGTTTGCTGACCACGGCAGCGACTACCACGGTATGTACCAGCAGTGGATGGCCAACCTGCTGACACCGCTGCGGGATCGCCGCCGCATCTGTGCCCAGATTATTGAGAATTATAACGAGGCCCTTGCCACCGGGACCATCACCGACCCGGACGCGCCCCAGCCCAACATGGAGGTCCTGCAGGCCTGCTATGAGGCCATTGGCCAGAGCATCCAGAGCGGCGCCAACGGCTACACGATGCTGAGCCTTGATTTGAACCGCTGACAAAAGCATAAACCTGCCGCCCCCTGCGTACACTCTGCGCAGGGGGCTTTGTTATGGCTGCACTTGTACAAAGGATTCGGGCGCGGGCGGCATCGCTGCCGACATTCGACATACCGTTTCTGCTGATCTTGCTGCTGTTGTTGAGCTACGGGCTCATCATGCTGTTCTCCGCGGGGTACGCGGTGGCGCTCTACCGCCGCGGCGACGCCTACACCTACATCCGCCCGCAGCTGCTGTTTGCGGCGCTGGGCGTGCTGGCTATGTACGCGGCCAGCCTGGTGGACTACCACGTCTGGCACAGGCTGGCCTGGCCGATGCTGGGGATCTCGCTGCTTTTGCTTGCTATCGTGCTTTTCATGCCGGAGTACAACGGCTGCAAGCGGTGGATCGTGCTGCCGGGGCTGGGCACGCTGCAGCCCAGTGAAATCGCAAAGTTCTCGATTGTGCTGGTGTTCTCGCATATCATCTCACTGAATCACGACAGGATGAAGTCGTTTTCCACAGGCGTTGTGCCGTTCGCGTTGATTCTGGGGGTCGTCACGGTGCTCATGCTGCTGGAGCCGCACCTGTCCGGCACGCTGCTGATCCTGTCCATCGGCGCGGTGCTGATGTTTGTGGGCGGCACGGGGCTGCACTGGTTCGGGCTGGCCGGGGG
>OHBE01001105.1_pt1 | contig 25416 bp, 24 predicted proteins | sample 1577231 | NCBI WGS metagenome assembly OHBE01 (sample SAMEA3541506, study PRJEB24748) | human gut metagenome | biome: human gut; feature: human-associated habitat; material: faeces | place: China | collected 2012 | reverse complement strand
CTTTCACTCGCTCCTTTTATGCCAAGAACTCCTCTTCCCTCCACCTCCTTATTTTGCAAAGGTCTCCAAATGTATGCTTGGGAGAGGAAAGGGTGGGGGCAGCATAAGACCTGGTTTTCTATTCAAATGAAGCCACGCTATTTCTATCTTGACCTGAGACCATCGTACATCTTCCCTGCACAGCACTATGTTTTTAGAATGCATATGCGTGAAATAAAAAAGATGTGTCAAAATCTTTTCGACACATCTTCTTTATATTGCTTTACCACCACCTCAATGAGAGGTGTGGCAAGCGTTTAGTTTTTTACTTTGGCCACAATAGCTCTGAAAGCTTCGGGGTGGTTCATCGCCAGATCGGCGAGAACTTTGCGGTTGATTTCGATACCATTTGCATGGAGAGCACCCATCAGGCGAGAATATGACATTCCTTCCAAACGAGCTGCAGCGTTGATACGCTGTATCCACAGAGCACGGAAATTGCGTTTCTTGCTCTTACGGTCACGATAAGCGTAGGTCAAACCTTTTTCCCACGTGTTCTTAGCAACCGTCCATACATTCTTACGAGCACCAAAATATCCGCGAGTAAGCTTCAGAATTCTTTTGCGTTTGGCTCGCGATGCAACGTGATTGACTGATCTTGGCATAATACTAATTGTTTTTGATTGGCAGCGGCATCGGTTTTAACAAACCTACGCTCTTGATATAGCATGCCTCTCTGTTAAAAAAATCGTTGTTAGTTTGCTTTGAAAGAGTTTGTTATCGGAGACAAAGGAGCTGCTTAACGGCATTCTCATCTACCTTATGTACTGTAGAGAAGTAGGTGAGGTTACGCTTTTGCTTCTTCGTTTTCTTTGTCAAGATGTGACTCTTGAAAGCGTGCTTACGCTTGATTTTACCTGTTCCGGTAAGGGCGAACCTCTTTTTGGCACCGGAGTTAGTCTTCAATTTAGGCATTTTCCAACACTATTATTATTAAACACTTCTTGTTATTCCACTGCTATAGGACAGGCTTTGTCGGATGGCAGCGTTTTTTATTCTTCTTCGGTTTCTGCGGACTCGTTGGCTTGTTTAGAAGCCTCCACCTGTGTTTTCGGTGGTGTATGTCCTTTTTTCGATGCAGACTTTGGAGTAAGCATGATTGTCATACGCTTACCTTCCAAAATAGGCATTTGCTCTACGCGAGCGAAGTCTTCCAAATCATTGGCAAAACGGAGTAAAAGGACTTCTCCTTGCTCCTTGAAAAGGATCGAGCGTCCACGAAAAAATACGTAGGCTTTTACCTTGGAGCCTTCTTGCAAAAACTCTTTTGCGTGTTTGAGTTTGAAGTTGTAATCGTGGTCGTCCGTCTGGGGGCCGAAACGGATCTCCTTGATTACGATTTTCACCGATTTGGCTTTTTGTTCTTTAGCCTTCTTCTTCAGTTGGTAAACAAACTTCTGATAGTCGGTAACGCGGCATACGGGCGGATCAGCATTTGGTGAGATCTCGACCAAATCCAAATCTTGGCTTTCGGCAATGCGTCGTGCTTCTTGTATGTTGTACACACCTTGCTCCACATTGTCACCGACGAGACGCACCTCTTTTACTCGGATTGCTTCGTTGATCCGATGTTGATTCTTCGTTTTATCGATTGCCATTCAAAATGTTTAGGAGGGGGAAAGGGTTGTTTTGCCAATTTCCCCTTTTTATAATACTTGTTTGAATTGTTGTTACCTTATTATTGTTTCTGAAAAAGAAGGCTTTAGTTTTGATAATCTTTGCGCCAGGCACTAATCATATCATCGACTTCTTTCCCGATAAGCTCGGCAAAGGTAGTAATTTTCATAATACCCATATCTCCTTCGCCTTGTTTGCGTACTGATACCTCTTCTTCCCGGCTTTCGTTTTCGCCTACGATGAGCATATACGGAATACGTTTCAATTCGTTGTCCCGTATCTTTCGTCCGACCTTTTCGTTCCTGTCGTCCACTTGTACGCGAATATCTCGCTGGTTCAACTCTTTAGCTACACGGTGAGCATACTCGTTGAAGCGTTCGCTTACCGGCAGTACAACAACCTGATCGGGCGTGAGCCATAGCGGAAATTTGCCTGCCGTGTGCTCTATGAGTACAGCAACGAAGCGCTCCATCGAACCGAATGGTGCTCGGTGGATCATCACAGGACGATGTTTTTTGTTGTCTTCACCGGTGTATTCCAAATCGAATCGTTCGGGCAGGTTGTAATCCACCTGAATGGTTCCCAACTGCCAACGACGACCCAATGCATCTTTGACCATAAAGTCCAACTTGGGACCATAGAATGCAGCTTCGCCATATTCTATGACAGCGGGGAGACCTTTTTCTTCACAAGCCTCGATGATTGCGCGCTCGGCACGTTCCCAATTTTCTTCACTTCCGATATACTTCTCTCTGTTTACTTTATCTCGAAGTGATATTTGTGCTTCGAAGTTTTTGAAATCAAGAGCTTTGAAAATAATGAAAATGATATCCATCACTTTGCAAAATTCTTCTTTTAGCTGATCCGGACGACAGAACAAGTGAGCATCGTCCTGCGTGAAACCTCTTACACGTGTCAGCCCGTGCAACTCTCCGCTTTGCTCGTAACGATACACAGTCCCGAACTCGGCCAAACGAATCGGTAGATCGCGGTAGGAATGTGGAGTGATCTTGAATATCTCGCAGTGGTGAGGGCAATTCATTGGCTTTAGCATGAACTCTTCTCCTTCCTGCGGCGTATTGATCGGACGGAAAGAATCCTGTCCGTATTTGGCATAGTGCCCGGAGGTGATGTAGAGATTCTTATTGCCGATATGCGGCGTGATTACCTGTTGGTAGCCAAAGTGCTTCTGTATCTGCTTCAGAAAGTCTTCCAAACGCAAACGGAGCTGTGTGCCTCGCGGTAGCCAAAGCGGCAAGCCGGCACCTACATTTTGGGAGAAAGCGAAGAGTTCGAGCTCCTTACCGATCTTTCGATGGTCGCGCTTCTTAGCTTCTTCCAAAAGCTCGAGATATTCATCCAACATCTTTTTCTTTGGGAAAGAGATTCCATAGATTCGTGTCAGCTGTTTTCTCTTTTCGTCGCCGCGCCAGTAAGCTCCGGCTACGCTTAAAAGCTTGATCGCTTTAATGTAACCGGTATTGGGTAAGTGAGGACCGCGACAAAGGTCGGTGAACCCACCTTGCGTATAGGTCGTAATGGTACCGTCAGCCAGTTCGCTGATCAGCTCCACTTTATATTGATCATCCTTATCTCCGAACATCCGGAGAGCGTCAGCCTTGGCTATGTCGCGTCGAATGATCGTTTCTTTGCGAGCAGCCAAATCTTGCATTCTTTTTTCGATGGCAGGCAGATCGGCATCTTTGATAGAAATGCCTTCGCCCGGATCCACGTCGTAGTAAAACCCGTTTTCAATAGCTGGTCCGATACCGAATTTGATACCCGGATACAATTCTTCCAATGCTTCGGCCATCAGGTGAGCACTGGAGTGCCAAAATGCATGCTTGCCTTCCGCATCGTCCCATTTGAATAACTTCACTTCTGCATCTTCATTGATTGGACGATGCAAATCCCACACTTGTCCATTCACGCCTGCAGCTAATACATCTTGCTGCAAACGGGGACTGATGCTACCGGCTATATCCCAACCGGTAATCCCCGCTTCATATTCGCGGAAGTTGCCATCCGGAAAGGTGATCTTGATCATATCGTTATGTTGTCTATTTCGTTTCTTGTTCAGTAGTAGGGTAGTAGGCGTAAGCCTCTACATAATTATCCATGCGCGCAAAAGTACGACTAATATATTTAACCATGAAAGCTCGGCAAGGTTTACACATTCCACCCACCATGCAACACTAAGGCAAATTTAGTAAGAAGCGTTCGGAAAGGAGGATATTCAAGTTTCTTGCCCGGGGCAATCGCATTAGAAATCGGATGATAGGATTTCTTGGATATAAAGACCTGACTCAGAGAAGCTCTGATTCCTGCAATATAGGCCGTTACAGTGTGTGAGTCGGAATCGGGATCAAGCTTCCTCACCCCTCGGATTGTTTTTCCATCGATGCAAATATGTTGCCCGAGGATCTCCTAAACAGTGAGCAGCCAAGACTTGAAGGCCTCTTGAAAAGCCTTCGGATCCAAACCGCGAAAACAGTAACTGAAAGTATCGTGTGAGGGCGTATAATTCATCAGCTCTCTCTTTGCCAATCTTTTATACAGCATTTTAAGGTCTTCTTCATGTAGTTGGGCATAGAGCTCGAAGTCGCTCCACGTGGTAAAACCGGACATAATCCCGGAGAATGAAATAAGTAAAAGATAATCAATGGGATAGATCAAATGATTGCCTCGACGATGATCCGGGACAGTTGAAAGGATTTGAAAGATATTTTCCATAAATCATTGCAGCCAAAGTGTTAGTTATGTCGCTTGAAATCAGATGTAAATATACCGAATTAAGCTGCATGAACAAAGAAAAACATCATTGATTTTTCAGGTGTTTGAATCTTGTCTCAATGATCTCCGCTAAATCCAAATACGATAGCCCTGTGATTCGAATGTTTCGATTCTCTCGAGTTGGCCGAACTTCTTATATTTGCAGCCAATTAAGCTCTTCTTGAAGACAGAATATGCTCTTCTGCTCAATATAAATACATTAATAAACTGCTAAATTGATATGCATACCGATATTATGACCTCCAACCATCTGCCGATACGACTGCTACAGTCGCTCCCTTTTATTCACATCCACTCACTGCGTTAGAGAAAAAGAGCGTATAGACTTATGATGTATAAGGGTGAAATACCCCTTCGGTAATCCACCCAAGAGACCGGGCACCCACTGAGTTTGCTGTTAAACTCGGTGGGTGCATTTGTTTTATCACCTCCCGAATCGGCCTTTTTTATCCTGCAATTTATATATAAATCATTTATGATCTATATATTTATTGAAAACGTTTTATATATAAATCGAAAACAATCTATATATAAATTGAAAATGGTTTATATATAAATCGTTGCAAGATCTTCCGAAAAACGGATTTCGACTTGCAAAAGTCCGTTTTCTTGTCTTTTTTACTCCGATTGCCCTCTCTCTTTAGGATGCTTATTTAGAATCATTCCAAACTCCGCTTCGTTGTTGAAAACTTTTTTGGTGCGTATTTTTCCATTGAGGTACACTTTCTTGTGCATCCCATTTTATATATTTGTTTCGGTGTCTTAGCGGATTGAATTTTGTGGGTTTCTTTATGCAGAAAGACGTTGTTTTGATTACCGGTGCAAATGGGATGGTTGCACGGGCACTGTCGGAAGAACTTGTGCGAAACGGTTACTCCATACGCATTTTGACGCGCCACAAACGAAACGAAAACGAATATGAGTGGGACGTTGCCAAACGGCGAATCGAGGTCGAAGCACTGCAAGGAGTGAAGCATATCATCCATCTGGCAGGAGCCGGAGTTGCCGATAAGCCATGGACGAGTGAGCGCAAAGAGGTCATCCGTTCGAGCAGGATCGATTCGGCAAGGCTCCTATTAGAGACCCTGAAAGCCAATGACATTCGGATAGCTACTTTCATTTCGGCATCGGCCGTGGGGTTCTACGGGACGCTAACCGGCGAAAACATTTTCGCCGAAAACGATAAAAATGGCGGCGACTTTCTGAGCCATGTGTGTAGCGAATGGGAGCGTGTGGGTCAAGCTTTCTCTCAAGAGGGAGTGTCAGGGCGGACTGTCATTATGCGAAACGGTATTATACTGGCTCCTCAGGGCGGTGCTTTGGTTAAGATGGTGCGTCCCGTCAGATGGTTTGTAGGTGCTCCGTTAGGAAGTGGGAAGCAGTATATGCCATGGATCCATATCAGCGATGTATGCGGAATTATCTTGCATGCTCTTCGCAATCCGACTGTATCCGGTATTTATAATGTGGTAGCACCGGAGCATGTGCGTAATGCAGAGTTCATACGCGCTATTGGGTGTGCCATCGGGCGACCTGTCTTCTTTCCCTCCATACCCAAATGGGTTATTTGTCGCGTATTCGGCGAGCGGGCTTCCATTCTACTGGAAGGAAGTAGGGTATCGGCCGAAAAAATCATCTCTTCGGGCTATCGTTTCAAGTATGTCACCCTTGAAAAAGCACTGGACAATCTCTTACGATAAATTAAAAAACAGATTCTAGTCGTTTGGTGGTTCAGTCCATTTGATTGTGTTTTTTGAACGGTTTTATTATCTTCGAAAGTGATAACATAATATCAATAAAGAGATTTTTTTGATATGTATGGATAATATTTTGACACTTATAGACTGCAATCCGCAGTCCGTAGCTATGCAGGTTGCTTCCCGAGTAAAGGCCCGACGGTTGGAGATGAATCTGACACAAGAGGGAATCGCTTTACGGGCAGGAATGAAGTTGCCTACCTATCGCAGATTCGAGCGAACGGGCGAAATCTCTTTTAGAGGCTTATTGCAAATCGGATTCGCTCTGAATGCCTTGCAGGACTTTGCGCTGCTCTTTGCCCAAAGGCAGTATCAGACACTCGATGAAGTGCTGGCAGAACAGCAGCCCAAGCGCAAGAGAGGTAGCAAAAAATGAATAAGGTACTGCAGGTGGAAGTTATGTGGGATGGCTCAGTCGTAGGTCGTCCGGCCGGTGTAATTTCGATAAAATCAAGAAAGGAAGGATAATGTGATGACCGATTTAGAAAAGCTTATGTTGCTTCTTCCTATTATGTTCATGCTTCATGAATATGAAGAGGTAGTTATGTTCAAGCAATGGATATTTCAGAATAGAGAGAACCTGAAAAGACATTTTCCTAAAGTAGAAGCCTTCATTACAGAGCGGGGGCTATTCGATTACTCAACATCGACTTTTGCCGTTGGTACAGCTCACGAATTTATTTTGCTTTCCGTTGTTTCTTTCTTTGCCGTATGGCAAGGTGCATATCAATGGTGGTTTGCTGTATTGATGGGACATTCTATCCATTTGTTTATACATCTTGCACAATGGATTATATACCGTAAATATATTCCGGTAATTATTACGACTCTATTGACTTTGCCCTATTGTATATATGCCTTCGTGAAATTTACAGACACTACTTCCTTGTCTCCCTTACAAATGGTTTTATGGACAGTCATCGGTATCACTCTTGCTGCTCTTAGTCTACTTTCAGCATTTTTCCTCATGTCAAAATTTTATAGATGGGAGGTCAAACGAGGGATTTTTTTCTAATCATTGAAACATAAAAACCAGTATGGAGACCGACAATGTATTGAAACGGATATTGGAAATCGAGCATGGCTTCGTGCATATACTCGATGCTGCAAAAGAGATTTTGTCTTCCTCTTCGGAAGAAAGATCTTTTGCCATCGCTTCCGAGCTTTTCGATCATGAAGCCTATCAGGCACGAATGTTGGCGACCGCGATCTTAGGACATCTGGCCGGTACGAATAGTGAAGCACTCCTCTTTCTGAAAGATCGGGTGAGCTTGGATATGAATTGGCGTGTGCAGGAGATGCTTGCCAAAGCTTTCGATACGTTTTGTAAGGAGCAGGGGTACGAGAAGTCCCTGCCTGTCATCAGGGAATGGCTCGATAGCGACAATGCGAATGTGGTCAGGGCCGTAACGGAGGGATTGAGGATTTGGACAAGTCGCCCATTCTTCAAAGAGAATCCATGTCTTGCTATCGAATGGCTCAGTCGGCATAGGGGGCACGAAAGCGAATACGTGCGCAAGTCTGTCGGCAACGCACTGAAAGACATCAGCAAGAAGCACAAAGAATCGGTCGCAGAAGAGCTAAAGAAATGGGATTTGTCCGATCCTTTGGTCTTGTTCACTTACAAACATGCTTCCAAGCATCCGAATAAAGACATTAAAAAACAGTGAAATATGGCAAGAGCAACGACGAAACAGGATTTGATCATGGCTTCCAATGGGCAATTCGAGAAGCTGTGGGTACTTATTGACGGAATGAGCGATGATCTGCAGAATGCGACATTTGCCGACCAAATGGCTACAGCCGGCAAGGAAGCACATTGGGGTCGGGACAAAAACCTCCGCGATGTACTCGTGCATCTGTACGAGTGGCACCAACTCTTGCTGAATTGGATCAACTCCAACAGTAAGGGCGAACGCAAGCCTTTTCTGCCTGAACCCTATAACTGGAAGACTTATTCGGTGATGAATGTGGAGTTTTGGAAGAAACACCAACAGACGCCATTGGCAGAAGCAAAGGACAAATTGAAAGAAAGCCATCGACAAGTAATGGCATTGATCGAGACATTTTCGAACGATGAATTATTTGCCAAGGGAGTATTCGACTGGACGGGTACTTCGACTCTCGGTGCATACTGCGTATCAGCCACTTCCAGTCATTACGACTGGGCGATGAAGAAAATAAAGCTGCATATCAAGACCGGTAAGTGAACGGATGAGTTGTTTGTGTGTCAAATGCTCTTTCTTCTTGCAGTATATTATTATGGGCAAAGTGGCAGTACAGATCTCTCCTAAAGAGGGTATTTTTCGCTCTTGTAACAGGGGCTTCTCACAGGTGAAGACAATGGAGCTTCCGGAATCATGGTTGAAAAATAACGTATGAAGGATAGGGAACTCACCGCAGAAAATCAGACCATTCGTACCTTGAGTGAAAAACGTGAGCAAAACGGATGTAAGCCGGTAGAAATCGTCAGCCGACTGACACAATCGCCAAGTATGGAAGTTGCCTCGTTGGCAAGTATCATTTCCGCATCTATAGGCTATCTCGTATCGATGGAAGAGCGGAGTCCCGTATACAACGGAATCGATATGCAGAGCGAAAGAGGATGGGAACAGATTGTACGGGGATAGATCTGAGGATCGACTTATGGATGAAACATATTCGACAAGTAGATATACATTTAACCATTTAATTTGTTGAGATTATGAGCAAGATATTTGCACAAGACACAGACTGTTCGTTTCTGATCGAGCAGGCTGTCAAAGCTCCTTCAGGGCATAATACGCAACCATGGACATTCAGGATTAAAGAGACGGGAATCGACATTCTGCCCGATTTTACAAAAACGCTGCCCGTAGTCGATCCTGATAATCGAGAGCTATTTGTTTCACTTGGATGCGCTACGGAGAATCTTTGTGTAGCGGCAGCCCATAAAGGATACGAGACGATGGTCTCTATCGCAGAAAACGGCACGATCCACATCGAACTTACCAAGCAGGATTCCGATACTCCATCTCCTCTGTTTCCTCATATATCCGTAAGGCAGACGAACAGAAGTGTCTATGATGGAAATACTATTCCTGTGAACGACATTGTCGCTTTGGGAGAAAAGAGCGATATGGAACCTTGTGTCGGAGTCCATTTCTTTAAGAATGGCACACGGGAGTTCGACGCTATTTCGGAAATGGTTTGTGAGGGCAACAGCATACAAATGCGAGACAAAAAGTTCAAAGAAGAATTGCAGCAATGGATGCGCTATAACAAGAAGCATCAAGATGCAACGAGAGACGGACTCAGCTATGCCGTATTCGGTGCACCCAATCTGTCTCGCTTCATTGCAAAGGCCATTATCACCCGACTCATTAACGAGAAGTCACAAAATAGAAATGATAGAAGAAAGATAGCCTCCTCTTCTCATTTTGTTTTGTTTACCACTTCGAACAATACGGTGGTGCAATGGATAAAATTGGGGAGAGCATTGGAACATATCCTGCTCAAGGCTACAGGCATGGGTATTTCGCATGCTTATATGAACCAGCCCAATGAGGTACAGGGCCTTTCGGGAAAAATGGCAGAAATACTCGGTATCGAAGACGAATATCCTACGGTTCTGATACGATTGGGATATGGGAGTAAGATGCCGTATTCGTTGAGAAGAAGTGTCCAATCCTGCATTATCCCTAATTCCTTCGATTGAAAGAATCAAGAGGATACAAGCCTCAAAGGTGATCCCACCGAAAAATCTCTTTGGGGCCGGACAGAATGTTTGAGCATAGCTGACAAAAACGAAGAGGGTGCTGCAAAGACGAAACGCTTGCAGCACCCTCTTGAGCTTTCAGCCTTTTATCTTCCGGCTTATTTCTTCAGGTGTTTGGCGAAGAAACCGAGCATGGCACGGTATAGCTCCATGGAGTTTTCTTCACGATGGAATCCGTGGCCTTCGTTGTACTTCACCATATAGGGTACTTCGAATCCGCGGGTACGCAGTGCCGTTACGATCTGATCGGACTCGTTGATATTCACGCGTGGGTCGTTAGCTCCCTGTACGACGAACAGTGGCTTATTGATCTTGTCGATCTGGAAGAAGGGGGACACTTCCTTGGCGATAGCTGCTTCCTCCGGATTGTCGAGGTCGTACCAAATTTCCTTGACCATTTCCTTAAACGGCTTCCAATATTCTGGGAAGGAGTCGAAGAAGGTGTAAATGTTCGATACACCTACGTAATCCACACCGCAGGCATAGAGATCGGGTGTTTTCACCAGACCCATCAGCGTGGCATAACCACCGTGGCTGGCACCGTATATGGCGATCCTGTCAGGATCCACCCAACCTTGGCTGATAGCATAGCGCACACCATCCTCCACATCGTCCATGGCTTTGCGACCGATCTGTTTGAATCCGGCACGGAGGAATTCCTTGCCGTATCCGCCAGAGATGCGGAAATTGACTTGCAGGGTGGCATATCCGCGGCTGGCGAAGAGCTGGGTCTCGGGATTGAAGCCCCATGAGTCGCGTATGCCTTGGGGGCCTCCATGCGGATTGACGATCAGGGGTACTTTCTTCCCTTCGAGGGCTGCTTTCGGCAGAGTGATATAGCCATGGATGGTGAGTCCGTCGCGGCTCTTGAATTTGATGGGGCGCATCTCGGCCATATCTTCCTCCTTGAGCTGAGGCATCAGGTCATAGAGGAGGGTAAACTTCTTGGTGCGCGTATCGAACTGGTAGTAGGTGCCGTATAGCTTGTCGCTTTGTACGGCGATAAGCAGGATGGTCTCATCATCATCGTAATCGACCACGGAGAATTCTTTGCTCTTGAATTCCTTTTCCATCAGCTTGTGCAGCTCTTTGTAGGTGGCACTTACGGGTACGACTACGGACTTCTCGCCTTCGTAGGCCATGAGGTCTATTTCGTAGTTTCTCTTACGAGAGAGGTGCAGGCCGCTGACGTCGTAGTCTTCGTTGGCGAAGATCTCGCGGATGATCTTGTTCTGCTTCAGGTCGTAGAGTACGATACGAGTCTTGTCGCTGTCCAGGTTGGTCAGTACATAGGCTTCGTCTTTGTTTTTGGAGGCATAGTTGAACGCGATGACTCCGAAGGTGTCGTCCCAGTGTGTTTTCTTCAGCAGACGGAACTCGCCCGTAGCCAAATCCTTGTAGTACAACTCGGATTCGATCCCGTTTACGAGGCGGCTGTATCCACGCAGTTCGCCGTCCTTGTCGAACTCGTAACCTTGAATGGGGTTAGCCGCATCCTTATTCTCGTAGAGCTGGGTCAGCTCGCCTGTTACTACATTCAGTTTGTAAGGTTCGAAGATCTGCGGATTGTTTTTGTTCATGGATATGATCATGTAGTCCTTCTGCTCTTTGAGCATGTTGAGGATCGAAGCCTTCACTCCGTCAAAGGGGGTGAGATCGCGGGTATTGCTGCCGTCGATATTCGAAGCAAAGAGGTGATAGTTCTCATTCCCTCCTTTGTCCATGACAAAGAAGAGACGTTCGTCGTTGATCCATCCGTAGCCTTTGATCAGTTCGTCCTTTTCTTCGATGGCACGCTTGACGGTGCCGGTGGCAATTTCCTTGACATAGACATGGCGTTTGCCGGCATCGTCCTTTTCCATGTATGAGAGGTACTTGCCGTTGGGGCTTAGCTGAAAAGCGGAAGCCTTGGGTTTGGCAAAGTAGTCTTCTACCTTGTATTTGTAGTCGCCCTTGTCCAAAGCTGCCAGTGCCTTAAGCTCTTCTTCGGTCGAAGGCAAGGCTGTATTGCCGGGCAATTTGGATTCGAATCGTTGTAGCGTAAGCGGCAGGCTGAAGCCCATCTGCTCTACATTGCCTTCTATCGTATTGCCGGACAGGGTGCCCTTGAATGTGAACTGAAGGGCAGCTGCGGAGAGTGTCAGTTTGCCATCGGCAAAGGAGGTCTTCTCTACGGGTATGCCGGTTGCTCCCTGAGCAGGTACATCCATCGTCGTGGAGAGGTCGGCACCCTCTCCGGTGATGTGGAATATGAGTTCCAGCTCCATGTTGGCTTGCGGAATGGAGAGCATTCCTTTCCAGTCGCCTGTGATCTTTTGTGCATGCACAGTCATTGCTCCTAATGTCAGGATTGTTAGTAATAGGATTTTTAGTTTCATACTTGGTGTTTTGTTAGGTGATTATGATGAATTGCTTGTTTCTTCGGTGGTATCGGACAGGAAGGAGAGGACCATTGGATTCTGCCGATAGCGACGACAAGATTAGAAAAATATGCTGACATATTCTATTCAAAAGTAGTGCCCCGATCGGTAACGTCGACAGGTCGGTAACGTCGTCCTAACAGCTCAGTAACGTCGTCCTAACAGATCGGTAAGGTCGTCCTAACAGGTTGGTAACGTCGTCCTAACAGCTCAGTAACGTCGCCCTAACGGCTCAGTAAGGTCGTCCTATTCCGATGTGAGGGTCATCCCTTCTGCTTATATGGGTTATTTGTGCTTGTAGGAAGACATGCCGGAGGTCGTTACCTTATCATTCGAAGAGGCTCCGTAATTTTCGAGAGAGGATATGCCGGAGAGATCTCCCCGTACAGACTCGGAAGCATTGATCTTCACCGATGCCGTGCCACTGACGGATACTTCGGTACATTGGGTAATGAAATCGGAGGCATCACAACCAACAGCTCCGCTGCATGAGAGCGTAAACTCCTCGCCGGAGCCTTTCAGTTTGATACCGGAAGCTCCCGAAGCGTTTATATCCAATGCTCTGAGACGGCCGGTGAGGTTTACAGAAGAAGCTCCCGACAGGTCCAGATCGAGCCGGTCGCCGGTAAGCTCACCCTCCACATTCAGTGCACAGGCACCGGACATCTCCACTGCCTTGAGGGTGGGTGAACCGACCGTAATGACGATCTTCCCGTCGTGGATCGAATAGCGGTCTTTGAGTCGGATGGAAAGTTCGCCATCCGTCACTTCCGTGACGATGTATTCCATCAGATTGGGTGCTGCCTCGATGGTCAGTCCGTCAGTCGGAATACCGGCTTTGTAGTGGATGTTGAATGCATCCTCGACATCAATCTTGTCGAATGTACCGATGTTGCGAGTCTCCGTGATGGCATCGCCCTTTGGGGTGATTGTTTTGCCTTTGTTGTCGAATTTGATATTGCATGCACCGGCTATCAGTGCTGTGCCTATGAGACCGACAAGGCCGGCGAAAATCTTTTTTCTCATTGTATGGTGTTTTTTTACAGTGTTTCTTGATCAATTGCCGGTAGGATTTCCTTGTCCGCCACCCTGCTGTCCTTGGGATGAGGTCTGCTTGAGGTCGTCATTGACGATCGTACGCTGTACCTTGCGTACCTGTGTATTCATCTTACCGAAGCTGTAGGTGAGGCTGAGGGAAACACTCCGTTGTATACCGGCATTTTCCGAATAAATAGTAAATCCATTGCCGATGGTCCGGCTCTTCCATGTCGAATACTTCGCATGAATGTTGTTTGCGCTCAGCGAGACTCTCAATTTTTTGTCGAAAAGCTGTTTGGCTATACCGATATTGTTGAATACATTGCCATCATACTTCGTCTGGTAGCTTCTTCCCCCATGATAATAACCTCCGAAGAGATTCACAGTCCAATCCTTCGGTAGGGTGAACATCAGGCCTGAGTATACCATGCCGGACCATGAATTGACATCAATGCCGAGTGCTTCGCTCTTTTGGAATGTGCGATCGATATTTCCGTTGAGCATAATCCTGACCCATACGGCCGGTGTGTACATGGCATAGGTATTCAAGCTGAAAGAATGCTCTCGTCCGATATTGCCATAGGTCTGGTGGAACAGATTGGGATTGGCCGGGTCGGAGAAGGTGTAATTCTGGATGGCGTTGTTGCAGAAGTCGTAGTCAAGCGATGCTGTAAACATGACCTTGGCTCCGTATTGATTATAGGAGAGACCGACGTGGTGACGCTTCTCCGACTTTAGGTCGGGATTACCATACTGTACTTGATAATCGTTGGTCTGTAGCCGGTAGGGATTCAGTTGGCCGATTGCAGGACGTTGGATTCGGAAGTTATAGGCCAGCTTGAGCTGCTTCATGGGCGAGGGGGTATAGCCGAGCGTGAGCTGTGGCACCCAGTCGAACGAGTTGTGGGAGAAATCTGCTGCTGCGTTTTCGGGAAAGAGTGCTTTCAGCCTGCTGCTTTCCACTCGGAGGCCGGTTTGCAAAGAATACTGATCCTTACGATAGTTGTAGCCGGCATAGGCTGCTCCGATGTATTGATCGTGGCGGAATTTTCCGTTCGACGGATTCTGTGCATATAGGGAGCCGGGCTGCCACGGAGCATCTTCGGATGGTCGTATCTCATAGAGCGGATCGCTCGTGGCATGACGATAGATGTACTTCAGCCCTGCTTCCAAAGAATGTGCTTGTCCTAAGGGACGTGTATAGTCCACTTGTGCCGTATGTTCGTCCATGCCCGCATCGGATTTGGAATGCTGGCCGGCGTACTGGATCGTATTAGCTGTGTTGAGCGGATCACGCTTCCATTGGTCAATGAAGGTCTCGCTATTATTAGGATTGTGAGTGAAGCGGTAGGAAACGGTGAGCAATTCGCCCGGCAGGCGAGTGCTGTGCTGATAGTCGGCATTGAGCTCGTATGATCCGGCATCCATCTGTGTTTTGAGTTTTCTGTCTATGTAGGACATGAGGTTGCTGCCGGCAAAGCTTTTTTCTACGCTGTTCCGGTCGGTGGTCATCTCCCAAAGGCGTACATTGCCGCCCACCGTAAAGAGATTGAGCGAATCTATCTCGAATGAGAGGAGGGCATTGCCGAAGTGTCCGCCAAAGGTTTCTTGCCCTTTGCCTTCTTCTATCGTTTGGAGCATGGATGTAGTACGTTCGGTAAAGTAGCGAGAGCCCTTGTTTTTGCCACCGTAGTAGTTATAGTTGGTAGTCAGCCCGACTTTGCCGGACTTGGCCGTCAGAAAGATACTACCGTTGGCTGTGGGATTGTTGCTGACACTGGCCGTGATGGAACCTGAATATCCTTCCAGCTTCTTACCTTCTTCCGTGACGATGTTCAGGATGGCACTTGTGCCTTCCGCATCGTACTTTACACCCGGATCGGTGATGACCTCCACCCGTTTGATCGTATGGGCAGGAATGGAGCGAAAGACCTCCTTCGGGTTGCTGCTCACCATGGTCGAGGGCCTGCCATTGAGGTGGATTTTGAAGTTGGAAGATCCTTTCACCTGGATATTGCCCTGACCATCCACCGTTACCAAAGGAACGTTGCGCAGCATTTCGAGCAGGTTGTTCGTCTTGGCTGCGGGGTCATCTTTCATATTATAGGACAGGCGGTCTATCTCCATCTTCACCAGTGGTCGTGCTGCCGATACGGTGACGGTGGAGAGTTGTTTGTCCTCGGATTCGAGAGAAATGTCAATGGATTTGATGTCGTGCTGTCCATTTCCCCGACTAATCTGCATGGTATGGGTTTTCATACCTACGAACGAAGCTGTCAGGTGATAGGAGGGAGCTGCCGGCAGGCCTATGACGAAGTAGCCGTTGCCGTCAGTCACTTGTCGGAACACCTGTGTGGTATCTGCTCCTGCCGGCCGGATGCTTACAGTGGCATAGGGCACCGATTCGCCGGAGGAGGCATCCTTGATCGTACCGGATATGTGTACATCGAGGGTATTGTTCTGTGCCATCAAAGAAAGTATGGACAGAACGAACAGGAAAGATGATAAAACGATTCGTTTCATTGCTTGGATGATTGTTGGTTTATTGTGTATGTATCGGCTGTTACCTGTTGCAAACACTTTAAGTTTATTGCTTGTGAATAGTCTGTAGTCGAACTCCTTTCCCTTATCAGAATGCTCGGAAAGAAGGGGTAGGAGAGAGGGAGTCTTCCGCTCCGCCCCCATTGGCGGCGACTCGCGCAATGCCGCAACGGGAGCGGATAAGAAGGCAACGCATATAGTCTATGAATTATTCTCTGTTTGTTTGTCCCATTCGGATTGGAGGGTGTCGAGGCCTATACCGAGGAGTTTCATCTCGCTGAGCAGGGCCGGTACCACCTCTTCTACGAATTTCTTGCGTCGAGAGGCAAGGATCTCTTCGCGAGCGTTGGGGCTGACAAAGTAGCCGAGTCCGCGCTTGTTATAGATCATACCTTCCATTTGCAAGCGTTCGACAGCTCGCATCGCTGTGTTAGGATTGACCTCCATCTGTTCGGCCAATTCGCGGACAGATGGTACCCTTTCGTCGGCCGAATATTCGCCGGAGAGAATCCTGTCCTTGATCGTGTCCGATATTTGGAGGAATATGGATTGTGCTTGAAGTATAGCAGTCATTTCAGTTGTCGTCTTTGAAGGTTGATAAAGGATAAAACGAATAGGCACAAGCCGATACTGCCGAAGAAAAGAGCAGTGAAAAGATCTTCTCCGTACAGGTTCAGATTGGATGTCAGTATGCCGAACAAAATCGTTTCACCTCCCATAGTCAGGAGGAAAGCCACGGTAGCCATGGTGAGTTTTCGGACACTAACGGCGAAGTAAATACCTGCTGACAGTACATTGAACAGAATGACGGCCCCCGGCCAGTAGAGATCCAAGAATCCGGATGAAAACCACCCATAGCCTGCTGATGTCTGCCAGATATAAGGCGCATAGTACGATGCTTCCAAGACAGCGGGGTAGAGGAGTACCTCTATCGTATAGGCTATTTGGTTTACAACAGCGGCTACCAACAGTGCCAATATCCCCTCTATCAGTATAACGACGAACTTTGCTGTGGCAGAAGCCGGTATCAAGGTATAGGTGACGGTGTCGGACTTATTGACCCGGCCTTGTACGATTCGGAATACGTAGAATGCTACGCAAACGAGGGTCAACGGCCAAAGGTCAAAATGCGTTCGATCCTTTACCGAGAGAGGATTTAGCTCATCTCCTATGTGCAATAGCATCGTCAGACCTACGAGTGCTCCCAGTAGTGCCAACAGGAAAAATAGAGTATTGCGTCCCTGTGTACACCACTCCATGCGAAGGAGCAGTCCTATACGCCCGAGAAAGGAGGGCGCAGTTTTATGTTGATTCTGTGTAGTCGTCATCGTAGTTGTCGTTTTTTCAGTGAGAAATAGGATAGGATATAGAATAGTATCGCTGCCAATCCTAATGTGATCAGCTGGTAGCTCCATATCTCGGGGGAGAAAATAACATCCATAACTTCTCTCTCATTTATGGAATTGCTGTATTCGATATAGGATAAGCGTGCTACCATTGCGGGCAATACGACTACTGAGGAGAAAATACCCAGCACGGCATTGAGTCCGATATGGGCAAGAATGGACTGAGTGGTGCCTCGTACATTGATGCAGCACCAAAGAGCCATGGCTATGCTACAGAAAGCACCCACGATATTGTATAAGATGAAATAGAATCTCAGGGAACTAACGATTTTTGCAGCCCACTCTGCTTCTTCGACCGATACAATGTGTTCTATGAAGAAGAGATTCATCCACAGCTCATATAGGGCTGTCCAAGTACTTGGAAGCAAGATGCCCAAGAACAATATGGCCATAGCCAAAAGAACGATTGTCCATATGAACGGAAACAGAAAAGAAAGCAGGAGTACCACGTATTTCTCTCCCACAGAAGCCGGTATGATTGTATAGGCTATGGTCTTGGAGTGATTGATTTGTCTTTGAATGGCGATGTAAGTATAGACCATCGTCGTCATTAAAAACAATGAACTGAAACCAAATATATATCCTGACAATCCTTCTACTGAGATAGGCCTATTGATACTGACAGATATAAGGATGGCAATAGCAAGGGCTACTACACAGAGTGTGCCGGTTACGGCCAGAATGTTTCTCTTCTGAGTACCCCATTCCATCGCAAAGAGGAGACCGATGCGCTGCCAGACATTTGTCGGCCGGCTGTTTACTAATGCAGTCATAGTGGTGGTAGCTTTAGCGACTCAACACGCGATTAAATACCTCTCTTTCGGCTATCATGCCATTGAAAAACAGCTCCATGGAGAAGGGCGTTTCTTCTCCGGTGGTATTCTCATACACACCTACTTCGCCCATTGTAGAGCCTTCCTTATATATAGGCTTATCGCCCGGTACCACTTGGCGGAAGGCAAATTGCTCGCTCAGTTCGGCTACGGACCTGTTGCAGACGATGGCATTCTTGTCCATCATTACGATGCGATCGATGATTTGCTCCAGATCGCGTACCTGATGTGTACTGATAATGACCGTTTGCTCCTCCGTTATATATCGTGCCATCAGGCGGCGGAAAGCACTTTTGCTCGGAATATCCAGCCCGTTGGTCGGTTCGTCCATCAGCAAGAGTGGTGTACGAAGAGAGAGTGCCAATGCGATGACAGCCTTTTTCTTCTGTCCCTGCGATACCTTGCCGAGCTTCATGGCCCAGTTCAGGTCGAAAGCGATGATGATTTCCTGAGCTACTTCGGGTGAGTAGGAGGGATAGAAAGGAGTGATCATACGGAAGTAATCCCTGATCGTAACATTCGGGCAGGTCACTTCCTCTTGCAGCAGGAACACTTTTGACAAAAACTTCACCGAGCGGTGTCGTGGGTCTTCCGTCAATACTGTCAGATTGCCATCCTTTCGGAGTAATTGGCCGCATAGGAGTTTCAGTAGCGTAGTCTTTCCCTCCCCGTTTCGTCCGAGCAGTCCCGTAATACTCCCTTTCGGCAGGTCGAGGTTTAAGCTTTCGAAAAGCGACCTTTGTCGCGGATAGCTGAATCTGATGTTTTTTGCGTTGATCATTGTTTTATTCTGTTTTTGTTCGTTTTCTGTTTTTTTACTCTTATATCATGCTGTCTCTTTTGGTGTATGCTACTCATCTAGTCTATATTGGCAAGATGTTTTTTGTTTCTCTTTTCCCCTTTTTGCGATGCTTTTTTCTTGTTTGACTTCTTTTTCCTCTATATCACGTTCGTCTGATTTTGGATTCTATTGCTTAATAATCAGTAATTTAAACTACATCTGCATGCTGTATTAGTCTGATAGTACACCGCAAACATAGCTTACTTGTCCGAATTGACCAAATATTCAGCGAAAAATTTTGGACTACCTATCGGAATTCGATGCTCTCACCCACGCAAAGAATAGCAGCGATAGGGTCGGAATGACATTAATGGTCGGAGCATGTGGAACATCAACACAGGCTTGGGATTTACTATAAGAGACCTTTGAACCCAGATTTGTCTTTAGGTCTTACTTTTCTAATGACGGCCATTAGAGATTTTAGCGGTAATTCAACTCTACATTGACCGAGAAACAAACGAAATACCGGCTATATGCAGAGATTGAAAAACGATCGTGCGATTGCCCTGTCGGATAACAAAGAAACGTTTGTTGCACTTACTATTGTAAATTACAGCCAAGGAGTTCGGGAGAATTCCTTGGCTGCAGTGGGGCGAAGCTTTGTCTGAAAAACGGGCTTCTTCGGAATGAATCGGGATAGGGGTAGGGCTTTGGCCTAAGAGCGTCAGCCCGATCGATACGACTGTTCAGCCCTTTTCCGAAGTTGGAGCCTCTACCACTTCGCCGAAGAGAGTGGCCGAAGAAGCATCCTTGATTCGTACATAGATGTATTGTCCCACGCGGTGACCGTTCTTGTCGAAGATCACCACCTTATTTTGCTGAGTGCAACCGAATAGCTGTTCGCGCGATCGTTTGCTGAAGCCCTCTATCAGCACTTCGAAAGTCTTGCCTATGTCCCTCTTGTTGCTCTCCTCGCTCAGGCGATTCTGGAGGGCTATCATCCGATCCAGACGGGCAAGCTTTACCTCTTCGGGTACATCGTCCACAAGGTGGCGAGCAGCATAAGTACCCGGCCGTTCGGAGTATTTGAACATGAAGGCAGAGTCGTAACCTACCTCTTCCATCAGGCTGAGAGTGGCTTCGAAGTCTTCCTCCGTCTCCGAATGGAAGCCACAGAAGAGGTCGCTACTGATGGCGCAGTCCGGTATGGCCCGGCGGATGGCTGCTACCCTGTCGAGATACCACCGGCGCGTATAGCCGCGCTTCATGACGCGGAGCATCTTGTCGCTTCCGCTCTGTGCCGGCAGGTGTATATGATTGCAGATATTGCGGTATCGTGCCATGACGGCGATGGCTTCGTCATCCATATCCTTGGGGTGAGGAGAGGTGAAGCGTATGCGCATGTCAGGCACAGCTTCGGCCACTGCTGCGAGCAGATCGGGGAAGCGGATGATCCGCCCGTTTTGTTCGTATCGGTAGGAGTTTACATTCTGCCCCAGCAGCGTTACCTCGCGGAAATTCTTGGCTTTCAGATCCCGCACTTCGTTGAGGATGCTTTCTATTTCGCGGCTTCTTTCTCGGCCTCGTGTGTAGGGTACGATGCAGTAGCTGCAGAAGTTGTTGCACCCACGCATGATGGAGACGAATCCGTTGATATGTACGCCACCCATTTTGAGCGGCATCACATCTTTATACGTTTCCTGTGTGGATAGTTCCACATTGATGGCTTTCTCTCCCTGTTCTGCTGCTCCGACGAGGTTCGGCAGGTCGAGGTACGAGTCGGGGCCGGCCACCACATCCACGTGATGTTCGCGGATCAACTCCTCCTTGACGCGCTCGGCCATGCAGCCCAATACCCCGATAACGAGACGGGAAGAAGCCCGTCTTTTCTTTCGTAGCGAGTGGTAATATGCCAGCCGGTTCAGCACTTTCTGCTCGGCATTGTCCCGTACCGAACAGGTATTGACCAGGATCGTATCTGCCTCATCCACGTTGTCCGTGAGGTTGTAGCCGTCCATCTGCATTACGGACGCTACCACCTCACTGTCGGCTACGTTCATCTGGCAGCCATAGGTCTCGATGTAGAGCTTGCGCTCTTGTTTGTTCTCGGCGGATTTAGAGTCCGCTCCGATTTGTTCGATCATGCTTGTATGTTATATCAAATTGTCGTATTATCTCGATTATTACCGACAAAAGTTTGTAAAACTACTTCGTGCTCATTATGTTTGTGATGGAAAAGTAAGATTTTTCATAGTTAAGGTTTTGGTTAATTTGGGAAGGAGTGAGTCGTGAGACTCGCTCCTTTTATGTTCTGATACTCTTGTCTATCGTCTCTTGTCTGAATTTATCGTTATTTTTCCCTCTATATGAAAGAGTTTCAGTACTTTCGCGGGCAACAAAGTTAATCGATTTCAACAACAACCAATTAAGCAATAATAATACGTACTATGGCTCTAAGATTTATCACTGCGGAAGAAGCAGCGGAGTTTGTGCATCACAACGACAATGTCGGCTTTAGCGGTTTTACCCCTGCAGGCAACCCTAAGGTAGTACCTGCGGCAATAGCCAAGCGAGCTATTGCAGAGCATGAAAAAGGCAATCCCTTCAAGATCGGTATGTTCACCGGTGCCAGTACCGGTGCTCGGTTGGACGGTGTCTTGGCACAGGCCGATGCTGTGAAGTTTCGTACTCCATATCAGTCCAATAAGGATCTGCGCAATCTTATCAACAATGGCAGCACTTCCTATTTCGATCTTCATCTCTCTACCTTGGCTCAGGATCTGCGCTATGGCTTTTACGGCAAGGTGGATGTGGCCATCATAGAGGTGGCAGACGTTACCGAAGACGGTAAGATCCTGCCTACTACAGGTGTAGGTATCCTGCCTACTATTTGCCGTCTGGCAGACCGAATCATCGTGGAGCTTAACGACAAGCACCCCAAAGAAATCATGGGTATGCACGACTTGTGCGAACCTCTCGATCCGCCTGCCCGTCGTGAGCTGCCTGTCTATACTCCTTCGGATCGTATCGGCAAGCCTTATGTACAGGTGGATCCGGCCAAGATAGTCGGTGTAGTGCGTACGAGCGAACCTAATGACGAGAGCGATTTTGCGCCCCTTGACCCTGTAACGCAGGCTATCGGAGATAATGTGGCTGCTTTCCTCGTGAGCGAAATGAAAGCCGGACGAATACCCAAAGATTTTCTTCCCCTGCAAAGCGGCGTAGGCAATGTGGCTAATGCCGTACTGGGAGCGTTGGGTGACAATCCCGATATTCCGGCTTTCAACATGTACACAGAGGTAATTCAGGATGCCGTTATCGCTCTGATGAAGAAAGGACGCATCAAGTTCGCCAGCGGATGTTCGCTCTCTGTGAGTCGCTCCGTGATACAGGACATCTACGCCAATCTGGATTTCTTCAAGGACAAGATCCTCCTTCGTCCGCAGGAATACTCCAACAATCCCGAGATCGTCCGCCGGTTAGGTGTTATCACCATCAATACGGCTCTCGAAGCGGATATTTTCGGCAATATCAACTCTACGCACGTTAGCGGTACGCGTATGATGAACGGTATCGGAGGTTCGGGCGACTTCACTCGCAACAGCTACGTCTCCATCTTCACTACACCGTCCGTTATGAAGGACGGCAAGATCAGTTCTTTCGTCCCGATGGTGGCGCACCACGATCATAGCGAGCACTCCGTGAAAGTCATCATTTCCGAATGGGGCGTTGCAGACTTGCGAGGCAAGAACCCACGCGAGCGTGCTCATGAGATCATCGACAAATGTGTGCATCCCGACTATCGTCCCCTCCTTCGTCAGTATCTGGAGCTTGGAGTCAAAGGACAAACACCCCAGAATCTGGACTGCTGCTTTGCCTTCCATCAGGAATTGGCCAAGAGCGGCGACATGCGCAATGTACGCTGGGAAGACTACATGAAGTAATCGGTCGAGCGAGGACGCTTGTGCCGGATTTGTGATGTACAAGCGCGAATAAGATCCCGACATTTCTGTCAGATACTAAGGCACCCACCCGAGTTCGGTCGCGAACTTGGGTGGGTGCCTCTTTTTATTTCATCGGTCGAAGAGGCCATTTCGGCCTTTCGTTTTATATATAGAATGCTTTGCAATCTATATATTAAATAAAAACGATTTATATATAAAACGAAAATGATAAATATATAAATCGAATTCGTTCTGTATATAAATCGTTTCCCAATCTCTTTTCGCTGTCTTCCGATCTCTTTTCAGCGGTTTCTCCTCTTCCTTTCAGCCGCTTATTTAGAATCATTCCAAACTCCTCTTCGTTGTTGAAAACTTTTTTGGCACAAGATTTAATGCTTGCCGGAAAGCAGTTTTGCCTGTTATGAGATCGAAAATCATAAAAGATCCCTTGTGCGAATAAGGCTTTCTTTGCATATTTGCACTTGTGAAAACCAATTTATTAATAGTAGATATTAAGACTCTGCACTTATTATGAATGAGGAGTTGCCAAAAACTATCACCTCAAGACAACTTGTCAGGATGCTGAAAGATGCTTCCGGAGAATCCAAAGGGACGAAATTCTGTTTCTTGATAGGGGCAGGAGCATCCATGTCTTCCGGCATTCCCTCCGGAGCAGATTTGGCAAGGAAATGGATCCGGGAGATAGAAGAGGATTGCGGTAAGGACGATTTTGCGAAATGGAAGAATAAGGTTGGAATTTCAGAGGACAACGTGGGAGAGTTCTATCCGCAGATCTATGAAAAACGTTTTGGCCATATTCCTGAATCCGGTTACGATTGTATTAGACATTATATGGAGGGTAAAGAGCCATCCCTTGGCTACCTTATTTTGGCCAATATCATGGTGAGAGAAAAGCACAATGTGGTGATCACGACCAATTTCGACAATCTTTTGGAGGATGCCATTCGTACTTATACAAAGGAAAAACCCTTCATCGCCGGTCATGAGGCTTTGGCCGATTATGTACCCAAACGCAGTGATAGGCCTATTATTCTGAAGCTCCATCGGGATTTGTTCTTACAGCCCTTTTCCGATCAGTTGAATACGGATATTTTACAGGCGGCTTGGGAATCCATATTAGGAAAATTCCTTTCGGACTATCATCTGATTGTACTCGGTTATGGAGGAAATGATGGAAGTCTGATGAATTATTTGCTCAAGCTCAAAAATAGAAAGCCTATTTATTGGTGTGTTCGGAATGCGGATAAGGCCACATCGAAATCCTTATGGAACACTCTATCACCTAAGGCTAAAAGGCTGCTCAAGAATGACGGCTACCTCGTTCCAATAGATGATTTTGACAGGTTCATGTACGATTGTTACGCAGCATTGGGCTATAAGTTTCTTGAAGGAATAGAAAAGATAGAGAAACCGAAATCAATACATGAAATACTAAAGCCAAATTATGCACGAATCGAAAGTATCCAAACACAGTTGAGACAACTTTCGCAAACGGAAGAAGAATTGTCGAAAGAAAGTTTTCAATCGATCAAAAGCTTTTTGCCTGATTCTTGGATGTGGATACTACAGGCCAATCAAGAGAAGGATATAGACAAGAAAGACAAGATCTACCGAGAAGGTATTGAGAGGTATCCCCAAGATGCAGATTTATTGGGAGATTATGCCGATTTCTTATGTGATATCTGTCATGATTACGACAGAGCCGAGGCGTATTACAAGCGAGCATTAGAGGCCGATCCGAATCATGCGAATACTCTTGGCAATTATGCTTTATTCTTAAAGGATGTCCGTCACGATTACGACCAAGCCGAGGCATATTACAAGCGAGCATTAGCGGCGGATCCGAATCATGCGAATAATCTTGGCAATTATGCCAATTTCTTATATAATATTCGTTGCGATTACGACCAAGCCGAGACGTATTACAAGAAAGCATTAGAGGCAGATCCGAATCATGCGAATACTCTTGGGAATTATGCCTTATTCTTAAAGAATATTCGTCACGATTACGACCAAGCTGAGGCGTATTACAAGCGAGCATTAGAGGCAGATCCGAAGAATGCTAATGCCCTTGGGAATTATGCCTCATTCTTACATACTATTCGTCACGCTTACGACCAAGCCGAGGCATATTACAAGCGAGCGTTAGAGGCAAATCCGAAGGATGCGAATGCTCTTGGGAATTATGCCTTATTCTTACATACTATTCGTCACGCTTACGACCAAGCCGAGGTGTATTACAAGCGAGCATTAGAGGCCGATCCGAATCATGCGAATACTCTTGGTAATTATGCCTTATTCTTAAAGAATATTCGTCACGCTTACGACCAAGCCGAGGTGTATTACAAGCGAGCATTAGAGGCCGATCCGAATCATGCGAATACTCTTGGTAATTATGCCTTATTCTTAAAGAATATTCGTCACGCTTACGACCAAGCCGAGGTGTATTACAAGCGAGCATTAGAGGCC
>OHBE01001093.1_pt1 | contig 25587 bp, 26 predicted proteins | sample 1577231 | NCBI WGS metagenome assembly OHBE01 (sample SAMEA3541506, study PRJEB24748) | human gut metagenome | biome: human gut; feature: human-associated habitat; material: faeces | place: China | collected 2012 | reverse complement strand
GATAGTTCATATAGGATTTTCATGCGATCATCATCTCCTGTTCGTTAAACTGGAAGTTGTCTCAGTCAAAGACCGTTTGCATACTTGGATTTTCATGGGCTTCAAAGCACATCAATATTTGCTCCCGCGTACACTTTTCAACGGCAAGATTTACTGGCAGTTCCTTCTTGCCGAAAAAAGAAATCGCTGTTGTTTCGATGTTCTTTCGGAACGTTCCTCCCTCATATCTGCACAGGACAAACGCCTTCAGAACACCATAAGCATAATTTACCACATTGTGCTTTCTCCAATCCTGAACAGCAATGAGCCTTTCCGCTGTTACGATCAATCCGGCTTCCTCATGAACCTCTTTTTCTGTATTGGATGCAATGGACTGATCTACATCACACCAGCCTCCCGGCAATGCCCATGTTCCGTTATTTTCATGAACAAGAAGGATTTTCTCATTGACAAACACCGCCGCTCTGGTATCGACTTTTGGTGTCTGATAGCCGGATTCGCCGCAGAACAAATCAAAGACCTTGTTTACCGGAATATCTGTCTTCAGCGACAGCATTTCTGCCGCAATCTCCCGCAGTTCTTCATACCGTTCTTTGTCGTACTGATCTTTTCCATATCGAAGCCCTGCCTGCGCAATGCTCTGAATACGAATCGCAAACTCAACCCACTTATCATTCATATAAGTACCTCCGCAAATCCCGATTGATACTCTTCTCAAAGTTCAAGTCCATCAACCCATGCCGCAAGCTCCTGATGCCCGACGCTGCTCTTGAAGACCTTGCCGTCCATCAGCTTTGCTCCTTTGCAGCTCGGCATAGGGCGTCCAATGCTTTCGAAGGGGACGCGAGGCCGTGATCTTCATCGGAATTTCTCGATAGTGGACATTCAGCCCTGGACATGCATATTCCTCAGGTATCTCGATCCCGCGGAATCCTGCATCCCCTACAGGGCCTTCACCAGAAGCAGCAAAAGAACCGCAAAACGTGTCCCTGCACGACCCATATGCCTTTTCCGCGTGATTTGTAGAGCAACTCCAGACACAATCGCAGGTATAAACGTTAGACTGCTGTAGACTGCTATTGATGACATTGGCACTCCAGTGAAGGAAGTTGGCGGCGAGCACTGCATGTCGTTGCGCGCCTTTCGCTTCTGAGTTTGCAGCTTGCATACCGTCTTCCTTTCAATTATAGGGGACAGCGGCGGAAAAAGCAATCACGGAGACACTGAAATATTTCAACATGATTGCTTGTGAACGGGCAATGTGATCAAACTCACGCTGCCCGTTTCCGTTTTTCAAACGGGGGAGAGTAAGAGCGAAGACCGGGCACATGCCTTTTAGCGAGCAGGAGGAATCAGATTCTGCCCCTGAAACCAGAGAATCATGCTCTGAAGCGTTTCTCTGAGCGGGCGGGCGTGGAAGCCGAGCGCGCCCACTGCTTTTGCGTTTGAAAAATGCCCGTTAGAGCGAAGCACGGCGATGGAATAAGGTGTGAAAAAGGGGCGCTCGCCCCGGAGCTGGCCGATCTTCTCAAAAATGGGCGCGGCGCAGCTTGCCAGTGCGGCGGGCGCGCAGAGCCTTGGCACTTTCCGGCCAAGCAGGGAAGCTGTCAGGGCAAGCAAGTCCTGAATGCTCGCGTAGTGGCCGGAAAGAATGTAGCATTCCCCAGCCTTTCCGCGTTCCGTGCAGGCGAGGACGCCGACCGCGACATCCCGGACGTCAACGAAGTCATATCCGCCGTTGACGCCGAGCGGCAGCCGGCCACGGCAGAAGGCAAGCAGCATCCGGGTCATATTTCCGCGCGCCAGATCGCCGGGGCCGAGGATGCCGGAGGGCAGGACGACACTGGCGTTCAGACCGCTTTGCGCCGCCTCCAGAACCAGAGCGGTTGCCATGGCCTTGCTTTTTCCGTAATCGCCGAGGATTTCGTCCGGCGCGAATCGGTCCGGTTCCGTGATCGTTTCCGGTGCGGGCTTCTCCAGGATCGCATGGACGGAGCTGACGTAGATCAGCCGACTTGCGCCGAATTCCCGGCACAGGTCGACGATGTTCTGCGTGCCCTGCACGTTGACGGCATAGAGAGCCTCATCCGGCTTTGAGGCAATGGATATGAGACCGGCACAGTGCAGTACGCAGAAATCATCGCCGCCTGCGGCAAAAAAGTCGCGCAGGGACTCCTTGTCCGTGAGATCGCCATAAAAGACGGCTACATGGTTCGGCAGAGTATAGATGAGCGGGTCACGGTCCTTGACGAGCGCAAGAACACGGCAGCCGTGCGCCAGCAGCAGCTGAACCACGGCACTTCCGAGGAAGCCGGTGGCACCGGTGATCAGGTAATTTTGATACATCACACATCCTCCTTTGGTAATCCTACAGATGTTGATTATCTTTCATAATTATAATATAATATAAACAGCCGGAAACACCATAGACAGTTTGACGAAAGCTGAAAGAACGGCAACATATCCCGCCAAACTGTCGGCTTAATTTGTAAACTTTTTGTGGAGGCGCAATGAAGACGGATGCGAGAGTGAAATACACCAAGATGGTGCTGAAAAAAGCGCTGCTGGAGTTGATGCAGCACAAGCCGGTCAACAAGATCACGGTCAAGGAGATTTGCGAACGAGCAGAACTGAACCGCGCGACCTTTTACGCCCATTATTCCGACTGCTTTGACCTGCTGGAGAGCATCGAGGAGGAACTGTTTGGGCAGTTCGAACGATCCATGCAGAGCTATACACGCTCGTTTGATATTGCGGGGCTTGTGGATGGGCTTTACCGGATTGTTCAGGAAAACGAGGCGGTCTGCCGTGTCTTGCTGTTCGGGCGTCGCAGCACGGAGCTGATTCACCGGATGATCGCATATGCGCACGATCTGAGCATTTCCGCGTGGCGAAAGACCCTGAAAAATGCGTCCGCAGACGAGCTGGAAATGCTCTATCTCTGCCTGTCGAATGGACTTCTGAGCGTCGTGCTGGACGGGTATGACCGGTTTGACCAGCAGAGCGTGATCCGGTTCGTCGAGCAGATGTACCGGCAGGCGATTGCGCCGTTCATGTAGGGTGTATCTGAAAACTCCCAACGCACCCGGACAGCGGGCCTTTTTGCGGTGCGCCGCGTCATTTTTCCTTGAAATACGTCAGTATTCCTGCGAAAAAATGTCTTGCGCAACGCAAAAATCCCTCGCTGCCGGTCACATCATGAGTTTTCAGATACACCCTAAAGAAAAACAGGAGGACGGATCCATTGATGCAAATTCAGGGACTTCAAAAGCTGACGCTGCTGGATTATCCAGGGCGGACGGCCTGTACGGTGTTTTTATCCGGCTGCAATTTCCGCTGCCCGTTCTGCCATAACGCGCCGCTGCTCACCGCAGCGGACGAAGACGGCATGGACGAAGACGCGCTGCTGGCGTTTTTGAAAAAACGGCAGGGGCTTCTCGACGGTGTTGCCGTTACCGGCGGAGAGCCGCTTTTGCGCCCGGAGCTTCCCGCTCTGCTGGAAAAGATCAAGGCGCTGGGCTACGCCGTCAAGCTGGACACGAACGGCGCGTTTCCGGAGCAGCTGAAGGCAGTCGTGTGCGCGGGGCTGGCAGATTACGTTGCCATGGATATCAAAAACAGTCCGGCGCGCTACACGGAAACGGCTGGTGTTCCGGGGCTTGCCCTGACGCCCATTTTCAGGAGTGTTTCGTTTTTGCTGCGCGGCACGGTTGATTATGAGTTCCGGACGACCGCAGTTGCGGAGCTGCATGATGACGCGTCATTTGTACAGCTGGGAGACTGGCTTGCAGGCGCGAAGCGGTATTATATCCAGTGCTTCCAGCCGCGCGAAACGGTCTTGCGGACAGGGCTGCACGCCCCGTCGGACGCACAGCTTCATCATTGGGCGGAGCTGGTGCGGCCCAAGATCCCCACAGTCTGCGTTCGCGGGATATGAAAAACAATATATTGTTATCTATATCCATAATAAACACAATATATTGTGCAAAACTATTGACAAAGCACAAGCTTTTCGGTTAGAATGGGATGTAGCGCAAGGCGCGGCATCCCATTTTGTTTCATACGATGGCACACAGAGAACAGGAGGACCAGCTATGTACCGGGTAACAAAAAGAGACGGAAGCATCACAGAATTTCACATTGCCAAGATCGGCAATGCCATCACAAGAGCCTTTGAGGCCGTTGGCCGGCAGCAGCATCCGAGCGTGATCGAGCTGCTGGCTCTGCGTGTCACGGCGGAATTTGAGCCGAAGATCAGACATGATCTGATCGCGGTCGAGGATATTCAGGACTGCGTCGAGCGCGTTCTGAGCGAAGCGGGCTATTCGGATGTGGCAAAGGCCTACATTCTCTACCGCAAGCAGCGGGAAAAGCTGCGCAACGTCGGCAGCACCCTGCTCAATTATAAGGAGCTGGTGGACAATTATCTCCGGATCAACGACTGGCGCGTGAAGGAAAACTCCACCGTCACCTATTCCGTCGGCGGTCTGATCCTGTCCAACTCCGGCGCGATCACGGCGAATTACTGGCTGAGCGAAATTTATGACGCGGAGGTCGCGCAGGCGCACCGGAACGCGGAGCTGCACCTGCACGACCTCAGCATGCTCACCGGCTACTGTGCTGGATGGAGTCTCAGGCAGCTCATCCAGGAGGGGCTTGGCGGCGTGCCGGGGAAAATCAGCTCCGCTCCCGCCTCCCATTTGTCCACGCTCTGCAACCAGATGGTAAACTTCCTCGGCATCATGCAGAACGAGTGGGCGGGCGCGCAGGCCTTTTCCTCGGTTGACACCTATCTCGCGCCGTTCGTCCGCGTGGACGGTCTGACGCAGCGTGAGGTCAAGCAGTGCGTGCAGTCGTTCGTCTACGGCGTCAATACGCCGTCGCGCTGGGGTACGCAGGCGCCGTTTTCCAACATCACGCTCGACTGGACGGTGCCGAAGGATATGGCAAACCTTCCTGCCATCGTCGGCGGGCAGGAGCAGCCGTTCACCTACGGCGAGTGCCAGAAGGAAATGGATATGGTCAACCGGGCGTTCATCGAGCTGATGATCGAGGGCGACGCAAACGGGCGCGGCTTCCAGTATCCCATCCCGACCTATTCCATCACCAAGGATTTCGACTGGGGCGAGACGGACAACAACAAGCTCCTGTTCGAGATGACGGCCAAATACGGCACGCCGTATTTCTCCAACTATATCAACTCTGACATGGAGCCAAACGACGTGCGCTCGATGTGCTGCCGCCTGCGGCTCGATCTGCGGGAGCTGCGCAAAAAATCCGGCGGCTTCTTCGGCTCCGGCGAGTCGACCGGTTCGGTCGGCGTTGTGACGATCAACCTGCCGAGGATCGCGTATCTTGCCGAAGGCGAGGCGGATTTCTACAGGAGGCTCGACAGGCTGATGGACATCGCCGCGCGTTCGCTCAAGACGAAGCGCATGGTCATCACGAAGCTGATGGAGGGTGGGCTCTACCCCTATACCAGACGCTATCTCGGCACGTTTGAGAATCATTTTTCGACGATCGGTCTTGTCGGCATGAATGAGGCGGGGCTGAACGCGAAATGGCTCCGGAAAGATCTGACCCACCCGGAGACGCAGGCGTTTGCCAAAGACGTACTGAACCATATGCGGCAGCGGCTGAGCGACTATCAGGAGCAGTACGGAGATCTCTACAATCTGGAGGCTACTCCGGCAGAATCTACAGCCTACCGCCTTGCAAAGCACGACAAAATGCTCTACCCCGATATCATCACGGCGAATGAAAACGGCACGCCGTATTACACGAACTCCAGCCATCTGCCGGTCGGGTACACGGAGGATATCTTCTCTGCGCTCGATGTACAGGATGAACTGCAGACGCTCTATACCTCCGGCACGGTATTCCATGCCTTCCTCGGAGAAAAGCTGCCGGACTGGAAGGCGGCGGCAAGCCTCGTTCGGAAAATCGCAGAAAATTACCGCCTGCCGTATTACACGCTGTCGCCGACGTATTCCGTCTGCAAAAACCACGGCTATCTTGCAGGAGAGCAGCCGGTCTGCCCCTTCTGCGGCGAGAAAGCAGAGGTCTACAGCCGTATCACCGGTTATTACCGCCCCGTGCAGAACTGGAACGACGGCAAGGCGCAGGAATTTAAGGATCGCAGGACATACGACATCGGCGCATCGAAGCTGACGCACTGCGGCGTAAAGGAGCAGGCGCAGACACCGGAGCCGCCGGCGGAGCAGCCGTGCGAAGCGGTCGAACTGTTTGCGACAAAGACCTGCCCGAACTGCAAGCAGGCCGAGCAGCTGCTGGACACGGCAGGCATCCGCTATACGGTGCGGTTTGCAGAGGAAAACCGCGACACCGTCCGCGCTCTTGGCATCCGGCAGGCACCGACGCTGGTATCCGGCGGGCAGAAGTGGACCGGCGTGAGCGGTGTGCGGGAGTTTATTGCCGCAAAGGAGAACGCAAATGTATGAGATTTTGATCGTTGGCGGCGGCCCGGCCGGTCTGACGGCGGCAATTTATGCCGCCCGTGCCGGTAAGCATGTGGCTGTTCTGGAGAGAGGATCGACCGGCGGGCAGATCATATCCGCACCGCTGGTGGAAAACTATCCGGGCATTCCTTCGGTTTCCGGCACAGAACTTGCCCGGCAGATGACCGAACAGGCGTGCACATTCGGCGCGGAGATCGTTTATACAGAGGCGGTGGGGCTTGAGAAAACGCCGGCGGGCTTCCGGGTCCTCTGCACAGACGGCGTTCGAGAGGCAAAAACGGTGATTCTTGCGACTGGCGCGGCGCACCGGTCACTGGGGCTTGCGGCGGAAGATGCGCTTACCGGCTGCGGCGTATCCTACTGCGCTGTCTGCGACGGCGCGTTTTATGAGGGACTGGACGTTGCGGTCGTGGGCGGCGGAGATACGGCCTTGCAGGACACGCTGTTTCTGGCAAACATCTGCCGCAGCGTGACGCTCATCCACCGGCGCGAGGCCTTCCGCGCGAGCGCCATGCTGGTCAGCCGCGCGGAAAAGCAGGAAAATATCCGGCTGCTTCGCAGCCGGACGGTGCAGAGGCTCATCCGCTCCGAAGACGCTTTGCAGGGTGTGGAGCTTTTGCACACCGAAACCGGCCAGACGGAGCGCCTCAATGTGGACGGTCTGTTCATCGCAGTCGGTCAGACCCCGCAGAGTGCTCCTTTTCAGGAAGCCGTTGCGGTAGAGAACGGGTATTATCTGGCGGGCGAGGATACAAAAACAAGCCTGCCTGGCGTCTTTGCAGCCGGAGACGGACGCAAAAAGCAGGTGCGTCAGCTCACAACCGCTGTTTCGGATGGTGCGTCGGCTGCACTTGCAGCGTGCCGCTACCTGGAGGAACAGGGAAAGTCAGAATGATGCAGCACACCGCAAAAAGGCCCGAACCATACTTCCAGACCTGCCGCGGCTCAGCCAGCGGGTCTGGAAGTCTTTTATGGGCAGTTTCTTGACAAGAACGGCGTTTGCTGGTAAAGTGGAAATATAAATAAGACAAAGACCTAATTATAAATTTGGGAAGAGGAGGCTGCAGACGATGAAGAAGAGAATCATTCGCGGATGTTTGCGGATCGCAATTCTGGCGGTCGCGGGCGGTGTGCTTGGATGGCTGAGCAGCATCCTGTTCGGTGAACGTGCGCTCATTACAGAGCTCCCCGTTGTGGTGACCCTGGGCGCGAGCATTGGCATTTTGTCCGGTGTTGTGTTGTTCCCGGAGAAAGCGTAGCTGCAGGCTGCAGAGCCCCAGGGAGCAGAAGATAGGAAGCAGACAGAAGAGCTGGCGCGAAACGCCGGGAAAGGAGCGGGATATGGCAATCAAGGCAATTACAACAGACAGTTTCCGGGATGATGTGTTGAAAACGAGAAAGCCGGTTCTGGTGAAGTTCTGGGCACCGTGGTGCGGGTATTGCCGCGCACTCGCACCGGCGCTGGAGTCAATTGAAAAGCAGTATGAGAATCTGCTTTCCGTTGGGCGTATCAATTTTGATACGGAAACAGCTGTGGCGCGCAGATATAACATTCATAAGCTGCCGACTCTGCTGCTGTTTATCAACGGAGCCGTGGCTGGATTCCTGATCGCTCCTTCTTCTGAGAAGGAGATCGACGCATTTTTAAAGAAAATGCTCGGACTGAATGTAGGAGGTCTGTATGGCAAATATGTATGATATTGTGATCATCGGCGGCGGCCCCGGCGGGTATTCGGCTGCATTATATGCCGCGAGAGCAGGGTTGCATGTGGCTGTGATCGAGAAGCGGGCCATTGGCGGGCAGGCAATCCGAAGTGAAAATATTGAGAACTATCCGGGCTTTGATGCCGGGATCGATGGGCTGCGTCTGAGTGAAAAAATGCAGCGCGGCGCGGAGCGGTTCGGTGCAGAAATGGTGACAGATGAGGTACGCCGTGTACAGCTGATGCAGATGGTCAAGGTGATTGAAGCGGCGAAGCAGACCTATCATGCGCCCACCGTCATTCTGGCGACCGGTGCGCCGCCCAAAAAGCTCGGTGTGGAAGGCGAGGATGAGATGCTGGGGCGCGGTGTTCACTATTATGCCGCTTGCCGCTCTATGATGTACCGGCGAAAAACAGTTGCGGTGATCGGAGATGGGGAGCAGGCTGCCGAGGCGGCGATGCTCCTTTCCCGTATCGCCAAGCGAGTCTGTCTGGTACATGGGGGCGAGCATATGGAGATCAGTCCGGCCTATGCGGGCAAGCTGAAAATGATGCGAAACATTGAACGCTATGCAGGAAGCGAGGTTCGGGCATTTTTACATGCAAATTGGGTCACCTGTATCCGTATTCGGGAACAGCGGAGCAGTGAACTCTGGAATCTGCCATGCGACGGTGCCTTTATCTGTCTCGGCGGCGTACCGGAAACAAACCTGCTTCATGGACAGATCGCGCTGGATAAACAGGGTTACATTCTCGCCAATGAAACGACCATAACCAATCTTCCGGGTGTTTTCGCGGCTGGTGACGTTCGGACGAAGCTGCTCCGGGGCATTCTGACTGCCGCAGCAGATGGCGCGGCGGCTGCACAGCAGGCGGAGCGGTATATTGTAGAAAACATCTGATCTGAAAAGCAGAGAACAGAATTTGATCTGCTGCACGGAAAGTTCCTGATGGTCACAGAGGGTCAGCGCATTGAGAAAAAGGGGCGTGCGCGAAAGAAGGAAGTCTTTGCGCAGCTTGTAGAGGCGGCGCAGCGGCTTGTCGCGGCGGCGCAGCGGCTTGTCGCGGCTGCGATGGCCTGCAAGGAACAGTCCAACCAGCGGCTGCGGCGGTTCACGTCAGAGATCGAGCTTCTGATCGATACCTGGAAGGACTGAGAAAGACCGGCAGCCGCAAAACCATGCAGCTGCCGGTCTCTCTGAAAGAAGCAAACTTTACTTTTTGACGGCGTCTCCATTCGCTTCCGCGTCCGCGATGCGGCGGTACATATCCTGCATCTGCCGGTCAATTTCGGCAATCTTTTCCGCACAGGCAAACATTTCTTCATCGATGCCCGCCGGGAGCTTTGCCCGGTCCGCCTTGTAGTGGATGTCATGCTCCAGACTGGCCCAGAAATCCATTGCGATCGTGCGGATCTGGATCTCGGCGACGACGTGCTCCGTCCGGTCAGAAAGATACACGGGAACACGGACATCCAGATGCAGCGAACGGTAGCCGTTATAGTTCGGCGTTTTGATATAATCCTGCCGCTTGACGATCTCCAGATCCTCCTGCCGCTCCAGCATCCCGGCGACTCGGTATACATCGTCAATATAATTGCAGACGACGCGGACGCCTGCAATATCGTTGATCTCCTGCATTGCCGCTTCGAGCGTAACCGGAGATCCCTTTCTCTGGAGCTTGGCGGCGATGCTTTCCGAGGATTTGACCCGGCTTTCAATATGATGGATGGGGTTTCGTGCATACAGCGTATTGAATTCACTGTTCAAAATCTCAAGCTTCAGCACAAGCTGTTTTACGGCGGACTCGTACAGATTCCGCATGACAAAGTAGCGGTGCGGGCTTTCATGAAACGGGAGAGACGAAGAGGCTGTCATATCGGCGTAACCATCCTTTGCGTCAGAATCAGCTTCCCGGCAAAATGAAACTGCAATCCGGTAAGCTCACTGCCATTTTAACACAAAAAGAAACATGTGACGGAAAAACTTTGTGTTGAGAATGACAGCCGGGGCAGAGCCGTCCGTGTTGCCAAAAAGGCAAAAGGGGGCCGCCCCTGTACGGGCACAGGGGCGGCGGAGGAAGGAGCACAGCAGGCATAAGGGGAACCTGCCATAGGACAGGGATGACATACAGCAGATACTGACAGGGTAGTATCCGCCCGCAGCCAGTATCTTGTGCATTGGGAAAACCAGAAGATCAAAGCTATGAGATTGGAGGAGAAGGGATGTTCCCGCTGTCTCCAAGGGTGTTGCATTCGTGGTTCCCCTGTATCTATATTATACAGGAGAAAGAAGGCTTTGGCAAGACTTATTTGATATAAAGTCTTAATATTATTTCTGGTAGAGACGAAAAAGTGGCAACACAGGGGAAGAGGTTCTTATGTAAACAACAAGACTGGAGGCAGCTTATGAAAAGACGAATCATTACAACCGTAGCCGTTTGTGTATTTCTGGCGCTTGTGCTGGCGGTGCGGCTCTCCGACAGAGAAAAAATCGACAACAGCATTCCATCCAAAGAAACCGTGGCCGCGTATATTCTGGAAAAGGGTGAGCAGTACGCAGCGGAGCAGCTGCGGGCACAGGACAGAGACAGTCTCCGCCGCAGCTGGGGAGAGCCGGACGCCACGCCGTCCGGGATCTGGGCGGATGCGTGGGACCTTGATGCGGACACAGCGATTCTTGTATTCTATGATGCAGAAAATGATGACAAGGTAGAGCGTGTTGTGATCGGGCAAAAGGGAGGATAGTAAATAAGCGGGTTCATTTTTGTAGAAAACCGCGTAAATTGATAATGATTTATTATGGTAAACATAAACGAGGAGGACGAACAATGACAAAACAAATGCTCTCCATCTGTCTTGCGTTTGTGCTGCTGCTCGGCACACTTGCCGGGTGCAGCAAAAACAAGACGAAGACAGACAATTCGGGCCAGAATACACAGCAGGAGACGATACCGGAGCTGGCGTCTCAATACGCCTATCAACCGCAGTATTTTGATCTGCCGGAACCGATCCAGTGGATCAGCCGGAGCTGCGTTTCGGGCAGTACACTTTATTTTACTGCCAGTATTCTCAGCGGACAGGATACCTACATTGACGAAGACGGCAATGAGGTTTCTTATGACACCTATTCCGAGGGCCTTTTCCGGTTTGACCCTGACAGCGGAGAATGCGTACAGATCGTCAACTACGTTGACAAGCCTGATGTGGAAGATCTGGACGACGGTACACAGATTTTCCGCAGCAGCAACAGCAGCACCGAGATCCATGCCCTCGCGGCCGGCACAGACGGCACGCTCTGGATCTACCGCCGGACAGACCTTTACACGGATGACGGCGAGATGGGGCCCTCCCTTTCGGAGCTCATCCAGCTGGATGCGCATGGCACGCTGCTTCGCACCATCATCCCCGCAAACGAGGAAGATCCGAACAGCACAGGGGACTGGGGCTATTCGCACCTTGACACCCTGCTCTCCGATGATAAGGGCTACGTCTATACCTACGATTATCAGACAGTCAATGTTTACGGGCCGGATGGCAGCTTCGTTTTCAGCAAATCCGCTGACGAGCTTTCCGGCCATCTCTGCCAGCTCTCTGCCGGTGAAGTCGGCGCACTGACTACTTACAATGACGGGAAGATGGCCTTCAAACAGCTTGACCCTGAAACGAAGAACTGGGGAAAGGAAACACCGGTCTCTTCCCGCGCATGGAGCCTGCAGCCGGGCAATGATGTCTACCGGTATTTCTTTATAGACGGCGGTAATATCTTCGGCGAACGCAAGGACACCGGCGAGGTGGAAAAGGTCGTCGACTGGCTGGCATGTGATGTGGACAGCAATACCATCCGTTACAATCGCCTCGATTTCCTGGCTGACGGTCGCATTGCCACTGTGACCCTTGGGCACAGCTATGACGGAACGCGGGAGCGGCAGCGGATCCTGGTGCTGAGCCGCATGGATGCTGCCGATGTGCAGCAGAAAACAGAGCTGACGCTGGCCTGCTTCAGCCTTGATTATAACCTCCGCAGCCAGATCGTCAAGTTCAACCAGACCAGTACCGACTGCCGCATCGTGGTCAGGGATTATGCGGAGTATGCAGACGGCGAAGATTACTATGCCGGTCTTACCGTGTTCAACACCGAAGTTCTCGCCGGCAAGATACCGGATCTGATCGTTGGCAATATGATGCTGCCGATCCGGCAGTATGCCGCCAGGGGAATGTTGGAGAACCTCTGGCCGTATCTTGACGCCGACCCCGGCTATTCGCGCGACAAACTCATGACCCGCCCGGTCGAGGCCGCGCAGGTGGATGGAAAGCTCTATCAGCTGCCCATCAATTTTGGCATCACCACAGCAGTCGGTCTCGGCAGGATCGTCGGTGATTACACGACATGGACGCTGGCTGACGTCAAGAACGCGCTCAGCAAGCTGCCCGAAGGCGCGATGGTATTCAACCAGTATTACACCCAGTCGGAGATGCTCATGTATTGCGTCGCCATGAACGCGAAGGACTTCATGGACTGGCAGAATGGCACCTGCAATTTCGATTCTGACGAGTTCCGCGCCCTTCTGGAGTTCGTCAAGCCGCTCCCGGCAGAGTTCAACTGGCAGAGCGACGGAGAATATGAAAGCGACTTTACCCGCATGAAAAGCGGCAAACAGCTGCTGTATCCTATGAACCTCAACGACTTTGACAACATCTACTATACCTTTGCCGCGCTCGATCACGATATCCGGTTTGTTGGTTTCCCGCGGGAAGATGGCTCCAGCGGCAGCGCCTTTACTGCCAGCGTAACGCTCTGCATCACCACGGCCTGCAAGGATAAGGCAGACGCCTGGGCGTTTATCCGTTCGACGCTCTCTGAGGAATACCAGAAAAACCTCTGGAATTTCCCGATCCTGAGGTCTGCCTTTGACGCCATGGCCGGGAAAGCCATGACGCAGGAATATCAGACCGACGCCAACGGCAGCCAGGTGCTTGACGAGAACGGTGATCCGATCCCCATTTCCTCCGGCGGCATGAGCTATGGCGACGAGCCAATGATCGAGCTCTATGCTGTCACGCAGGAGCAGTACGACACCGTCATGGAGCTGATCGAGTCTACGACCAACTTTTTAGACTACGACCAGAGCGTCCTGGGCATCATTACCGAGGAAGCCGCAGGCTATCTTGCCGGTGACAGAAGCGTCGAGGAAACCAGCCGTCTCATCCAGAGCCGCGTAAGCCTCTATATTCAGGAGCAGAAGTGATGACCTGATAAGATTTCCCGCGCAGGCCGGTGTAGCCTGCGCGGGAGTTTGAACCGCAGAAAAGAACAGAAAGATGCCATGGCGGCGATCACTCATAAGCTGCGTTTGGTTCCGGCAGAGACGCCCACGCAGAAGTTCCTTTTACCAGCCCCAGCAGGGCTTCCACCGTCTTCATAAAGCAGGCAGCGTCCGCATCTGTCTGTGTATAAGCTGCCGCAGTCATATCGCCGCAGATCAGGTACTGCTCCGCATTCTTTGTGACACGGATCTCATACCAGCAATTTGGCATCACCGCGACCAACGTATCATCTGTTGTCAGCTCCTGCGAGATCATTGGCCGCCGAATATCCAGGAATCCATCCTCGCAAACAAGCGCATACAGCTCCTGCAAAAACGCTGTATCCGGTCGAAACTCCACAGAGGCGGTTCCCTCGGTGACAAGATCTCTTTGCAGCAGACCCTCCTGCGTGTCCATGATATTCTTTCGGTCGGTATCATACCACCATGTGAACCGGACTGCAAAATCCTCCGGCATGTTTTCCTGTACGACAGTCAACGGCGCATCCCTGCCGGAGTCCTCCGGCGTTTTCTGCATAGCTGCCGATGTGCAGCCGCTCAGCAGGGCCAAAAGCAGCAGCCCTGATACGATCCTCTTCATAACCAGACCCTCCTTTCTTGTTATCTATCAATATAGACGATAAAAAAGAAGAGCGGTTGCACTGTGCCGGGAAATAGAGCTGCTCCGGCAAGCTTTTGTATAGAGACATGGAAAGAAAAGAACCTATGTTGGCACCAAGGTTAGGCGCCAACATAGGCTCTTCGTTTGCAGGGGATTGGAATCAGGAAAGAAGACGAAACCCATCCCGGTATTTTATAGAATGCTTCAGATCCCGCCCATACAGGCAGTGCATCGGAGGTTCGCACACAATTTATTGCACCGGCAGCTCTACCGCGATGGTGGTGCCCTTCTCCGAGCTTTTCTCCACCCAAATATAGCCGCCATGGAGATTGGCGATCTCCCACGCCAAAGAAAGCCCCAAACCAGCGCCGCCGTACTCCCGGCTGCGGGACTTGTCCACGCGGAAAAATGGCTGGAAGATGCTCTGCTGATACTCCTCCGGGATGCCGCAGCCGGTGTCGGAGACACGGATCCGGAGCTTTTCCGGCTCCTGTGTAACGCAGACCCGCACCGAGCCGCCTGGGCGATTATATTTGACGGCGTTTTCCGTCAGGTTGAAGAGCAGCCGGTAGATCAGCGCGTCGCTGCCGGTCATGACGCCGTCGCCATCTGCCGTCAGCGTGATGCCGCGCTTTTCTGTCAGCGGCGCGAGGTCTGTGAAGATCTCCTCGACCATGGGCGCAAGCTGAATCCGTTCGTTCCGCGCCACCTGCTGCAGGCTGCTCAGTTCCAGCAGTGTTTTTGTCATCTGGGTCAGCCGCTCCGTCTGCTCCCGCAGCAAAGAAAGAAATGCTGCTGTTTCCGGCAGCACGTCGGGATGCTCTGCGGAGAACAGCTCCAGCTGCGCCTGCATCAGCGCAAGCGGCGTGCGCAGCTCGTGGGCGGCGTTGCCAGTGAACTGCCGCTGGGCAGCAAAGGCGTTGTTCAGCCGTTCAAGCATCTGATTGAAGGAATGGCTGAACTGGCGGAACTCCGGCAATACGTCCTCGTTGATCTTCATGTCTGCCAGGTTGCTCATCTGCACCTGCTCGACCTGCGAGGCAAAGCTGCGCAGAGGCTTGAGGGCGCGTCCGCTGACAAAATAGGCGAGGATGCCGCTGAGCAGCGTTACCGCCGCCGTGATGTACCAGTTGGTGGTGCGGAAGCGCCCTTGCGCCCCATCGACAATGATTGTCAAATCCTCGTCAGGTGCTACGAGCTGCGGGTCAAAGCTCACTTCGCCTTCAACATCGATAAGAACAGTGCCACCCTGAATAGTGTTCGCAATCGTGTCCATATAGTACATGCCGGAGGAACAGAGCAGCAGATTCATGGAAATACAGGTAACTCCGATGAGCAGGACACTCATCAGCGTGATGCGCCACTGCAAAGAAAGGTGCTTCATGCTTCCTCGCCTCCCATCAGATAGCCTTCGCCGATGCGGTTGCGGATGGGGTCATAGCCCAGTGCGGCACGCAGTTTTTTGCGCAGAGCGGAGATATGTACCCGGATGGAGTTGCTAAAGCTGTCCACGCTGTTGTCCCAGACATGATCCATCAGCTCCTCCTGACTCACCGGTCGCCCCTGATGTACCATTAAATATTCCAATATCCCCGTTTCCTTGCGGGTCAGCGTCAGGGCCTGAGTATTGACGGAAGCGGTGCGGGAGCGCGTGTCGAAGGCTAAATCCCCGCAGGTCAGCAGCACGTCCTGCTGCGTGAACTGCCGCAGGGTCAGGCTGCGGATACGGGCCTCCAGCTCAGCCAGATGAAAGGGCTTTGCAAGATAGTCGTTGGCGCCTGCGTCCAGTCCCTCCACCTTGTCCTCTACCTCGCTGCGGGCGGAGAGAATCAGGACTCTCGTCTCCCGGTCTGTCTGCCGCAGGGTGCGCAGCACCGTCATGCCGTCCTTGCCCGGCAGGTTCAGATCCAGAAGCACCAGATCGTAGCGCTCCACGCCAAGAAGCTCCAGCGCCTTCTCCCCGTCGTAGCAGCAGTCTACACTGTATGCCAAACGCCGCAGGCTGCGGACGATGGTCTCGCACAGAGCGCGTTCGTCTTCAATAACCAAAAAATGCATGAAAGCCCTCCTTTATAAGCTTCATTCATTCGATTGTCTTCAGTATAGCAGAAACAAATAAAGTTTGTGTTAAGTTTCTGTTCTTAACAGGGACTTTAACTCTCCCGTGCTATGATGAAAGCACAAAACGGAAAGGGTGATGAAACTTGAGTCACGGAAAGAAGACGGCGGCGCAGATCACGCTTCTGCTCGCCGGAGCCGCCATGCTGTGCTTTGGCGTATGGCGGGGCGAGGCGGCGACGGTGCTGAGCAAAGCAATCAAATTATGTCTGGAGTGTGTGGGCATTGGGTAAAAAGTTTTCAGGCGTTTCACAGACCATGTCCCGCTTCCGGGGCTGGATCCAGGCGGGAGCGACGCTGCTGACCAACTTGCATCTGCCGAACTTTCTCAAGGGCGGACTGTATCAGGGCGCGGGGAAGACCGTCTGCGTGCCGGGGCTCAACTGCTACTCCTGCCCGGCGGCGTCCGGGGCCTGCCCCATCGGGGCGTTTCAGGCAGTGGTGGGCTCATCGAAGTTCAGCTTTTCCTACTATGTCACGGGCTTTCTTATTCTGCTGGGAGTCCTGCTTGGACGCTTCATCTGCGGCTTCCTCTGTCCCTTCGGCTGGTTTCAGGAGCTGCTGCACAAGATCCCCACCAAGAAACTCTCCACAAGAAAGCTCAAGCCCCTGCGATATCTGAAATATGCCGTTTTGCTGGTGATGGTATTCCTGCTGCCGGCGTTCCTTGTGAACGATGTGGGCATGGGAGATCCATTCTTCTGCAAATACCTCTGCCCCCAGGGCGTGCTGGAGGGGGCTATCCCGCTGTCCCTTGCCAATTCCGGCATCCGGGCGGCACTGGGCAGCCTGTTTACATGGAAATTCGGCATCCTGTTGGCGGTGATCGTACTGAGCGTGCTGTTCTACCGCCCCTTCTGCAAGTGGCTGTGCCCGCTGGGCGCGTTCTACGCGCTTTTTAACAAGGTCTCGCTGTTCCAGATGAAGGTGGATAAAAACAAGTGCGTCTCCTGCGGGAAATGCGCCAAAGCCTGCAAGATGGACGTGGACGTGACGAAGACGCCAAACCATCCCGAATGCATCCGCTGTGGGATGTGTATCCGCGCCTGTCCTACAAACGCCGTGTGCTTCCGCTGCGGCTTTGGCAACGGGAAAGAAAATACAACAAAAATCAATACGGAGGAATCAAAATGAAGTTTAAAAAGTTTACTGCGCTGCTGCTGGCGGCCCTGCTGGTGCTGTCTTTGGCGGCCTGCGGCACAAAGGACAACGACAAAATGGCAGATATGAGCGGAGACAGCTCTGCCATGACCGACGAGCCCAAAAATGCCGAGGAGGCACTTGCCCTGCACAAAAAGCTGATGGAACAGGAGAACACGATCCTGTCGCAGAACACTGCGCTCTGGGAAAAGGTTTTCATGGAGGCCGACAAGGGCATGGCCATGGTGGAGGACGGCAAAAACTATGGCGAGTTCCTGCTGGATACCATCGAGAGCGCCAAAGACCAGTTCACCGACAAAGAGTATGAGATGCTGAAGGAGTCGGCCACGGAGATCAGCAATATCGAAAACAAGCTGACCGAGCTGGAAAACAAGTACCCCGAGATCATGCAGGAATCCGTGGACGGCGATATGAGCGTGCCCGCAGGCAGCGATATGACCAATCCGCCCGACGACGGCAGCATGCAGAAGTTCCCTGCATTTGAGGGCAAAGACCTGGATGGGAATCCGGTGAAGAGCGACGAGCTGTTCTCCGGCAATGCTGTCACCGTGGTGAATTTCTGGTTCACCACCTGCAATCCCTGCGTGGGTGAGCTTGCCGAGCTGGACGCACTGAACAAAGAGCTTGCGGAGAAGGGCGGCGCGCTCATTGGCGTCAATACGTTTACGCTTGACGGCGACGAAACGGCAATCTCGGAGGCGAAGGATGTGCTGGCCAAGAAGGGCGCGACCTATCAGAACGTGTATTTCGCGTCCGACGGTGAGGCCGGAAAATTCACAACCAACATCTTCGCCTATCCCACCACCTATGTGGTGGACCGCAACGGCAACATCGTGGGTGATCCCATCGTAGGCGCCATCACGGAAAAGAAGCAGGCGGAGACGCTGCAGAAACTCATTGACCAGACCCTTGCCGCCGACAAGGGCTGACAAACGGTTTCGTCAGCGGTTTCGCAAAAGATGTTTTCTGATCATATAAACAGCGCACCCGGACACGAAGGCCGGGTGCGCTGCCCGTCTGAAGGATCATCGGAAGGTGGAAAGACCATAGCTGTTCGCCAGTGCGTCAATTCGCTGCCCGGCTTTGCACATCCGGCACTCGCCGGTTGGATAGGTTTCATAGCCCGGGATATCTGCAGGCGTGAACAGACTTAATACCGGGATGCCGTCCAGCTCTGGGATCGCGCTGAAAACCGCCGCAATGCCCTGCGTTTTACCGCCATAATATTGGATACAATCAAGGGCGCGCCGCGCAGTTTTTCCGGAATTGACTGTCGAGATCAATAGAAGCATGTTTCTGCCATGGATCATGGAAACCAGATTTTCACGGAACAGAAGCTGACCGTTGGAGTCGTATTCCGGTGTGACGACACAGATGCTCTTGTTATTGTTGACAGAGAACAAAATTTTCTGCGTCAGCTGTCGGGCCAGGAACGCGCCGATGACCTCGCTGCCATCCATGCAGATGATGGTGTCGATCGACTTTTCGTAGATGTAATGGTTTGCGAGCGCAAGCGCAGTGTCGTGCGCCAGACTGTATTCGTGCTTCAGCCGTGTGATGTCAAGGTAATAACTGTTATGGGAATGCCGGGTCGCAAAATGACCATGGAATGCAATGAGTTCGAGATTAGGATTCTCTCTGGAACGGATGGCTTGTGTACGCATAGACAATACCTCCTTGCATATTCACGTTGGAATGGCGGCGGGTGCAGGCGGGGCAAAGCTGTTTTCATATGGGTTTCCTGCGGTGGTTATATTATAATAGATACCGAGTCCTGATAGCAAGCGATTTATAAAAAAACAGTAGTCTTGCTCCGCCTGATCATGGTTCCTGCTCCTTTGCAGCAGCCTCGGCGGCAGCCTTTTTTGCTTTAGGAATAGTCCTCGGCGTAGGCAAAATCAGTGGCCGCAGGGGTCATGGACGTGTTTTTGCCCGCGGCACAGCTGGATAAAAAAATCAGAACCAGCAGGGCGGCAAGCAGAATTACAAGTTGGCGATCCTTTTTCATAGTGTAATCTCCTTTCGTTTGTCGCTCTGTTTATAGACAGGAAAACAGAGGCTCCGCTGCAGGATTTGTTCCGGAACTTCGGTTTCTCTCCTCTATTTTAAGGATATCTGATTCAGTTTCGTTTGACAAGGGGGGAAACGATAGGAAATCTGCTGCCAAAAACCGCAATTACTGGAATGTTGACAGCCGATATATTTTGCGGTACAATTCATACATCTGCTCATGGATAAGGGCGGAAAGTCCGGATTTTTCATGGCAGACGATGAAATTGAATGATATGAGGGCAGGCGGAAGCAAGATGCAGTACCGAAACACACGGCAGCGTAAAATTGTTCTGGAAGCGGTACAGGAACACCATGACCATCCGAGCGCAGACCAGATCTATCTGGAGATCCGTGCAAAAGACCCGAGAATCAGCCGCGGAACGGTTTATCGGAATCTGAATATCCTTTCTGAGGAGGGGCAGATCACGCATGTAAAGGTCCCCGGAGCGGATCGGTATGACTGCAGGACAGACTTTCACTATCACCTGATCTGCACGGGCTGCGGCGCAGTCTGTGATGCCCCGTTTTCATACGACCCAACGCCGGACAAAACGATCGCAGCGGAATCCGGGTATCGGATCACGCGGCACAGAATGATTTTTGAAGGCGTTTGTCCGGCGTGCCAGAAGGCCGGGCACGAAAAGTAAGCACGGAACAGAAACCCGAAAGGTGCAGGATTTGAGCGGAGAATCGCCCGGATCCTGCGCTTTTTTATTGTGATACGCGAGCGATGGCCTGATGCATAAATTAAAATGAGACTTTGTATTATTAGTGTTGCGGATCCGTCACTTTTCTTGTATGATAAAGATAGAAAAACACAGCACGACAGGAAAAGAATTTGATGAAAGGAGGCGCAGCATATGATTTTGGGAATTTTGCGTGAGACGAAGAAGGGCGAAAACCGAGTGATCTGTACGCCGAAAGAGGTGGAGACCATCACGAGCGCAGGACACACCGTTTATGCACAGCGCGGCTGCGGAGAACGAGCCGGTTTTTCGGATGAAGCGTATGAATCTGCGGGGGCGCTTCTGACAGACTCTGTGCAGGAGCTGTTCAAAGTATGCGATATGGTCGCCAAGGTCAAGGAGTTTACGCCGGAGGAATGGCCGCTGATCCGGACAGGGCAGCTGCTTCTCGGCTGCCTGCATCCGGCGGCAAATCCGGAGGAGGTCGACGCGCTGATGAAAAGCGGCTGCATTGCATTTACGGCGGAGGATTCCCATCGATATGGCTCCCCGAACTGTGAGGCAGCAGGGAAGCAGGGGGCGCTGTTCGGGCTGGAATCGCTGCTGACCATCCACGGCGGAAAGGGAAAATATGTCGGCGGCTTTGCGGGGGAGCCGGGCATCCATGCGCTGATTCTCGGAAGCGGAAAAGTCGGCAGAGGCGCTCTGCAGGTCTTACAGGCGCTTGGCGCCAACTGTACGGTCATGGCCAGAAATATGCACAGGCTCCGTGCGCTCTCAGCACAGTATAATGGCCGCGTCCGCGTTAGGCGCTGCTCACGGGCGCATATTGCGGAAGAATTGCCGAAAATGGATATCGTCCTCAACTGTGTCAAATGGCAGAAGGAGAACAAAGAGTTCCTCATCACCCGAAACATGCTTTCCCTCATGGAAAAGGGCTCAGTGATCGTGGATATTTCCAACGACGAGCCGGGCGCGATCGAGACCAGCCGCGCGACCACGCATGAAGATCCGCGGTACATTGTAGACGGCATTGTGCATTACTGTGTTGCAAATATTCCGGGCGCGGTTGCACACTCTGCGTCTGTTGCCTACGCAGCACAGATGCTGCCGCTGATCCTGCACCTGCTGAATGACGGCGAGGAGGAGACCTGCATCCGCGACGGCTATTACCGGCGGGCGCTGACGATCTACCGGGGGCTTCTGACACATGAGGAAACGAGCGCCATACAGGGAAAACCCTGGGTTCGCCCGGAAGAGGCGCTCGGGATCTCCGGCTTCCGCCTCGACCCTGCACCGCTGGCGTCGGATACGCACTCGACCCATTTTTATTCCTGGGCAGAAGACGGCGGAGCCCAAACTGAACACAGTTCATAAGGATGACACAAAGATCTATACCGAGCAAAACGTACAGGCTGAATAAACAAAACGAGCAGCGGCGCAAAACAACGCCGCTGCTCCGGCGCGTATTAGGGCTGCCTCCGGCTTTTGAAATGGGACATATCAAATTACGAATAGACGGTCCGCAAAAGAAGAATGAACGGTTTGATAAGAATTTATCGATAAGTATTGACCGGTATCCGGTGGATATGCTATGATTCTTTTGGATTAAAAAATGCTATTTATATCAAAAAATAGAATAAAAAGATCAGAAAAGCAGAAGGAGTGAGCCAGCCTTGAGCAGATTGGATATCAAAACCGCAAGCAAGGCCCAGACGGTCGTCGACCGCCTCTACAAGGACATGGAACGCAGGATCGCGTCCAGCCCCCCGGGCCTGTGTCCGATCGATATGTCGCTGACATTTTTGCAGCTGTGCCACGCGCAGTCGTGCGGCAAATGCGTGCCCTGCCGCATTGGACTCGGCCAGCTTGCCGCGCTGATGGGGCAGGTGCTCGACGGAACGGGCACCATGCTGACCATCGACACCATCGAAAAAACGGCGCGGGCCATCGTCGCCTCTGCTGACTGCGCCATCGGACGCGACGCAGCGCAGCTGGTCCTGAGCGGCTTTGAGGGCTTCCGGGACGACTATGTGAACCATGTGCAGCACCACCGGTGCCTCGCCTCGCTTCAGAACCCCGTGCCCTGCGTGTCGCTCTGTCCTGCGGGCGTGGACGTGCCGGGCTATGTCGCGCTGGTGCGCGAGGGACGGTACGCCGACGCGGTGCGTCTTATCCGCAAGGATAACCCCATGCCGACCGCCTGCGCGTACATCTGCGAGCACCCGTGCGAGGCGCGCTGCCGCCGCAACATGGTCGACGCGCCCATCAATATCCGGGGCCTCAAGCGCTATGCAGTCGATCATGCGGGCAATGTCCCGAATCCTGCCTGCGGGGAGGCGACCGGCAAACGCGTCGCCATCATCGGCGGCGGCCCGAGCGGGCTTTCCTGCGCGTATTATCTGCGCCTTATGGGCCACAGCGTGACGATTTTTGAAGAAAAGAAGCGGCTCGGCGGTATGCTCCGCTACGGCATCCCGGCCTACCGCTTCCCGCGCGAAAAGCTGGACGCGGAAATTGCCTCCATTCTGTCCACCGGCGTGGAGGTACATACCGAAGTGACGGTCGGAAAAGACATCTCCTTTGAACAGCTGCACAAGGATTACGACTGCCTGTATGTCGCCATCGGCGCGCATACCGATAAGAAGACCGGCATCCCGGGCGAGGACAGCAAGAACGTCATGTCCGCCGTCGAGATGCTGCGTGCTATCGGTGATGATGTGATGCCGGACTTCACCGGCAAGCATGTCGTGGTCATCGGCGGCGGCAACGTGGCGATGGACGTGACGAGAAGCTCCGTGCGTCTGGGCGCTGCCAGCGTCACCTGCGTCTATCGCCGCAGAATTGTGGACATGACCGCCCTTCCCGACGAGGTGCAGGGCGCAATTGCCGAGGGCGCAGAGATCCGCGAGCTTTCTGCGCCGGTGCGCATCGAGGCAAACGAAGCGGGCGAGGCCGCCGCCCTCTGGGTGCAGCCGCAGATCATCGGCCTTGCCGACAAGACCGGCAGACCCCGCCCGGACGCGGCAGACCTTTCCGAAGTGCGCATCCCGGCAGATATCATCGTCGTGGCCATTGGGCAGGGCGTGGAGATCGCGGGCTTTGAGCAGGCCGGTATCCCCATCAAAAGGGGAACGTTTATGGCTGAAAGCTCCAGCCAGATCGACAACATGGAAAACGTCTTTGCCGGCGGCGACTGCGTGACCGGCCCTGCTACCGCCATCCGTGCCATCGCGGCGGGCAAGGTCGCGGCAGCCAATATCGACGAGCAGCTCGGCTTCCACCATGAAATTCGCACCGATGTGGAAATTCCAGCGCCGCATCTGGATGTCTGTCCCGCACGCGGGCGCGTCAACACCAAAGAGCGCGAGGCAGCCCAGCGCAAATGCGATTTTGAAGACATCGAATGCGGCATGACGCATGAGGAAGCCTGCGCGGAAAGCGGCCGCTGCCTGCGCTGCGACCACTTCGGCTACGGCATCTTCAAGGGAGGGAGGATCGAACGATGGTAAGCTTGATCATTAACGGCAAACCCGTCTGCGTGCCGGAGGGGACCAGCATTCTGGAAGCGGCACGCGCGGCCAATATTGACATTCCAACGCTCTGCTATCTCAAGGACCTCAACGAGATCGGCGCCTGCCGCATCTGCATGGTCGAGGTCGAGGGACAGGATACGCTTGTTGCCGCGTGCGACAATGAAGTTCACGAGGGTATGGTCGTCCACACGAATTCTCAGAAGGTGCGCATGACGCGGCGCGTGAATCTCCAGCTTCTTCTCAGCCAGCACGAGGTAAACTGCGTCAAGTGTACGCGCAGCGGCAACTGCAAGCTGCAGAAGCTTGCCAACGACTATAATCTGCTCGGCGCGCCCTATCAGAAAAAGCTGCGTCCGGCGCCGGTCGACTACTCCGCGCCCATTTTGCGCTTTGAAAACCGCTGCGTCAAGTGTATGCGCTGCGTGCAGGTGTGCGATAAGGTGCAGGGCGTGCATATCTGGGATCTGGTCGGCACCGGCTCCCGGACGACCGTCGGTACGGCAAAGGCGGACAGCCTTTCCCAGTCCCTCTGCACCTATTGCGGTCAGTGTGTGACCCACTGTCCGGTCGGCGCATTGGAGGAGCGCGACGATACCGACCACGTCTACCGCATGCTCGCCGATCCCACCCTCACGACCGTTGTACAGGTTGCACCTGCCGTCCGCGCGGCGTGGACAGAGTATTTTGCCCTCTCATCCGGGCAGGCCGCGCCGGGCGTTCTGGCCTCCGCGCTGCGGGAGCTGGGCTTTGATTATGTATTCGACACCAATTTCAGCGCCGACCTCACCATCATGGAAGAGGGCAGCGAGTTCATCGAGCGCTTTACGCATAAGGATGCATATTCCTGGCCGATGTTTACCTCCTGCTGTCCCGGCTGGGTGCGGTTCGTGAAGGGGCAGTTCCCGCAGTTCGCGAAGAATCTGTCCACAGCCAAATCGCCGCAGCAGATGTTCGGTGCGGTGGCTAAGAGCTATTTTGCCGAAAAAATCGGCATCGATCCCAAAAATCTCCGTGTCATCTCTGTCATGCCGTGCACGTCCAAAAAGGCGGAGGCGGCGCTTCCCACGATGAAAGATGCCTGCGGCGACGCGGATGTCGACGTGGTCATCACCACGCGCGAGCTCGTGCGGATGCTCCGCTGCTCGATGATCGACCCGGCGTCCTTGGAGGAGAGCAGCTTCGATTCGCCGCTCGGCTCCGGTACGGGCGCGGCGGTGATCTTCGGCGCGACCGGCGGCGTCATGGACGCGGCGCTTCGCAGCGCGTACTATCTTGTGACCGGTGAAAATCCGGACCCCGATGCCTTTACCGCTGTGCGCGGCATGCAGGGCTGGAAGGAAGCGAATTTCGACGTTCCCGGTGCAGGCACGGTCCGCACGGCGGTGGTCAGTGGACTCGGCAACACCAGGAAGCTCATGGAGGCGATTGCCTCCGGCCACGTGCAGTATGACTTCGTTGAGGTCATGGCCTGCCCCGGCGGCTGCGCGGGCGGCGGCGGCCAGCCGATTCACGACGGCGAGGAGTGCGCCGAGGCGCGCGGAAATATCCTGTGGAGACTTGACCACAAGATGCCCCTTCGTTTCTCGCATGAAAACCCCGATGTGCAGGCGCTTTACAAAGAGTATCTCGGAAAGCCGCTGTCCGAACGTTCTCACCATCTGCTGCATACCGATATCGAAGCATGGCAGATGCCGCAGGAGCTTTGATTGGCGCTGCTTTCAAGGGCACAGCACAAATACGAATATGCGGGACAAGCTTGCCTTGTCCCGTATGTTTTATGTTGGTATTACCGCTTCAGCCACTGCACAAATTTCCTCTGTGAGATCTTGGCCGCTCTCGCACTTCTCTTTTTCCTTCTGCGCTTCCTTACTCCACCGACCTTCACATGGCGCTTCAAGAAAATCCTGAAAGCAAACGATCTGCCTA
>OHBE01001088.1_pt1 | contig 25726 bp, 26 predicted proteins | sample 1577231 | NCBI WGS metagenome assembly OHBE01 (sample SAMEA3541506, study PRJEB24748) | human gut metagenome | biome: human gut; feature: human-associated habitat; material: faeces | place: China | collected 2012 | reverse complement strand
TGCTCACCCAGTCCTCATATTCTTTTGCTGTAATAGGGTAGAAACGGATGGTGACACCCAAGGACGATGCCTTGAAAAGCAGCTCTTTCATGATAAAGCCGGAATGTTGTTCTTCCGTCTTACATAAAATACCTAACGACAGGGTGTTATGGATGTCGGCTTGTCCGATGTCAAGGATAGTTGCATCGTACTTGGCAAGAATTTCTGTAACCGAAGCCGTCAGTCCCGGACGGTCTTCACCTGTTACGCGGATCAGGATAAGTTCTGTACTTAATGGTTTCATAAGTTGTCTATTAATAGGATAACAAGCCACAAAAGTAAGGAAAAATCCCGCCTTTTATGCTAAATAACATAAAAAATTGCACTAAAAAAGTGAGAAAATCGCTTGTTTATTTGGAAGTTTCTTTAAGAATTACTTACCTTTGCACCCGATTTCAGAATTAAAGGCTTTGAGTATCAATGAATTCCTCTCATTGCAAGGTCTGAGAAGATGACATTCCGGGAAGAAATCACTGCCAAAAAGGACAGTCCCGGATAGTATTAACCAAAATCGTGTTACATGAAATATGTAAAATGGATTTTTGTTGTATTACTAATTGGTTCCTTGACTTCTTTTGTAGAAAAAGACAAACCGACCGGCGGTTTGAATGTGGGTGACATAGCCCCGGACTTCAAAATCCAATCTATGTCTGCCGGGCAACCGTTAGCCGAACTTTCGGACATGAAAGGCAAATATGTGTTGCTTAGCTTTTGGGCAAGTTATGACGCGCACTCCCGGATGCAAAACGCGAGTTTGAGCAATGTGCTTCGTTCCGCTTCCCGCAATGAAAATGTAGAAATGGTTTCCGTCTCATTCGATGAGTATCAGTCTATCTTTAAGGAAACCGTTCGTAAGGACCAAATAGTTACGCCCACCTGTTTCGTGGAAACTAAAGGCGAGTCGTCCGGCATCTTTAAAAAGTACCGTTTAGGCCGGGGATTTACTAACTATTTACTGGATGATAATGGTGTAATTATAGCCAAAAACATCTCTGCTGCAGAACTTTCAGCTTACTTGAATTAAGCTTTCACTGCACATTGCCATGAAAGATTTAAAGAACCTGTAAGACGAAAGTGGGGTTGCTTCTAAATACGCATACGATGAGAATGCATCGTTAAAGCTATGAAGAAGCAAAGACAAAAGAGGAAATGGATACAACAAAAAAGCCCCTCCTGCACTTGTGGTAACACAAGGAGCAGGAGGGGCTTCTTATTTTTATTCATTCGGTTATTCCTTATTTCGGTGCTTTCTGATACAAATAGAATGCAATGAAAGCATAGAGTATATTCGGTATCCATACGGCAACTACCGGAGGTACATTACCATTTACAGCAAAAGTGGAAGCAATCGTCTGGAAGAGAATGTATGAGAAACTTAATGCCAAACCTATGCCCAAATGCAATCCCATGCCGCCTTTTGTCTTTTTCGAAGAAAGAGATACGCCAATCAGCGTCAGGATAAACGAGGCAAAAGACATGGCTATACGTTTATGATATTCTATCTCGAACTCCTTGATATTGGCAAAACCGCGTTGCCGTTGCCGGTCTATGTACTCGCTCAACTGAGGGCTGGTGAGCATTTCCTGCTGGTTTTTCATTATGAGGAAGTCGGCAGGTTCCATAAAGAGAATGGTATCCAGCCGCTCTCCTTTAACGATGCTTTCGCGCATACCGTCCATTTCACGGATCATGTAGTCCTTCACCTTCCATTTGTGGACGGCTGCCGTATCGTAAGTAATGCTGCGTGCGGTAAGATGGGACACTAACTGTTTGTCCTTGAACTTATCGAGCGAAAAGCGGTAACCCGTTTTGCTGTAATCCTCAAAGCGCTCTATATAGGCAATGACTCCCGAATCGACCTCCAACTGAATATTGCGGGCTGTGGTGGACTTGCGGGGCTTATAGTATTTGTCCTCAAAATTAAGCCGCGTAACGCTGCCTTTAGGAATGACATACGAACCGAGACAGAACGTAGTGATTGCGATAATAGCCGCCGACACCATATAAGGACGCAGCATGCGCTTAAAACTCATTCCCGTAGAGAACATTGCGATAATCTCCGAGTTCTCCGCCAGTTTGGAAGTAAAGAAAATTACTGCGATGAAGACAAACAGCGGACTGAACAGATTGGCAAAGTAGGGGATGAAGTTCATGTAGTAATCGAAGATAATGGCTTGCCATGGCGCTTCATGAGACATGAAGCGGTCCATTTTTTCATTAAAGTCGAATACTACGGCGATAGAAATAATCAGGGCTATGGCAAACACGTATGTTCCCAGGAACTTCTTGATGATGTACCAGTCCAACCGCTTGAGGAACTTATTTTTCCCGACAGGCAGCTTGATGTCTTTCAGCATCTTCCAGTCAATCTTTCTCATAATCTTGTCGATACACGTTGTACCATCATCGGTTTCCATGTAGAGAAATCACCGGCAATAATATGCTTGCGGGCTTCACCGGCAAGCCAAAGGTAAAATGCCAGATTGTGAATGGAAGCAATCTGCATGGCCAGCAACTCCTGTGCATGGAAGAGGTGGCGCAGATAGGCCTTACTATATAATGTATCTACGTAAGATGCACCGTCTGCCTCAATAGGAGAGAAGTCGGTTTCCCATTTCTTGTTACGCATGTTGATGATACCGTCTTTTGTAAACAGCATACCGTTGCGTCCGTTACGTGTAGGCATTACACAGTCGAACATGTCAACTCCGCGTTCGATACCTTCCAGAATGTTCACAGGTGTACCTACACCCATCAGATAACGAGGCTTGTCCTTCGGCAGTATCTCATTCACCAGCTCTATCATTTCGTACATCTTCTCCGTAGGTTCGCCCACAGCCAAACCGCCGATGGCATTGCCCTCGGCTCCTTTGGAGGCTATGAACTCGGCCGAGCGCTTGCGAAGGTCGGGATAAACACACCCCTGCACGATAGGGAAAAGAGCCTGATGATAGCCGTATTTGGGTTCCGTTTCATTGAACCGCGTGATACAACGGTCCAGCCAACGATGCGTCATTTCCATGGACTTCTTGGCATAGGCATACTCTGCATCGCCCGGAGTACACTCGTCAAAAGCCATCATGATGTCTGCCCCGATGGTACGTTCAATGTCCATTACTCTTTCCGGAGTGAAAATGTGTTTGCTTCCGTCGATGTGCGAACGGAACTCAGCACCTTCTTCACGCAACTTGCGGATACCTGCCAAGGAAAAGACCTGAAAACCGCCGCTATCGGTCAGCATCGGACGGTCGAAGCCGTTGAACTTGTGCAATCCTCCGGCTTTTTCAATAACATCCAATCCGGGACGCAAATAAAGATGATAGGTATTACCTAATATTATCTGCGCCTTTATATCTTCTTTCAATTCTGTCAAATGCACGCCTTTTACGGTTCCCAACGTACCTACCGGCATAAAGATAGGCGTTTCAATCTGTCCGTGGTCGGTGGTAATCAAACCTGCACGGGCATTTGTCTTGCTGTCTGTATACTGTAACTCAAATGTCATTCTTCTTACTTTTCTATCTTTTCTTTTTTAACGGACAAGTCAATGGCATCAGCTACCTTTTCATCAGTCAGCGCAATGGCAAACACTTCTTTTACGTCTTTCACATAGTGGAAAGTCAGTCCTTTCAGATAAATTTCCTGTATCTCTTCAATGTTCTTACGATTCTCGTCGCTGAGGATAATCTCCTTGATACCGGCACGTTTGGCAGCCAGAATCTTTTCCTTGATGCCACCTACGGGAAGAACTTTTCCGCGCAGCGTGATTTCGCCTGTCATGGCAAGATTGGCCTTTACTTTTCTCTGCGTAAGTGCGGATGCCAGCGAAGTAGCCATTGTTATACCTGCCGACGGGCCATCTTTGGGGATAGCTCCTTCGGGAACATGAACATGGATATTCCAATTGTCGAAAATCTCTTCATCAAGATTCAGCAGCGAAGCATGAGACTTGATATACTCCAATGCCAGCATAGCCGATTCTTTCATTACATCACCCAGGTTTCCGGTCAGTGTCAAGCGACCGCCTTTACCGCGGCTGAGACTGGTTTCGACAAACAGAATCTCACCGCCGACAGCAGTCCATGCCAAGCCCGTAACTACACCGGCATATTCATTGCCTTGATATTTGTCGCGTGTATATTCGGGAGCACCCAGGAATTCGTACAAATCGCCCGGCTTGATTTCTGTTTTTGCGAAATAGCCGTCCGTAGCATATTGGCGAGCCGATTTGCGAAGAATTTTTCCAATCTTCTTTTCCAATTCACGTACACCGCTTTCACGGGTATAAGACTCGATGATTGCTTCCAACGTATTCTTTGGAATCTTGATATCGCTCTTCTTCATACCGTTTGCTTCCAGCTCTTTCGGAACCAAGTGGCGACGGGCAATTTCTATCTTTTCTTCGGTTATGTAGCCGCTTACTTCAATCAACTCCATACGGTCGAGCAACGGCCCCGGAATTGTGTTCAGATTATTGGCGGTAGCAATGAACATCACCTTCGACAAGTCATAATCCACATCCAGGAAGTTGTCGTGGAACGTAGTATTCTGTTCCGGATCAAGCACTTCGAGCAGAGCGGAAGAAGGGTCGCCCTGACGGTCGGCACTCACCTTGTCTATCTCGTCCAATATAAATACGGGATTGGAAGAACCGGCTTTAATCAGACTCTTGATAATACGTCCGGGCATTGCTCCGATATACGTCTTGCGGTGTCCGCGTACTTCCGCTTCATCATGTACGCCACCCAAGGACATACGGATATACTTCCGCTTCAAAGCAGCCGCTATAGAGCGCCCCAAAGAGGTCTTACCCACACCCGGAGGACCATACAGACAGATGATAGGCGACTTCATATCTCCTTTCAGCTTCAATACGGCAAGGTGCTCCAATATACGCTCTTTTACCTTCTCCAAGCCGTAATGGTCTTTATTCAACGTCTTCTCTGCATTAGTCAGGTTCAGATTATCCGTTGTATAAACGCCCCACGGCAAACTCATCATAGTCTGCAAGTAGTTCAGTTGCACACTGTAATCGGGCGATTGCGGATGCATGCGCTCCAACTTATCCACTTCTTTCAGGAATGTACTTTTTACTTCTTCATTCCATTTTATGGTTTCAGCTTTTTTGCGCATTTCTTCCAGTTCCTGCTCCTGACTGCCACCACCCAATTCATCCTGAATGGTTTTAATCTGCTGTTGCAGGAAATATTCGCGCTGTTGCTGGTCTATATCCTCGCGGGCGCGCATTTGGATAGACTCCTTAATCTCGGCAAGCTGCACTTCCCGATTCAAAATCTCAAGCAAACGATAAGTGCGGGCACGCAATGCGTCAATACGCAGCAACTCTATCTTTTCATCCTTCTTCAAGGGCAGATTGGTGCAGATAAAATCTACCAAAAACATCGGGTTATTAATGTTTTTGATGGCGAATGCAGAGTCTTGCGGAAACATTTCCGAGGATTTTATGTAACGCACGGTCAAATCCTTACATGCTTCTACCAATGCCTGAAATTCCTTGTCATCTTTAGCAGGTATCTCTTCATTGAGGGTAGTTACACGCCCTTTCAAATAAGGAGCCACTTCCATTATTTCTTTCAACTCAATGCGTTTGGAACCTTGCAGAATAACAGTCGTTGTCTGATCCGGCATTTCCAATACACGGACAATCTTGGCAACCGTACCGATTGTATGCAAGTCCTCAAGTACAGGCTCCTCCGTATCAGCGGCTTTCTGACACACTACAGCTATATATGAACTTTTCTTTTCTGCCTCACGCACCAATTTTAAGGAAGACTTTCTTCCAACGGATACCGGCATAAACACACCCGGAAACAAAACCATGTTCCGAAGAGGCAATACCGGAAGGATTTCATCAACCTCAATATCCATCAATTGTTCTTCATTCCCCTCAAAATCAGCAATTACAGAAAATGCATTTTCATTCCTATCTTCGATATCACTAAAGTAATTTCTTTTCTTCATTTCATTCTTTTTAGTTTATGTCATATTGGCAGGCCAATAAGGCGCTTGCAAAGTTAGCTATTTCTTCTGTATAAACGGGTGTCCTTTCTTTAAAAAGACAAAAACGATGCCAAAATTGCCGTTATTTTGTCGGCTTTGATTATTTTTGAGTCCGATTAACAAAGACAAATATGCCGAATCCTTATTTTCAGTTCAAACAATTTACTGTCCGACACGACAAATGCGCCATGAAGGTAGGTACAGACGGGGTGTTATTAGGAGCGTGGGCTCCGGTTCAAGATGTTAAACGGATTCTTGATGTAGGAGCGGGTAGTGGCTTAATATCCTTACAATTAGCACAGCGTAATCCGGAAGCGGTAATTACCTCTGTCGAGATAGATCCGGCAGCGGCGGCACAAGCCCAAGAGAATATTCAATCGTCTCCCTGGAGCAATCGGATGGAAGTTGTATGCTGCGACTTCCGCAAGTATCACCCGGAAGATAAATTCGACCTGATCGTTTCCAACCCGCCTTATTTTGTTGACGCCCTGAGATGCCCTGACAATCAGCGCTGCATGGCACGGCACACGAGTGAGCTGAACTATGAACTTCTTTTTGGGCATTCGGCGTACTTATTATCGGAACAGGGAGTTATAAGCATTATCATTCCGGCCGAAGTTGAAAGAACAGTGATTGATACGGCCTGGAAATATAATTTTCATCCACATCGCCGTTTGCATGTTTTTACCAAACCCGGAAAACCTTGCCGGCGCGTGTTGCTGACTTTCGGCCGGCAAAGCATATCATGTATTGAGGACAGTCTTTACATAGAAGGAGAGAAACACGAACAATTTACCCCGGAGTACATTGCGCTGACCAAAGACTTTTATTTAAAGATGTAATGTTCTTGATAACTCATAAAGAATAAGGAAAGTCTCTATGGATAGTAGGAAAATGTATTGCCAACAAATAGTCCGGCTACTATTCTTAATTCGTTAAACAGTTATTGCCCTTGCGTCAGACATCTGTTACTCTTGCGTTAGACGGCTGTTTAACGAAAGGGCAACAGATGTCTGACGAATTATTATTTGCAGTCAAGGGCAGTAATAAATGCGAAATAAGGTCTAATGGATTATTGTAACCCACCATAATTTATACATAGCAACAAGAACCCCTTAGGGTTAAACATCCCCTGAACCCCGAAAATTATAGTCGAATCGAATTTCTACGTTAAGCCGTCAATACAACCGCCCAATCGAGCAACAAAAAAGGAGCTACATTTTACTGTAACTCCTTGATTTTTATCAGTCGGGGTAGCGGGATTCGAACCCACGACCCCCTGCTCCCAAAGCAGGTGCGCTAACCGGACTGCGCTACACCCCGAGTGCTTTACTTCTTAAAAGCGAGTGCAAAGGTAAAATCTTTTTTGATATAGACCAAATATTTTTATAACTTTATCTGAAATAAAATTATAAATATCTGAAATACAATATACAGGAACGGTTAATTATTCTCTGCCTCTTTGATACATTCTCTTTTATATCTATTTTTGTAGAAATAATCTTAATAAGATCAGAGAATATGAAGTTGACTAAACCTTTTTTATTTGTTTCCATTATCTTGTTGGGATGTGCTTCCTGCAAAAATAAAGCCGGAACTATAGAACAAGAAAATGCCGAGCTCGGCACAGAAGAGATTAACGATTCCGTACATCAAGCACAAGGCATAGTCATGGATGCTACCATGAATGGGTTTACAATGGTTACCTCGAAAAAGGACACCTTATATATAAGTACAACGGATCGGAATATAGCCTTGGAAAAAGGACTATTAATAGGAGATACATTAGAGGTTTCATACACGGTCACCGAAGATGAGCCCGGCATTAATATTGCATCTGCCATAACGAAAATACATTGACTCACTTTTAAAAATATATAGTATAAAAAGACTTTTATTGGCAACCGCCGTATTGGTTATTGCAATGTCTGCTTGTAATGAAAAGAAAAGCAAGGACTCTATCATTGACTCATGGATAATGCCTATCGAAGGGCAACCGGGAAAAATGCAGAGTATCAAACTGGAAGAGGGTGGAGATGCCTCTTCCATTAATATGGCTACACTGGCATACAAATATTGGGAGTAACAGGGAGATGAACTTTATCTCACAGTAAAAAGCATTGGCAACGGTATGGAAATAGAGAACCATTATTTCATCCTTGCAGCAATAGCCAGCAGTACCCCGAGCGCAACGCCCAAGATAGCGGCAAACAAAACTCTTACCTCATCCGGCAACAAGAAAGTAATGGTATGAGCCGGATACCAGAAAAAAGGAATCGTTTTCTTAAAAACAAAATTCCATTGCGTATCCCAATTAAGATGCGTAATGATACGTGCCATCGGAATAGGGGTAATAAGGCTGCGGAGCGAACCGCCACAATCCAGAATGTGTGTATCCGTTATCTTATGAAATGTCATAAATACAGGAGCAAAGATTGTGTTCATGGTAACAGATACAGCCAAAGCAATCCATAACTTGTCCAAACAGCAATCGCCGTTAATTATCGCCGAAGCATCCGCCATCCCCATATACTCCATGAACTGCGGCACACCTTTAGAAAATACAATCATCGCCATATTGATTCCCATGCCTAAGATACCCCATACGACCGCACGGGAAAGCACTCCAAATCCTTTTCTGTTATATACTCCGGCACTGATGCGAAGCCCCAGCATCTCACCTAAAGTAGCAAGCACTCCGAATTTCAAGAAACTCATTACCATACCATGTGCGGCATTGAAAGACTTATACCAGCCGTAAACTGCATCACTCACGAAAAAAGGTAAGAAGATTACGATTAGGATGAAAACGAAAAGGAAATCTTGCTTTTTCATTCAAATGTTATGCTTTTCATTAATAATAACAGCAAACATACTAAAATAAAACCAATATCAAAGCAATCGGATAAGTAAAGTCAATAATTTGAAGCAAAAGTACGTTTTATTCTTTTATTATAAAGAAAAGAGGCTGAATTCAAATGGAATCCCGCCTCTTTCTGTAATTTGGAAATGCAACCTCTTATTGCTTGTTTTTCATATATTCATCAGCTTTCTCCTTGGCACGGGCTACTCGTTTTGCCGTATCCGGATGAGATGAAAACATCTTTTGGAACTTAGATTCTTTGGGAGCGTCCGCTGAAAGTTCCAGCAGTTTATTCAATGCATTATACATGGCATAAGGATCCAAATTATGCTTTATAGAAAATTCAAAGCCGTAATCGTCCGCTTCCGTTTCCTGCTTCTGCGAATATTGCGCACCAGCCAAGGCTTCCGCCATAGCTCCCAACTCGGAGTCAGTCAGCTTTGACACGGTAGAACTCGCAGCACCCGCAGCATTCTTCACGGCAGAACGAAGATATGCGCTCTTCATGGCATCTTTGGAGTCCGTATGAATTACGTGACCTATCTCATGACCTACTACAGCCATTACTTCATCATCCGTCATAATATCCATTAATCCGGCGCAAATACGTACGCTGCCGTCACCGCAGGCAAAAGCGTTTACGTCAACCACTTCATAAACCCCAAAATTCACTTTCAAACCATCCACTTCTTTGATATGTCCGGTCAGTTTCTCCAGACGCTTGCCATATTCCGTATCAGGCTTCGTCAAAGGATTGTGAGTATCCATCCATTGCATATACTCCCTACTCATAGCTGCAATATCAGCATCCGAAAGAGTTATAGCTTTAGCAGCATCCGTACCGGCTTGAACAACCTTACCTACATTGATTTTCTTACCACCAATTTTAAATTGCGCATAAGCAGTTGTAGTACAAGTCATTCCACATACAACAGCAGTAAAAATCAGAATTTGTTTTTTCATGTTGTTTGGTTAGTTTAAATGGGTTTATAAAAAGAAAGCCGTTTAACCGATTCACGATTAAACGGCTTTTATCTTTACTTCAAATTGTTCCTTTACTTGATTATCCCCAATTCCCTAAAGCATTTTGTCAACTTCTCAACTGCATAATCCACTTGTTCTTTAGTATGGGTAGCCATTAATGCCACACGTACCAATGTATCCTGAGGAGCGCATGCAGGCGGTATAACCGGATTGATAAAGATGCCTTCATCAAAAGCCATCTTCGTTACGACAAAGGTCTTTTCCGTATCACGCACATACAAAGGTATAATGGGCGACTCTGTTTCACCAATCTCAAAACCTGCATCACGGAAACTCTTCAATGCATAGTTAGTGATATCCCACAGACGTTGGATACGTTCCGGTTCGGATTTAATAATGTGCAGTGCTTCACGAGCCGCTGCCGTCGCCGCCGGCGTACTACTTGCCTGGAATATATAAGAGCGGGCATTGTGGCGCAACCAGTTGATAACCTCCTTGTCGCCTGCAATAAAACCACCGATAGAAGCCAATGACTTACTGAATGTTCCCATTATCAAGTCAATATCTTCGGTCACTCCGAAATGATCGCATACACCGCGGCCTTGCTTACCGAATACACCTAATCCGTGAGCTTCATCCACATAAATGCTGGCATTATATTTCTTTTTCAGACGAACGATTTCCGGCAGGTTGGCCAAATCGCCTTCCATTGAGAATACACCATCTACAATAATCAGTTTCACCGCATCCGGTTCGCACTTCTGAAGCTCTTTTTCAAGGTCTTCCATGTCATTGTGCTTATACTTTAACTGTGTGGCGAACGAAAGGCGGCGTCCGTCTACAATAGAAGCGTGGTCGCGGTCATCGCAGATGATATAGTCACCACGTCCTACCACTGCGGGAATAATGCCCTCGTTCACAGTAAAACCGGTAGAAAAACAGAGCGCTTCGTCTTTTCCTACGAACTCGGCCAACTCTTTTTCCAGTTCAACATGTATATCAAGAGTACCATTCAAAAAGCGGGAACCGGCACACCCTGTACCATATTTTTCAGTGGCAGCTATCGAAGCGTCAATGATTCGCTTGTCATATGTCAGTCCCATATATGCGTTTGAACCGAACATCAGAACTTTTTTGCCATCCATCATTACCTCTGTATCCTGATGGCTGTTAATCGTGCGGAAATACGGGTATACCCCTTTTGCCATAAATTGTTGCGGCAAATCATATTTCGCGAATTTGTCTTGCAGTAAACCCATGAAATGTCTTTTATATAATGAATATTAATCCTATTAAAAACAAGTTCTTAAAAACAGGGGGCAAAGATAGCAAAATATGTTGTTATCTGTTTCATTTACTCTAAAAAATCTGCCCTAACTCGTTTTAAGAGATTCATATGGTTAAAATTTAAAGGATTTATATTACTTTTGCATGAAGAAATTTCCTATAGTAATATCCGTTTAAATGGACGATAGTAAAAAGAAAATATCATTTATAATAAACCCCATATCCGGTACTCAGGGTAAGGAGCAAATATTGAAATGGCTTGATGAAAAGTTGGATAAAAGCCGGTATATACCGGAAGTAATCTATACGGAACGGGCGGGGCACGCAGTTGAAATAGCCGCCCTAAAAGCTAAAGAAGAAGCTTTTGCCGTTGTTGCTATCGGCGGAGACGGAACTATTAATGAAATAGCACGTTCACTGGTACATACCAAAACTGCATTGGGAATCATTCCATGCGGTTCGGGAAACGGGCTTGCACGCCATCTGCAAATCCCTATGGATGCCAAAAAAGCAATCAACATCATCAACGAAGGATTGATAGACATTATTGACTATGGCAAAATCAATGATGTTCCTTTCTTCTGTACCTGCGGGGTAGGGTTCGACGCATTTGTCAGCCTGCAGTTTTCCAAAGCTGGCAGGAGAGGCCCGCTCATATATCTGGAGAAGACATTGCTTGAAAGCCTAAAATATAAACCGGAGACATACGAATTGGAAATGGATGGCAGCACACTGCGATACAAGGCTTTCCTGATAGCATGCGGCAATGCCTCACAGTATGGGAATAATGCTTATATCACTCCGCAAGCCACATTAAATGACGGATTGCTGGACGTTACAATTCTGGAGCCTTTTACCGTATTGGATGTACCGGCATTATCATTCCAGTTGTTCAACAAGACTATCGACCAGAATAGCCGTATAAAGACTTTCCGCTGTAAGACGCTCCGCATCCATCGTTCCAAACAGGGGGTTATACATTTCGATGGAGATCCGATGATAATGGGAGAGAACATCGATGTAAACATAATCAAAAGAGGATTGCAGGTCATTGTGCCCAAGAATGTGGAAAAAGATTCCTCGAATGTATTGCAGCGCGCCCAGGACTACATCAATGGCTTGAAACAAATAAACGAAGCCATTCTGGAAGATATTACCCATACAAACAGAATGATATTGGATAAAGGCAAAGAACAGATTAAAAAACTTAGAAAGAACTAATGCCTTCTGCAAGAGAGCCGGAACTGTATGGAAGATTGATATTTTTCTGTCCGGCTATTATATAAAGTCGCTTTTTAAAAATAAACTTATCTGTTTTGATACGTCTGTAATATGTTTTATGTATTTTTGCACGATATTTATCCGTTTTTAGCAATGGTACATCTCTGATGTTGCATCGCCAAACAGTAAACAGTAAATTGTAAAATAGTAAATAATAAGATGTATAGATCACACACCTGTGGAGAATTGCGTATCTCCGACGTTAATAAGCAAGTGACGCTGGCAGGTTGGGTACAGCGCAGCCGTAAAATGGGCGGCATGACATTCGTAGACCTCCGCGACCGTTACGGAATCACCCAATTAGTGTTTAATGAAGAAGTAGATGCCGAACTTTGCGAACAGGCCAACCGCTTGGGCCGTGAGTTCGTAATTCAAATAGTAGGAACGGTCAACGAACGTTTCAGCAAAAACAAAAATATTCCTACGGGAGATATCGAAATCATCGTATCGGAATTGAATGTGCTGAATTCAGCCTTAACTCCTCCTTTTACAATTGAAGACAATACAGACGGCGGTGACGATATCCGTATGAAATACCGTTATCTGGATTTACGCCGTGCAGCAGTACGCAAGAATTTGGAATTACGCCATAAGATGACTATTGAAGTGCGTAAATACCTGGACAGCAAAGGATTCATTGAAGTAGAGACTCCTCTTCTCATCGGTTCTACACCGGAAGGTGCACGCGATTTTGTCGTTCCTTCACGCATGAATCCGGGACAATTCTACGCATTGCCGCAAAGCCCTCAAACATTGAAACAGTTGCTGATGGTTTCGGGTTTTGACCGTTACTTCCAAATCGCAAAATGCTTCCGCGATGAGGACCTCCGCGCCGACCGTCAACCGGAATTTACACAGATCGACTGTGAAATGTCTTTCGTACAGCAGGACGATGTAATCGAACTTTTCGAAGGTATGGCAAAATACCTCTTCAAAGAACTGCGCGGTGTTGAGTTGACCGAACCGTTCCAACGTATGCCATGGGCAGATGCTATGAAATATTACGGTAGCGACAAACCTGATTTGCGCTTCGGCATGAAGTTCGTAGAGTTAATGGATATTATGAAAGGCCATGGCTTCTCTGTATTTGACAATGCCGCATACATCGGCGGTATCTGTGCGGAAGGCGCTGCAAGCTACACCCGCAAGCAATTGGATGCCTTGACCGAATTCGTAAAGAAACCGCAAATCGGAGCCAAAGGAATGGTATATGCCCGTGTAGAAGCTGATGGCACTGTGAAATCAAGTGTCGATAAATTCTACACGCAAGAGGTGCTGCAAGAGATGAAAGCCGCTTTCGGTGCAAAACCGGGCGATTTGATTCTTATTTTGAGCGGTGATGACGTAATGAAGACCCGTAAGCAACTGAATGAGCTTCGCCTTGAAATGGGTAACCAATTAGGCTTACGCGACAAGAATAAGTTTGCATTGCTTTGGATAGTTGACTTCCCGATGTTTGAATGGAGCGAAGAAGAAGGCCGCCTGATGGCTATGCATCATCCGTTTACCCATCCGAAGGATGAAGATATTCCTTTGTTGGACACAGATCCTGCAGCCGTTCGTGCCGATGCTTATGATATGGTATGTAACGGTATCGAAGTCGGTGGCGGTTCGATTCGTATCCATGACGCTCAATTGCAGGCCAAGATGTTTGAGATATTGGGATTCACACCGGAAAAGGCTGAAGAACAATTCGGTTTCCTGATGAATGCCTTCAAGTTCGGCGCACCTCCTCATGGTGGTTTGGCTTACGGCCTCGACCGTTGGGTAAGTATCTTTGCCGGTCTTGACAGTATTCGCGACTGCATTGCGTTCCCGAAGAATAATTCCGGTCGCGATGTTATGCTGGATGCACCTTCGGTTATCGACCAAAAACAATTGGACGAGCTTAACCTTATTGTGGAGGTAAAAGAATAAAAACAAGAGAACAGGAGAGAGTGAAAGAGTCCACACGTATTTGCCGTTTTGCAGTAATCGGTACATTAAACGCCTTGATAACAGCAATCACCATCTGGGTAATGATGGATGAGTTGGACATTAATTACATGCTCTCCAATGTCACTGCATATATACTGGCACAGACTCATAACTTTATCTGGTGCAAGTATTGGGTATTCCCAACAGAAAAGAAGAGCAACACTTGGCGGCAAGTGTTGCTCTTTTCCATAGCTTTCGGAATGGCTTATTGTGCGCAATTCCTTTTCCTCATCGGCTTGGTAGAGGGATTGAACTGTAATGAATACCTCGCCCAGTTCTTAGGATTATTTGTATATGGCGGAGTCAACTTCCTGATGAACAAAAAAGTTACATTTAAATAGAAGCGCTCCTTTCTTCGGAACTTGCCTGATTTTTATTCAGCATGCTTTTGAGAATTCTTTTCTTATAGAATTCAAACAAACCCTCAGTCTAAAAAACGTTTTGTCAATCCCTCATAGGCGTCAATTCTGCGATCGCGCAGGAATGGCCACCAACGGCGGACATTCTCCGAACGTTCCAAATCCACTTCCACCACAATATTTTCCGGCTGCTCATTGCCAGCCTGTGCCAAAAACTCACCTTGCGGTCCAACTACAAAACTGTTCCCCCAAAATTGGATGCCATTTGTTTGCATAGAGGGATCTGGCTCATGTCCCACACGATTCACCGAAATAACCGGGAGTCCGTTTGCTACGGCATGTCCGCGTTGCGAGATTATCCATGCGTTGAGTTGGCGGACTTTCTCATCATCAGTATCGCTGCTTTCCCAACCGATGGCGGTAGGATAAATCAATAATTCAGCTCCTTTCAGCGCCATGAGACGTGCTGCTTCGGGATACCACTGGTCCCAACAAACCAAAACGCCCAATTTTCCCAAAGACGTTTGGATAGGTTCGAAGCCCAAATCTCCGGGAGTGAAATAAAACTTCTCATAATAGGCCGGATCATCAGGGATGTGCATCTTGCGGTATTTCCCGGCAATGCTACCGTCACGCTCAAACACAACGGCCGTATTATGATACAGTCCCGGAGCACGCTTTTCGAACAATGAAGTTACCAATACTATGTTGTTGGCAGCCGCCAACTCCGAATAGAAACCGGTCGATGGTCCGGGAATAGGTTCCGCCAAATCAAACAGTTGTGTATTCTCCGTCTGGCAAAAATAGAGTGAGTTATGCAACTCCTGCAACACCACTAATTGTGCACCATGAGCAGCACACGATTCGATACTCTTGGCCAGATTCATCAGATTAATGCGCATATCCGCCACATTGGCCTGCTGAATAATACCGACTTTTATTTTTCTCATAATCTATATTTCTTTTAAATGTTTTTTATTTTTCCGGTCTAATCTATCCCACCAATAAGAAGTTACCAAAACGATAAGAACAGGAGCAAGCCAGGAAAGAACCTCGCCATATTCCCAATTCCATTGCTCTACAAAAAGATATTCGGAGAGATTTATAAAGAAGATAAGCTCCAACACTCCCGGTAAGTTATCCAACCATATATTCTTTTTAATATACCGCCGAAACTTAGGAAAGAGCCAACCTGCTATATACATGGCTACAAATATCCCACAAAAAACGAAATTGATAACTTTCATACCTTTATCTGATTACTCCTACCGGATATTGCATCGTGACACAATGCAGCGAGCCATGTTGTTTTATCAAAGCACGGCAGTCTACACCTACAATTTCATGCTTGGGAAAAGCCATTTGCAACACCTCTTTGGCATGCATATCATTCTCCGGCTGGTTATATGTGGGATATAACACTGCATCATTCATTATCAAGAAGTTGGCATACGTAGCCGGCAGCCTTTCGCCCTCCGCTTCTATCTTATCGGCCATCGGCAATGCCAACAGTCTATAAGGTTCTCCGGCAAGTGTCCGGAACGTTTTAAGCTGTTCTTCCATTCGGTGCAGCTCCTCATAATGCTCGTCATTCACGTCCCTGCACTGCACATAGGCAATCGTATCCGGCGAACAAAAACGGGCAAGCGTATCTATATGACTGTCCGTATCATCTCCGGCCAGATAACCGTAATCCAGCCAAAGTACCCGTTCAAGATGGAATGTAGACCGAAGATACTCCTCAATCTCCACCTTATTCAACTGGCCGTTACGGTTAGGCGACAACAAGCACTCCGAAGTGGTAAGCAATGTTCCCATGCCGTCACTCTCAATGGATCCGCCTTCCAGCACAAAGCCCAAACGGTTTATATACCGGCCTTTTAAGATTTCAGCTTCAACAGCCCGACGTGTAATTTGATTATCCTTATCCGAAGCAAACTTCAGTCCCCAGCCATTAAAAGTAAAATCAAGCAGAGACGACCCTTCCGTATCTACCATAGTGACAGCTCCATGGTCGCGTGCCCAAGTATCATTCGTTTCACATTTCAGGAAACGAACATTATCCATATCCACTGTCGCGGAAATTTGCTTTCTTACCTCTTCAGGTTCCGGAGTTACAATCAACAGCAACTCCCGCTTGGCTATCTCGGAAGCAATGGCTATAAAACATTGCTGCACTTCTTCAAGCATATAGGCCCAATCCGTATCCGCATGAGGCCATGTAAGCTGTACGCCACTCTGTAATGCCCACTCCGCTGGCAGGTGAGGAGCGCGCGTTTCCACTTGAAAGGTCATGTTCTTACCGAAACGCACCTGACAGTCCTTTTCGGCAGCTCCGCCCAATGGAATTCCAACAAAATATCCCATATCAATTCTAAGTTATTTAATGCGTCAAGTAAGATAATGAAGCCTGAATACTGATGCTCCTAATCTTAATTTACGCAAAGTTCTATTCTGCATTTCTAAAGTGCCACTTTAGAGTTCTGAAGTTCAACTCTACGCCGCTAAAGTTCAACTTTACGTTTCCCGTTCTCAACTTCAGGTTCGGCAATGCATTTTATTTCTTTTCTTCCTTAGGCTTCCTGTCAAAGAACGGGTTCTTGGAAGAGGCACTGACCGGAATGGCGAATACAGTCTTGCAATCTTTCAGCCAGTTCATTCGCTGTGCGGCCAGTCCGGCAGAGAACATTACCCGGGTATCTACCCGCATGTCGGCAGCCGTGGCACAAGCGGAGCCGACGGCAATCCCCACATCAACCGTATTCAAGGCACATGGCACACCCTCCGTACGCCCGGCACAAGTAGGAAAGCCACAATGACCGCAGTTCAATCCCTGCGCCTGCTCGCGCGTACCTATTATAACGACACATTCTGCTTGCAGGACATTTGCCGCATCACGCAGAAAGAACTTCATACCCAGTTCTTCTGCCATGGCATTCATTTTTTCTGAAAGCTTTTTCAAGTCTTCTCCTGTAACCAGTGCTGCTTCTATTACATCTACACCTTTCCCTTTAGGAGCTGTGCGTGCGGCAGTCATCATTTGCCTTGCCACGCCCAGCACATGTTCATGGCGGCAATCCCGTTCGTTCTGTATCATACTTTTTCTCCCGAATTAATTAGTGACACAAAGATAAAAGTATAAAGTTATGTATGCAAATCTTTTTTCCTTACCTTTGCAACTAACGACTAAAGAATTTATTTATGCTACAAATAGAGGATGCCAGTATTGCATACGGTAATGATGTGCTATTCTCCAACTTCAACCTGCAATTGGAGAGGGGAGAGATTGCCAGCATTTCCGGCTCGTCGGGGTGTGGAAAAACATCTCTTCTCAATGCCATACTGGGATTTACTCCATTAAAAGAAGGACGTATTACGGTCAATGACATCGTATCGGATAAAAACAGCATAGACCTTATTCGCAAACAAATAGCCTGGATTCCACAAGAATTGGCACTACCGTTAGAATGGGTAAAAGACATGATACAACTGCCTTTCAGCCTGAAAGCCAATCGAGCCACACCGTTCTCCGAAAGGCAATTATTCAATTGCTTTGATGAATTAGGGCTTGAAAGAGAGCTATATTATAAACGTGTAAATGAGATATCCGGCGGCCAACGCCAACGTATGATGATAGCTGTAGCTTCCATGACCAACAAGCCGTTAATCATTGTAGACGAGCCAACTTCGGCACTCGATTCGGGCTCTACGGAAAGAGTTCTTGCCTTTTTACGGCATCAAACCCGAAAGGGAACCGCCGTACTGGCTGTATCGCACGACATGGGTTTCGCCAAAGGATGCGACAGACATATAATAATGTAATAAACCTGATAAAAATAAAGCCATGAGTTTTGCCGGATTTGTTTTTGATATGATACGCCGTGATAAGGAGAACCGCAATTTACGCCTTCTTCGCCGGGAACGTCTCAACGAGCGTTTGGATAAAATGCACAAAGGGTGCGGCATGCCCCACAACACAACCGCAGAAGATATGGAGAAAATAACCAAACTTACCCGGCAAAAGGAATGTTCCGAACAGAAACATACCGTACGCATGATGCTGATTGTTATGGGAGTTTGCATTATTATTGCATCTGTATTGGCTTTCATATTTACCCGCTAATTCAAAGTATTCATGGGAACTATCGACATATCATACCTCAGCCTGGGTATCGGACTGCTCTTGCTGTCAATCCCATTATTCTATATATGGAAATTCAAGACCGGCCTGCTACGTGCAACCCTTATCGGTACGGCACGCATGATTGTGCAGCTTTTCTTCATCGGCATTTATCTGAAATACCTTTTTCTTTGGAATAATCCGTGGATTAATTTCCTGTGGGTAATCGTCATGATACTCGTAGCTTCGCAAACGGCACTGGCGCGCACACAACTGAAGCGCAAGATACTGCTGATACCTATATCCGTAGGTTTCCTATGTAGCGTAGTATGCGTGGGGATGTATTTTATAGGAATCGTGTTGCGTCTTGAAAATGTATTCAGCGCTCAATACTTCATCCCTATTTTCGGCATACTGATGGGAAACATGCTATCCAGCAATGTTATAGCCCTGAATACCTATTATAGCGGATTGAAACGCGAGCAACAGCTTTACCGCTATCTGCTTGGCAACGGGGCTACCCGTACAGAAGCGCAGGCGCCGTTTATCAGGCAGGCCATCATCAAATCGTTCAGCCCGTTGATAGCCAATATTGCCGTCATGGGGTTGGTGGCTTTGCCCGGAACCATGATCGGGCAGATATTGGGGGGAAGCAGTCCGAACGTTGCAATCAAATATCAGATGATGATTATGGTGATAACCTTTACTGCCTCTATGCTGTCGCTGATGATTACCATTTCGCTGGCTTCGCGCAAGTCGTTCGACGCATACGGCAAATTGTTGCAGGTAACCGGTGAGAGTAAAAGATGAATTTGGAAGAACTGATTCTGAAAGAAGTGGCGGAGATTCATCTCCCGGGCTTTTTTGTTACGGTAGACTTCTCGGCGACAGGCTGTGAACCCCCGCGGCATATCGAGGCTTTTTTGAAAGAAAAGCGCGAATCCATTCTTCGCGGATCGAACGGGCGTAAGTTTGTATATCAAGAAACGGGCTGGAGGCTGATTTTCACTTTCTTCCCGACCGATCGTGTAGTGGATGAACGCTATGCGATGAAGAATAAAGTTTGGATGAAAAGAAAATGAATCTGATAAAAAACAATAAGAAAATTCTTATTCTTACTTATTTTGAGTATATTTGCACTCAAATTTTCTGCAAAGAATGAAAATTAAGGAAATAGTAAGCGCCCTTGAAAGGTTCGCGCCTCTGCCATTGCAAGACGGATTCGATAATGCCGGCCTGCAAATCGGATTGACAGATGCGGAAGCAACAGGGGCTTTGTTGTGTCTTGACGTTACCGAAGCTGTGTTGGACGAAGCTATCGCGTTGGGATACAACCTTGTCATTGCGCACCATCCGCTCATGTTTAAAGGATGCAAGTCCATTACGGGCAAAGACTACGTGGAGCGCTGCATATTGAAAGCGATAAAAAACGATATCGTGGTATATGCCATGCACACCAATCTGGATAACGCGCGGAATGGCGTGAATTTCAAAATAGCCGAAAAGATCGGTTTGAAGAATTTACGTGTATTGGCTCCCAAAGAAAACAGCTTGCTCAAACTGGTCACTTTTGTTCCTGTCGCAGAGGCAGACAAGGTGCGTCGGGCTCTCTTTGCTGCCGGATGCGGAAACATCGGCAATTACGATTCGTGCAGCTACAATTCGGAGGGAGAGGGTACATTCCGGGCGAACGCAGAAGCCCGCCCTTTCTGTGGAGAAATAGGGGAGTTGCATCGTGAGCCGGAAGTCCGGATAGAAACGATTCTTCCGGTTTACAAAGAAAGAGAAGCCGTGAAGGCTTTGCTGAACGCCCATCCTTACGAGGAACCGGCTTTCGATCTGTATCCTCTGAAGAACGATTGGAAACAGATGGGAGCAGGGCTTGTAGGCGAGTTGGAAGAACCCGAGACAGAACTCGAGTTTCTGAAACGGATAAAACGGATATTTGAGGTGGAGTGCCTGCGACACAATAAGTTGTCGGGCAGAGAAATAGAAAAAGTAGCCCTTTGCGGAGGAGCCGGCGCTTTCTTGCTTCCGGAGGCGATTCGTTCGGGAGCGGATGTGTTCATCACCGGAGAAATCAAATATCACGATTATTTCGGGCATGAAGAGGAAATTCTGATGGCGGAAATCGGCCATTACGAAAGCGAACAGTATACAAAAGAAATCTTTTATTCCATAATTCGGGATTTATTTCCTAATTTTACGCTCCAATTGAGTAAAATAAATACGAATCCTATAAAATACTTATAAAAATGGCTAGAGAAGCGAAAAAAGATCCGAGTGATTTGACGGTGGAACAGAAGCTGAAGACTCTGTTCCAGTTACAGACGATGTTGTCGAAGATTGACGAAATCAAGACTTTGCGGGGTGAACTTCCGTTGGAGGTGCAGGACCTTGAAGATGAAATTGCCGGTTTGAGCACCCGTATCGATAAAATTAAAGCCGAAGCAGAAGAACTGAAAACCAATATTTCGGGTAAAAAGCTGGATATTGAAACGGCAAAGGCTTCTGTAGAAAAGTATAAATCGCAGCAAGATAACGTTCGTAACAACCGTGAGTATGACTTCTTGACTAAAGAGATCGAATTTCAGAATCTGGAAATCGAATTAAGCGAAAAAAGAATCAAGGAGTTTACTGCGGAAAAGGAAGAGAAAGAAGCGGAAATCGTGAAAAACGAGCAGCTGCTTGAAGAACGTAAAAAAGACCTTGAAGGAAAGAAAGGCGAACTGGATGAGATTATTTCCGAAACAAAGCAGGAGGAAGAAAAGCTCAGGGATAAGACCAAAGATCTGGAAACGAAGATTGAAGCGCGCTTGCTGCAATCGTTCAAGCGTATCCGCAAGAATTCCCGCAACGGATTGGGTATCGTATATGTACAACGCGATGCTTGCGGTGGTTGTTTTAATAAAATTCCGCCTCAGAGGCAATTGGATATCCGTTCTCGTAAGAAAGTAATCGTGTGCGAATACTGCGGACGTATCATGATTGACCCTGAATTGGCAGGAATACAAGCTGAAACGAAAGCCGAATCGGCTCCGGCTACTACGAAAAGATCGATCAGAAGAAAATCTGCTGAGTGAAAACAGCAGTCGAAGAGATTAAATCAATATTTTTTGGGGAATGTCCCATTTTGTGTAAATAGAAATTTGCAGGATTCAGGTGTTATACTTGAATCCTGTTTTCAAATATAGCAATAATTTGATGGGACTATCCATTATTTGTTACGCGAATCTATACAACAGATGCTTTTATAAATTATTAGTTTGAATGGATTCGCGTAGTTTCTTCTCCATTCAGGCTTGTTTTACCCCTATTTTTCTTTTATTTACTTTCCTGAAGCTACTTGTGCCTTATTTGCTGTCCGATGAATTTTCTCTTCACCTGATTATAACTACTTGTATATCAAGTCTATATTTCTCTATCCGGTACGAAAATTACCCTGTTGTATAGCACATTGGCGCTATTAAATGATTAGATCTATTTCTCGGCCACTAATAGTTCTTTTACAATTTATGGTAATCGGGAATGTCTTTGAGAAAAGTATAAGTCTGATTATTGTAATCCATGAGGCAACAATAATGTTGCATTCCGTTGCTTACTATCAGATAATCGACTTTCAGAACCATATTGTAGCGGCTGATCTGATCGAATACCGGTTGCGTGATTTCGATATGGGGAGCCTTGTACTCCATAATCATTCGTGCCGAAAGATCTCTCCGGTAAAGCACCGTGTCGCATCGCTTGGTCGTTGCGTTTAATTTCACCATTACTTCGTTGGCAAGGAGAGTTTCCGGATATCCCTTATAGTCGATCAGAAAATGAACGAAATGTTGTCGCACCCATTCTTCCGGAGTAAGAGCGACATACCGTTTGCGTATGGTGTCGAAAATAAAGCTCTTTCCGTTTCTTACGTCGATTTTTGTATCAAATGCTGGTAGGTTTAACGATAACATTTATTACTTTTGTAGGTTAAATAATGGCTTTATTGATTGAAGCTACAAATTTAATAGATAATTATGAAAACGAAAGAAGAAATCGTGGCTAATTGGCTGCCTCGTTACACTAAACGTAAACTGGAGGATTTTGGAGAATATATTTTGTTGACCAACTTCAATAAGTACGTTGAAATATTTGCCGATCAATTTAATGTTCCTATTTTGGGAAGAGATGCTAATATGATTTCCGCCTCTGCCGAAGGGATTACGATAATTAATTTCGGCATGGGAAGTCCCAATGCTGCCATCATCATGGATTTGTTGGGGGCTATTCACCCTAAGGCTTGCCTGTTTTTGGGAAAATGTGGAGGGATTGATAAGAAAAATCATATTGGAGACCTGATTCTTCCTATTGCGGCTATTCGTGGTGAGGGAACTTCGAACGACTATTTTCCTCCCGAAGTTCCGGCGTTGCCGGCATTTATGCTTCAGCGTGCCGTTTCTTCAGCCATTCGGGATCATGCTCGTGATTATTGGACGGGAACTGTATACACAACCAATCGTCGTATTTGGGAGCACGACGACTCCTTTAAAGAATACCTCAAGCAAACACGGGCAATGGCGGTAGACATGGAAACAGCGACTCTGTTCAGTTGCGGGTTTGCCAATCATATTCCTACCGGGGCTTTGCTGCTTGTTTCCGATCAGCCGATGACTCCCGAGGGAGTTAAAACGGATAAAAGCGATAATTTAGTCACTCGAAATTACGTGGAAGAGCATGTCGAAATCGGAGTTGCTTCACTTCGAATGATTATCGACGAAAAGAAAACGGTGAAACATTTGAAGTACGATTGGTAAACGGCAAGAAAAAGGAGACTGAATACATGGCGAAACAAGAGTTGACGTGCGACGATATCCTGAAGGAACTGAAAGCTAAACAGTATCGCCCCATTTATTATTTGATGGGAGAAGAGTCGTATTATATCGACTTGATTGCAGATTATATAGCGGAGCACGTGTTGAACGAAACGGAAAAAGAGTTTAACTTAACTGTGATGTACGGTTCGGATGTGGATGTCGCTACTATGATCAATGCTGCTAAACGTTATCCCATGATGTCCGAACATCAGGTAGTAATTGTAAAAGAAGCGCAGTCCATTCGCAATATGGAAGAATTGGCATACTATCTCCGGAAACCGCTTCATTCCACGATTCTGGTTATTTGCCACAAGCATGGCACGCTCGATCGCAGGAAAAAATTGGCTGTGGAAATAGAGAAAGCGGGTGTTTTGTTTGAATCTAAAAAGTGTAAAGAGGCCCAGCTTCCTGCTTTCATTACTTCGTATATGAAGCGAAAGGGCATAGATATGGAGCCTAAGGCTACTTCAATGCTTGCAGATTTCGTTGGTGCCGATTTAAGCCGACTGACAGGAGAGTTGGAGAAGCTGGTTATTACTTTGCCTGCCGGGAGTAAACGGATTACACCTGAGCAGATAGAAAAAAATATAGGTATCAGTAAGGATTATAATAACTTTGAATTGAAAAGTGCGTTGATCGAAAAAGATGTGTTGAAGGCAAACAGAATAATAAAATATTTTGAAGAGAATCCCAAAACTAATCCTATCCAGATGACTCTGTCTTTGCTTTTCAGTTTTTATTCGAATCTGATGTTGGCTTACTATGCGCCGGATAAATCGGAAAATGGAATAGCTGCCATGTTGGGATTGAAAACTCCATGGCAAGCGCGTGACTATATTGCGGCAATGCATAAATATTCCGGAGTGAAAACCATGAAAATTATTGGAGAGATCAGATATGCGGATGCAAAATCGAAAGGGGTGGAGAATAGTTCGCAAACGGAAGGGGATATCCTCCGTGAGTTAGTGTTTAAAATTCTTCACTAAAAAGAATCAATTACTTTTTTCGAATGAGACATATACTTTCACCATCCAACGGTGGGAATATATGTCTTTTTTATTTTCAATATTTTGCTTTTGGAAGGCTATGAAAAAGTTCTTTTCTTTATTGAAAAATATTGATTAAAATCCTTCTGTTTGTTTTCCTGTTCAATGATTTTTTTCTTCATGACGGTTTTTAATGATTTAATCTTTTTCTTAGATTTTCTATTTGTTTTTATTCTCACTTTGTCAAAGTAAAGCTTCTTATAATCTCTTTTATTAATGAAAAATACAGACAGATAATAAAATTGAAAACACCCTGCAATTAAAATTCGATACTCTGGTGTGGACTCTTGGTTCAGTAAGATATGTGTTTTCTGAAATGAGACTTTAACTATCACTTTGATAAAAAACTTTTTTTTGGGAGAAAACAGAGTTTTTTTCTATTTCAATCAATTTTTCGATTCTAAAAACAGGGGATAATTATCTATATATCAATAATATAACAAGATTTAGGCCTCTCTGGGATCAAATAAAAAAAGATATCTGCTATCTTCCCCGTAAAAAAGGGCAAGATTTCCGATTATCGGCTTAAATGTAAAAGATAATATTTCCATTTAATAGTTTCCATTTGTGTAAGATGCTTTTTATTTTCAATTCTTTATTGTTCATGCAACCAAGTCGTTTCACAAATGGAATAAAATCGTTGCGGCGATAGCTTTATTACTTTTGTGATACGAGTACAAATGTATATCAATCTTGATTTATCTTACTGTAGAATTCTTTTTTCTTTTTGTGATATATTATTTTTCAAATGGAAATTTTACGGATTAACTCAATGTTTATTTATATATAATGCTCTGTATATCAAACTTATTATGGTTGTTATATAGATTGTGAGTTTATGTGTAGGTATTTCTCTCTTATATAAATGTGAAATTCTTATTCATCCTTTTATT
>OHBE01001085.1_pt1 | contig 25762 bp, 21 predicted proteins | sample 1577231 | NCBI WGS metagenome assembly OHBE01 (sample SAMEA3541506, study PRJEB24748) | human gut metagenome | biome: human gut; feature: human-associated habitat; material: faeces | place: China | collected 2012 | reverse complement strand
TAAAGAAAGGATTAGTCTCTGTTTTTGTTGCGCATGAACACATCATACAACTCGCTGCTAAAATAATTACTGTTTTCTTTATCATAATAAGGGATTTATGGGTTATGTTCTACATACGTTTTTCTTGCTTGATTATAACATCCACTCTATATTATTAATGAATTTCAATATCTATACATCGGGCTTCCTTACACTCTTTTTGTTTATATAACACCAGATGGGATAATGATCGGAATCGCTGATAGAACGGTCTACCGTACAATTATAAGCTTTCAAGTCGGGACTGATCAGGATATTGTCTATGCGGAAATAAAACTTGTTCCTGTTGTAGGAAATGCCTAATCCCCTACCCGATTTTGTGAAAGCGTCATCGAGCTTACGGGTAAGAACTCGATGAGTATAAGATATGGGAGCATCGTTGAAGTCTCCGCAGACAATCATCGTAGAGTATCGGCTCCGCTCTATGACGTTGGCTACCGAATCGGCCTGATAAGAGCGGATAGCCGAAGCCTCCGCCAACTTATTAAGCAGCAAGCGGGCGCCCCACTTCACTTTCTTCGCATCGGGGGCGTCGATCATATCTTCATACATCCCCCTGTCTTGCATGGTAAGCTTATTGGATTCCAAATGGTTGTTTATCAACAGAAGGGTATCGTTGTTCACCTTAAGAACATATTGCATAGAGCCATTGTAGTTGCTCTCATAGTCGACAGCCTTAGCCGATAATATGGGAAATTTGGAGAAACAAGCAAGTTCCGCATCTCCTTTGCCATGCTTTCCGATAAAATGGAACGGATACTCTTTCAGCGCTTTGAATATATCTTGCTTGGTGAGATACCTTTCATTTCCCGAGTATGCGTACTCTTGCAGGCAAATAATATCCGCTCCGCTGTTCGCCACATAAGACAAGATCGGGTTTTTCCCTTCTTTTTTCATCAGCCCGTTGAAGCCCATCACATTATAAGAAAGAAGTTTGATGCTTCCTTCCGGTATTTCTTCCGTACGGGAATTGATGGGGAAATAGGTCATTATCTGCGAAAAACAAATCAGCAAACCAAGCAAAGAAAACAAGGCATACCTGAAATTAAAAACAATCCAAAAAACAAGAAAGCACAGGTTGACCGCCAAAAAAACAGGAAAGACCAACCCTAAGCAAGAGGCGAACGAGAACGTTTGCGGATGCAGGTAGGGACTATATGCCGAAAGCACCAACATTATGACAAAGAAAACATTGATGCCCAGAATAATATATGATACGAATCTACCTATACCTTTCATACGTTATCTTTTACTTGCGTCGAACAAGCTCTTTTTTTCCTCTGTCGTCAGACTTTCATAGCCTGATCGCTTCAGCTTTTCCAAGATACGGTCCACTTCGTCAGACTGCGCTTTTTTACGTGCATTGTAATCGTAGTCTCTCGCACGGTCGGCATTAGGTCTGTAATGCACTTTCATTTTCGGTTTGCGTCTCCAAGTATCTTTGCGAAACAATGCCGCCACACCATCGATCAACTTGTTGATCCATCCCGTAAGATCGACACCTTTATTCAGAAAAGCGGCGAAACATAAGCCGGACAGTGCCCCTCCAAGGTGAGCAATATGACCTCCCGCATTACCCGAAGTAATAAGAAGCAAGTCTGCACCGACAGCCACCAAAGCCAGATATTTCAGCCGGACAGCTCCGAAGAAAAGCAAATATACTCGATAATCAGGCTCCCTGTAAGCAATAGCAGCCACAATGGCCAATGTGGAAGCCGAAGCGCCTATCAGGACACTATAAATTACGGAATCGCTGAAAAACGGGAAAATATTGTAAGCAATCATGTAAAGCAAACCTCCGCATATTCCTCCCAACACATACACCCCCAACAAATGCCGGGCAGTAAAAGAGCGAAGGAACAAAATACCGAACCAGTAAAGCCACAGCATATTGAACAAGATGTGCAGAAAGTCGGCATGTATGAACATATAAGTCAGTATCGACCACGGTTGAAGGGCTAAACGAGGGAAAGAGGCGGGTAGCGCAAACCATTCTAAAAGGCCTGCGGGACTTTGGTTGAAAAGTTTCAAAAAGACATTTACCAACGCGCCAATGATAAAGACACCCGCATTGATGTATATAAGCCGGACAAGAAGATCTCCCCTCTTGAACTTCTCTCTTAAATCAGTTATAATACGTGCCATTGCTTTTGTCTTTTTTCCTCCAATACATAATCAAAATAAAACCGAATACCATTCCTCCCAAGTGGGCGAAGTGAGCAATGTTATCCCCTACATGGTTGGCAACCCCCGCATACAGTTCGATCAAAGCATAGCCGACAACAAAATACTTGGCTTTAACAGGGAACGGTATCGGGAAAACAAACAAACGATTGTTAGGAAACAACATTCCAAACGCCAGCAAAATGGCGAATACCGCTCCTGAAGCACCGATAGTGGTCATCAGGTTCAGATAATCTCCCATCGGAATGATTTCCGTACCGATATTCACTTGCGAATACCGGCTCAACTCCGTTGCATATTGTATATACTGAACACCTTCCTGTATCAGCCCTGCACCTATGCCGCATACCATATAATAAAAAAGAAAACGTTTTGGCCCCCAGGTTTGTTCGAGAATGGGACCAAACATAAAAACAGCGAACATATTAAAGAAAAGGTGGGCGAACCCTCCATGCATAAACATGTAAGTGACAAGCTGCGCAGGATTAAAATCGCCGGCTAAGAAAAAGTGCAACCCCAAATAGGTGACGAGATCTATTCCATAACGCTGGGCAACAAAAGTTCCGAAAAAGAATAATATATTGATAATTATCAAGTTCTTAGTAACAGTAGGCATACGTTTTACTTCTTATATTTTTATTAATTCCCGGCAAAAGTAAGAATATTTTCTGTTTTAAAGCATAAAATGACACTCTATTAGCTCTTTTTCAATAAATTGCTGTGATTTTTTGCTGTTTTTGTTTGATATGTTATTTTGTTCGTCTATATTTGTAAGGTTCTTATGAATGATCTTTTAATGTAATATAATTAATTAATCTATTTTATTTAGTATTATGAATAAATCTGAACTTGTTAGCGCAATGGCTGCAGAAGCTCAAATGAGCAAAGCCGATGCAAAAAAAGCACTCGATGCTTTCATCTCTTCCGTTACCAAAGCTATGAAAGCGGGTGACAAGGTTTCTTTGGTTGGTTTTGGTACTTTCTCTGTAAGCGAAAGATCTGCAAGAACGGGTATTAACCCTTCTACAAAAGCAACTATTACTATTCCTGCAAAGAAGGTGGCCAAATTTAAAGCCGGTGCCGAATTGTCTGCAGCAGTAGAATAAAATAGAGATCGTTGAAAGAATTTAGAAAGGGAGGCGCGGCGCGTCTCCTTTTTTTGTATCTTTGCGCGCAAGAAAATATTAATCATGAAGATAGAAGATAGACTTGTTGCATCCGTTGTCAACGGACTGAGAACACTCTACGGACAGGACGTGGCTCCGGAGTCGGTGCAACTACAAAAAACAAAGAGAGAATTTGAAGGGCATTTAACCTTAGTGGTTTTTCCTTTCCTCAAAATTTCGAGAAAGGGACCGGAACAGACAGCGCAGGAAATCGGAGAGTTTCTAAAAGCGAATGAAGCTGCGGTAGCCGCTTTCAATGTGATAAAAGGCTTTTTGAACCTGACCATCGCATCGGCTGCATGGATCGAACTTCTGAACGAAATTCATACAGACGGAGAATATGGATTGACAAAAGCCGACGAAAAGTCTCCGCTGGTTATGATCGAATACTCTTCACCCAATACGAACAAGCCTCTTCACCTCGGACACGTGCGCAACAACCTGCTGGGAAACGCTCTGGCAAACATTGTTGCCGCAAATGGCAACCGCGTGGTGAAAACCAATATTGTAAACGACCGCGGCATTCATATCTGTAAATCGATGTTGGCGTGGAAGAAATACGGAAATGGAGAAACGCCGGAAAGCTCCGGAAAGAAAGGCGACCATCTGGTGGGCGACTATTATGTAGCTTTCGACAAGCATTACAAGGAGGAAGTAGCCGGATTCATGGAGAAAGGAATGACCAAAGAAGAGGCAGAGACCGCATCGCCATTGATGCAGGAGGCTCGCGAAATGTTGGTAAAATGGGAAGCCGGAGATCCGGAAGTTCGTGGCTTGTGGGCCATGATGAATAACTGGGTATATGCCGGATTCGATGAAACGTACCGCAAGATGGGAGTGAGCTTCGACAAGATATACTACGAATCGGAAACCTATCTCGAAGGGAAAGAGAAAGTAATGGAAGGACTGGAGAAGGGGTTCTTCTTCAAGAAAGAAGACGGTTCCGTATGGGCCGACCTTACTGCCGAAGGTCTGGACCACAAGTTGCTGCTCCGCGGTGACGGAACTTCGGTCTATATGACTCAAGATATAGGCACGGCGAAACTCCGCTTTGCCGACTATCCTATCAACAAGATGATTTATGTGGTAGGAAACGAACAGAATTACCACTTTCAGGTACTTTCCATCCTGCTTGATAAGCTGGGCTTCGAATGGGGAAAGAGCCTCGTGCATTTCTCTTACGGCATGGTAGAGCTTCCCGAGGGGAAAATGAAGTCGCGCGAAGGAACCGTGGTTGATGCCGACGACCTGATGGAAGAAATGATAGAAACCGCGAAAGAGACATCGCAAGAGCTGGGTAAACTGGACGGGCTGACTCAGGAAGAAGCCGACGACATTGCGCGCATCGTAGGTTTGGGTGCATTGAAATACTTCATCCTGAAGGTAGACGCCCGCAAGAACATGACTTTCAATCCGAAAGAATCCATCGACTTCAACGGCAATACGGGACCTTTCATCCAATATACCTACGCCCGCATACAGTCCGTCCTGCGCAAAGCGGCCGAAATGGGAATAACCATCCCCGAAACAATTCCCGCCGGCATCGAGCTGACGGAAAAAGAAGAAGGGCTTATTCAGATGGTGGCGGACTTTGCCGCAGTGGTGAAGCAGGCCGGCGAAGATTACAGTCCGTCTGTCATTGCCAACTATACATACGATTTGGTGAAGGAATACAACCAGTTCTACCACGACTTCAGCATTCTGCGCGAAGAAAACGAAGCCGTGAGAATATTCCGTATCACCTTGTCTGCCAATGTAGCCAAAGTGGTCCGTCTCGGAATGGGTCTGCTGGGAATCGAAGTTCCTTCCAGAATGTAGCCAGGTAAAGACTTTATTTATATTTATAGAGAGGATGGAGGATGATTGAACGGCAATCTTAACATCGGGATTACTTTTTGCTGCTCAGAGATTCCGCTTCCGTTGCGATCGTCCGAAAGCGAGCAACGGAAACTATCCCCATAGAGCAGAACCTCTTACAGCGCGTTCAACAGTCGATTCGCCTTCCTAACGGTAACGGCTGCCGGAACTTGTGGAAAGTCTTCTAACCGGAAAGCCGAAAGGATACGTTCCAACCGCTTCATGCCCGCTTTATTATTCTTTTCGGCAAACTCTTCGCGCAAAAGGGTTATCTTTTCGTGTGCCTGAATGCCTTCGACCAACCGCTCGAAGCGAATGGACGAACGGGAGCCCGGATAAACCAGATAAGTGTCTCCGGCAGCCCACGTTCTGAATCGTGAATCGAGCAAAGGCTCTTTCACCCAACTGTTGTACGCCCAACGCAGGTATCCGTCCAGATGGAATTTGGCCGAATAGAAACTCATCCATACCGCTTCGGAAGGATCTGAAAATGTGAACGTATTGGGAAAAGCCTCCGCACAAGAAGTATAGTAAGTGGTAGGCCATTTTTTTTCAGTGCGACGTTTCAGCACATCTTCAGGATAAGACGCGCTCATCGGGATGCAATAGTCATAAATATCCGCTTCCAACTCATTGTGGAAGTTGCCTGCCAAAGAGACCTTGAAATCGGGATCGGCCTTGCGGATTACTTCAAGCGTCTTGAGCATCACGTCCATCGGCCGCTCGTCCATCGCAATGGTGCAGATGTCAAACCATCCTTTTTCACGCAAATGCTTGGAAAAAGCTCGCAGCATAGCCAGCCACATCTCTTCATAATCGGGTTTGCCGGGAGCCGTGTTCACCACCTGCAAACGGTTGGTGGCCTGATCGAAGTATTGGAATGAAAGCTTCCACGGAACCATCGAATAACAATTGATTTGTTTGTCTATCCCCACGCTCATCATCATCTCCACCCAAAGGTCGAACACGGCGAAATCGAACGCCCAAGTCCCGTCTACCTTCTTCGTCCACGTTACCATCGACTCGAAGGCATCTTCCGTTTGTGCATTCCAGGGGTGGTGCATGATGGAAGCCGTAATCACTTTCTGACCGGCATCTGCCAGCATCTTCATTAACGGGCGCATGGCCTCCATATGTTCGCGGCTCCATAGCGGGAGCTGATGGTAGCGGGCCACAGCGAACGGATTCTGCCACAAGTCGAGATGATACTTCCATGCCGACGGTTCGGGAAGCGTGCGTGAAGACACTTTGACATACATAGTGAGACTTCCTAACAAGCAACCTCCGTCTTTCACTTCCACCGTTCCTTTGTAGGTTCCCGGTGAGAGCGAGGCGGGGATGCGGCAATTGATCCATACGGGCTGCACGCTTTTTGCCTTCACGGGCATCGAAGCTGCGAGATGGTCGATGGCATCCGCCACCAAAAGCGAGTCGTACAACGTATGGTCGGGACGCGCACCGCAAGCTCCGCGTCCGTCTTTATTCAGTTCGTCGGTCATCACGTAGCGGACGAAACCTCCGCTGAACGCCGAAGCCGGAAGCACTTCGCCCGAAGAGGATTTGAAGTCAGAGAAAGCATACGTCAGCTCATTCAAATCGGTCGGCGTACACACTACCGCCTGCGCGTTCAGCTTCTCGCCCCGCCATCCTTCCAGCGTGATGCTTTGTTGCGACGGCAATACGGGAACCGCATGCTTGGCATAGCGCACATCCGTACTTCCCCATCGTACTTGGGGCGATTTCACTGCCGCCCACTCCTGCATGGAAGCCGGCTTGGGATCGGGCAATTCATGGTAAGACTGAAGCGGAAAAGGCGGTTGCCCGGTCGGCGTGCCACACTGCGTCACTCCTTCCTGAGCCATCAGGGGAGCGGAAGCAAGCACACAAGAGAAAAAGAATGCTGTAATTTTGTTCATATCATTATAATTTTAGATTTCAATGTCAAAAAGCTCTTAGCAACGGGTACATGCTGAAGAACCGAAGCCCGGCAGTGGCGTTCTCGCTTGTCCGTATTCACAAACATCGATTACCCAACATCCGGTTATCCGTCACTTCGGTATCACTCAGCGGGTAGCGTTCTGCGGACTGTATCCGGGCAACCCGCCCGGTCTACATTCTGTTTTTAATGTTCCCGTTTGTTAGAATTCCCAAAGATAATTCTTTCACCTCATAAAACATCAGAAGCACACCTCATTTCCGGAAGAAATATCGAATTTACCTCGACAGCAAACCGTAATTGCTGACAGCACCATCGAGCATGTGGCAGAAGAGTTATCGAAATTACGTTGACAGCAAAGTGGCATGCAATACATAGAAAACAGTGTAGTAATGAACACTTTAACTGTAAAAAAACGAAAGCGATTGATGTGAAAACGCATAAGCAAATCTGTAAAATATAGTCAATTGCCCTGACAGCCTGTTTCTACAAGCATTTCGCGGTAATAGACAAATCTGTAGAACATAATAAATCCGTTGCGAAATCCTTGAATGTGGGCGAAATGAAAACTTCACGGAGCAGCAGGAAAGCAAAAAACTCGTTCGGAAACATTGACGAAGCGATATTTTTCAATACCTTTGCCATTAAAAGCCTGCTTAGAACTTACGTACTTTTTTTTATCCGTCACCGATTACTATGCGGTGCATGATATATACGCGCAGGCCGGATATTTAAACGGTGTTTACATAGAAATTAATCCGCTAAAACAAGATGAAGAAATCGAACCCGTTACTGATCGGTACCTTGTTGCTGACACCCGCATGCTCTGTATGGGCACAAGAGAAACCCAATATCATCGTATTTCTGGTAGACGACATGGGGCTGATGGATACGTCCGTCCCTTTCATCATAGACGGACAGGGAAATCCGGTGCGTCAGCCGCTTAACGACTGGTACCGCACTCCGAATATGGAACGGTTGGCAGAGACGGGAATCCGTTTCTCCACGTTTTATGCACAAAGTGTAAGTTCACCTTCACGGGCTTCGCTGATGACCGGGCAGAATGCCACAAGGCATCGTACTACCAACTGGATAAAACCGACATCGAACAACCGCGACCAGTTCGGTCCCCATGCGTGGAACTGGAAAGGATTGACGAAAGATGAACTGACTTTACCTCGCTTGCTCCAATCGCAGGGCTATAAAACCATCCACGTCGGCAAAGCCCACTTCGGCTGCACCGGAAGCGAAGGAGAGAATCCTGAGCATCTGGGGTTCGACGTCAATGTGGCAGGCTCATCCATCGGACATCCGGGAAGCTACTACGGTGAGTACGGATACGGACACATCAAAGGAGGACGTGCCAATGCGGTTCCCGGTCTGGAGAAATATCACCGTACCGACACTTTCCTGACCGAAGCGCTGACCATAGAAGCCAAAGCGGAGATGGACAAAGCGTTGGCTGAGAAGAAACCTTTCTTCCTAAATCTGGCTCATTATGCCGTACATACTCCTTTTGAAACCGACAAGCGTTTCATCGGGCACTATACCGACCCTGAGAAAAGCGATGCCGCCAAAGCCTTTGCCACACTGATAGAAGGAATGGATTACTCTTTGGGAGAGATTCTGGATTATCTGGAACAGAAAGGGATTGCAGAAAACACGTTGGTAGTATTTTTAGGCGATAACGGCGGAGACGCTCCTTTAGGACCAGCCAGAGGCTACTCTTCCTCTGCTCCGTTGCGCGGCAAAAAAGGAGCGGAGTTTGAAGGCGGTATGCGAGTACCCTTCATCATCAGTTGGGCGAAAGCGAATGGCAAAAACAAATACCAGAAACAGATGCCTATCGCTCAAGGGAAAATACAGAAACAAATGGGAACCATCATGGATATATATCCCACACTTGCCTCTGTGGCTGGAGCGGCTATCCCTCAATCCCATATCGTGGACGGAAAAGATCTGCGACCTTTGCTGACGGGTAAACAAGACGCTACACGGGAAAATGTCTTCCTGATGCACTTCCCTCACAGCCACCGCGGAAGCTATTTCACCGTATACCGCGAAGACGACTGGAAGTTGATTTATTATTACAATCCGGAACATCCCGAACGTCCGGACTGTGTGCTTTACAATCTGGCGGACGACCCCGAAGAACGGCATGAATTATCCGCCTCTCACAAAGAGAGAACCCTGCAAATGCTTGCTCGCATGATAGCGCGTTTGGACAAGGAAGGGGCTTTGTATCCGGTGGATATCGACGGGAAAGAGATCAGACCGGTTGTGGAACAACATCCATAAAGGCATAAGCAAATATCCGATCAGAATCAATAGTATATATATTATGGTATGGGCAAATGCGTGATAAAGCCGGATTTTATAGGCAGACGCGATAGAAAAGCGAATGATAAACTCTGTTTAAACAGCCAAACAATGAATAATAACTTTTTTAATATGTTATAACGTATGAACCACACATTAGCAAAAGCAATCTCATTATTGCTGTTGGCAACAATTAACCTCTCTCCGCTTTTTGCGCAAAAGAAAGAGCTCCGACATGAGCTTTCCGTAAACGGCGGATACGGCTTTACGTTGGGAAAGATGAATTGCCTGACGCAAAACGTGCACAGCTACGAGAATCGTTTAACGAAAGCCCCCAACTGGGGAGCGCAATACCACTACCGCTGCATTAAAGAGCTTTCCGTAGGTGCCGTTTACTCCGCATACGCCAAGCAAGACAGCCATCCGGAAGGAAGCGACAAGCTTTCGCAACATTATGCGGCTATCCAAGTCAGCGGATATATTCCTTGTTCCGACAGGCTGGACATCCGCATCGGACTGGGAGGTGGAGAGGTATTCTTCAGAAACAACAGCGCTGTGTTCGGAAAGCCGCGCACCGTAACGGGAAGAGCCGTTGCTGTACATGGCTGTTTAGGAGGGCTTTTCACGCTGGGGCCTCAATGGAAAATAGTTACGGAGCTGCAATACATTGCGGGCGGACTTCCCTCATACCGCGTGCGCTACCACAACCAATCGATCAAGGTAAGTACAGGCGGAGACAGGAAAGTCAGCGTTTCGCGTTTAAACTTATCGGCAGGAATCGCCTATTGTTTTTAATCATGAACAAAACCCGGATTATATGAAAAAGTACATCACACTCATCTTTACGACATTATGCGCATGTATCTTCTTCGCCGGCTGCGACGGAGAAGACAGCAGGGTAGATCCGACCGTCATGCCTCCCGCTACCAACACCGGAGCCAATACTTTCGGATGCCTTATAGACGGATGGATCTATTCCGGAGGAAGATATTCCACAGATTGGTTCTTCCCTGTCAAAGAGCCCGAACGCTCCATTAAATTCATTTATAAAGAAAAGAAAGAGGAGATGGAGGCGTCTGTTTATATAGATGAAGATGGAAACACCATCGACTTTAAGATTCTTTCGCCCGAAGAAGGGAAAGAGTGTCCTCTTACCGACTTTATGTTTATCAAAGAGGCATTGAAAGACGGAGCGGCGCATATTACCCGCTTCGACCTGAAGAAGAAAATAGTCAGCGGAACTTTTGGAAACAACGACCGGCTTACCAAGGGGCGTTTCGACACGTATTTCGAAATCGACCCGTACGACTATCCGGAACATGAAGGAAACCGGCACGTTATCCGAACGAACCGGATTAAACCTGCGTTGCTCGAATCTGCAAGCAACCAATGAAAGGAGTATACACCGGATTTGAGCGGGCATCATCCAATGCAGACTTTTGCCGGATCGACTCTTATAATTAAGAATATTATCATTTGAATGAACATCATAAAAAGCAAATCGACCGCCGCTTTGTTTTTATCCGTACTTTTATCTGCCTGCACGCTGCATGGCAATAAACAACGGGGACAGGAAGAGGAAGAGCGCATAGCGAAAGAAATCCGGTCCGAAACGGCGATTGAAGCAGAGGAAGAGAACGAAAACGATCGAACCGCATATCCGAAAAGCAGGATGGCGCTGTACATGGATTCTCTGGGGTTGAAGAACATAGCCGAAGCCGCCACCTCCATCGTAGTGCGGCTGATGTATGCCACTCCGGATAATTTCACCGGAAAAACACTGTATGAAGATCTGAAAGAAGCCTACCTGCACCCGGAAGCTCTCGAAGCTCTGCTACGGGCACACCGGGCGCTGAAGCAAAGGCATCCGTCATACCGGTTCATCGTCTACGATGCCGCGCGCCCTCTGTCCGTGCAGCAGCAGATGTGGGATGCCGTGAAAGGAACCTCCCGATACCGCTACGTATCCAATCCTGCGCGTGGAGGAGGACTGCATAATTACGGACTGGCGGTGGACATCGGTATTCTCGACTCGCTGGGGAATCCGCTGCCGATGGGTACGAAGGTAGACCATCTGGGCATAGAGTCGCACATTATGCAGGAAGACGTGCTGGTTCGCCGGGGAAAGATAAGCGAGGAAGAACGGCAAAACCGTTTGCTGTTGCGCCAAGCCATGAAAGCCGGCGGTTTCCGACCGCTCCCGAGCGAATGGTGGCACTTCAACTTTCGCAGCCGTGACGAAGCCCGCCGGAACTATCCGGTGATTCCTTGAGAGAATCGGGTGTATTCCTGTTTATTACTTTACATCAGAATCAAGGCTTATGAAAGAATTATCGCCGGAAACCCGACTTTTCATCCGCGAACATCAGAACGACGATGTTCGCTCCCTCGCTTTGCAGGCAGGCAAATATCCCGCAGTAGACATGCCCGCAGCCATCACGCAGATAGCGGGAAGACGTATCGCAAAAGAGAAAGTTCCCTCGTGGAGCAACGTCGGAGGCATACGCTATCCGCACCACCTCTCGATGGAGCAATGCTCGTCGGAACTCACCGCTCGGTATAAGTCGGAACTTGCAAAGGGTGAAAGCTTTGTCGATCTGACGGGAGGTTTCGGTATCGACTGTGCTTTCCTTTCGAGAAACTTCCGGCAGGCGACTTATGTAGAGCGGCAGGAAGAGCTCTGCGAAATAGCCGCGCATAATTTCCCGCTTCTCGGACTGCCGCACATAAGCGTGAAGAACGATGACGGTACGGAGTTTCTGAAGCGGATGGCGCGCGCGGACTGTATCTTTATCGACCCCGCCCGGCGCAACGAGTATGGCGGCAAAATAGTCGCCATCAAAGATTGCGAGCCCGATGTGGAGGAGCTGGAAGATTTATTGCTCGAAAAGGCCGGATGCGTCATGATCAAACTCTCGCCGATGCTCGACTTGTCTCAAGCGCTGAAAGAGTTGAGGCATACGCACGAAGTCCACATACTCGCCGTAAACAACGAATGCAAAGAGCTGTTGGTAATACTGAGACGCGACGCTTCTCCTGAAGTGTCCATCCACTGCGTGAATCTGACACCGAACGGCGAACAGCGGTTTTCGTTCACGCGCGAGCAGGAACAACAATGCGGCATCTCTTATGCCGGGCAGACAGGCAGCTATCTTTTCGAGCCCAATGCCTCGATACTCAAGGCAGGCGCTTTCCGCCTGCTTACTTCGGCATTTCCGGTGAAAAAGCTCCACCCCAACAGCCACCTCTATACATCGGACAGTGCAGTGAGCGGTTTCCCCGGAAGATCGTTCCGCATCACAGGGCAATGCAGCCTGAACAAAAAGGAGATTAAGAGCTGCTTGGGAGACTTGCGGAAAGCGAACATCACCGTACGCAACTTTCCGGCGTCGGTGGCCGAACTGCGCAAACGGCTCAAGCTGTCCGAAGGAGGTGAAGATTACCTGTTTGCCACCACGCTCGGCAACGAGCAAAAGGTATTGATACGATGCCGCAAATAAGGGAAACCAAGTCTCTGCCACCCCATCATCTTCGGGAGTCAATTACCCCTCTTTCCTGCATTGTCGGCCGGGCTCACAGCAGTCCGATCGGCATATATATTTTCCTCCTCCGGTGAACATATATAGTCATGGGTGGTGGGCATATATAGTCAGCACGGTGAGTATATATAGTCATCCCCCATGAGTATATATAGTCACCACCCATGACTATATATGAATAACGCGGGAGGCAAATATGCACTTCCGGAGACAGATGGAGAGGGGCCACACCGCCGAAGTTTTCACCAAGGGCGCACGCCCTTCATGAGCGGGAAAAGAGAACGATTTCCGGAGAATGAAAGACTAAATACGTTTCGACAAGTCGTCTTTCGGAACGGTCGACTCATTACCGTCGCGCATCGCCATGTAATGAGGAGACATGATTTCCACACCCTCCCGGTTGAACCGGTCTTGAATGTTCTGGTGCAAGTCCGAATAAATCTGTCCCATCTTCTCCGCCTCGCGGATGTAAGCATTCAGTTGATAGACCGGATACCAGTCGCTCAGCGAAGTTTCGAGCACGAACGGGCGCGGATCGTCCACCACTCCGGGCGTATTGAGGGCCGCCTCGATGAGCATCTGATGCACCTGACGCCACGGAACGTCGTACCCTATCGTCACTTCCGTATGGATAATCAAGCCGTATTCGCGCGCCGAAGAACTGTAATTCACCGTATGCGAAGACATCACAAACGAGTTGGGTACTGTCACCACTTCATTCTTCGGTGTGCGGATGCGTGTCACCAGCGGAGTTTTTTCTATGATATCGCCGGTAGTATCGTTCAACTTGATGCGGTCGCCCAGCTTGAACGGGCGCATGTAAGTAATCACCAGTCCGGCGATGATATTGCCTATCACCGTACTCGAACCGAGCGATACGATCAATCCGACGAATACCGAAATACCCTGAAAGACGCCGGAGTTGGAGCCCGGCAGGTAGGGATAGATCATGGCAATCATGAACGCGTAGAGCAGGAAGCGGATGATATGGAAAGTGGGCATTGCCCAATCGGGGTAGAACCCGTTTATCTTAAGGCGCCCCACTTCTACCTCACGAGCCAGATAAAGAATCAGCCGCACCAGATATTTCACGGCATACCAGATAACGATGATGGTAAACAGCTTGGGAATGTATTCCACAACGCTCACCAATATCGTCCGGATAGGGTTCCAGATATAGCCGAGCAACTGATAAGCGAAACCTTCTGTCTGCGGAAAGATGATGAATATCAGAGGAACGGTGATGAGCAACTGCAAGCCCATCACGATGTAACGCCCTATGCCCGCCAGAAAAATCAGCAGATTGACTTGCCGCTGTGTGTTCAGCAGCTCATACCCCTGAATGGAAAAAGGCTTGAGGGCAGTGTCTCTCAGGCGTAAGATACGGACTTTCAGTTTGTGGAACAACCAGTTTGTGAGGCGGAACAGGAAAAACTGTCCGACAATAACGAGAAGGAAGTAAAGAATCCGTTTCGCCATCCGCCAGATACTGTGTTCGGCTTTCATCTGCGTCAGCTTGTCCACAACCAGCTTTTTTCTCTCTTTTATCAGCGAATCGCGCGGTATACCTGCCCACAACGCATCCTGGTCGGTGAGCGAAAGCAATACTTCGTTTCCGTACATCAAGTCGGAAACGGCATCCGAATATTCGATAGAAACCGAGTCGGGCCGCAGATTGAACCGTTTCCCCACTTTCTCAATAACAGCGGCAGTCTCCTTCGCACGCTTCTGAGGCGTATATCCCCCACGGTTGGCATAAAGAAAAAACAGCGTATCTCCCTCTACCACCACAGGAACCCCCTTGGTAAACTGCCGGAGCGAATCGATGCGCTGCCTCTGTTGCGCCAACTTCACGGAATCGGAAGAGAGCATTTGAAGCCTCATCTCCTCCATTTCCATGCGCATATTGGCTTCGTTCAGGCGGGCTTCTTCCAGCTCCTTCTGCAAATTGCTTAAACGGACTGAGTCCGAATCACGGTTTGATGCGGATACCTCTTTGCCAATGGTATCTCCCGACAGGATTTTCTTCACCGCCTTGTCCAATTGTGCGTATACATGTACATTCAGCAGCAACACGACGAATAGCATGGCTGCACGCTTCATAGTGGCAATTCTCATAATCGTATCTGTATTATCCGTCCCCGCAAATGCTTGGCAACGCCGAAGAATCTTTTTCATTAAACATCATCCGCGCTTCAAACCGGAACGGAGAAGCTTTGCGAGGATTTATTTTTCATTTTTCCGTACCAATTGTACTAAACGGAGCAAACATACAGAATGTTTTTGATATACACTACCCAAACAACCGTATTTTTTACCGCAACGCTTTCGTAGATAAACGAATCAAACACTCGACCGTCAATTCTACTTAAAAACCAGGCTATGCGTTTGTCGGATAAACCTTTATGCTTATCTTTGCAGGCAAAAAGAAAAAGAATCGTATGAACATATTGCTTCTTATCGGAGGACTGCTCCTGATACTTGTGGGGGCCAACGGACTCACAGACGGCGCCGCTTCCATCGCCAAACGTTTTCATATTCCGTCCATTGTCATCGGGCTGACGATTGTCGCGTTCGGCACTTCGGCTCCGGAATTGGCGGTCAGTATAACCTCGGCTCTTAAAGGAAGCGCAGACCTCTCTATCGGAAACGTGGTGGGAAGCAACCTGTTCAATACGCTCATGATAGTGGGATGCACTGCATTGGTAGCTCCCATCGCTATTACACGCAACACGCTGCGCAAAGAAATTCCGCTCTGCATCCTTTCCTCCATTGTCTTGCTGATTTGCGCCAATGACATCTTTCTGAATCAAAGCGCCAAGAATCAGCTCGACAGGGGCGACGGTCTGCTGCTGCTATGTTTCTTCGCCATCTTCATGGGATACACATTTGCCATTGCCTTCTCCAAACCGGCGGAAGAAGACAAGCTGAAAGGACAACCGGCAGAAGACGAAGAAGAGATACGGGCTTTTCCCTGGTGGAAATCGGTGCTTTACACCGTCGGAGGACTGGCGGCGCTTATTTACGGAGGTCAAATCTTCGTAAACGGAGCCATAGGCATCGCTCGCGGGCTGGGAGTAAGCGAATCGGTCATCGGACTCACTCTCGTAGCCGGAGGTACTTCGCTTCCGGAGTTAGCCACCTCCATCGTGGCCGCATTGAAGAAGAATCCCGAAATAGCCATAGGCAATGTGATCGGGAGCAATCTGTTCAATATTTTTTTAGTATTGGGTTGCAGTGCCACCATCACGCCTTTACATCTCAACGGAATTTCCAATCTCGATTTGTTCGTTCTTATAGGCTCGTGCGTCTTACTCTGGTTCTTCGGACTTTTTTTTGCCAAGCGAACCATAACACGGATAGAAGGCAGCATCATGGCTTTGTGTTACGTGGGCTACACGTTATTCCTCATTCTGCGATAAGGCATATTTGCTTTGTTTTTTGGTATCCCGATATGGCAGTTTAAAGATTATCGACTATCTTTGTCTATTCAATCATAAATACAAAATATGGCTATTACAATCAAAAAAGTCTCCACGAAAAGGGAACTTAAAAAATTTATCCGTTTCAATTACTTCTTATACAAGGATAATCCTTACTCTGTGCCCGACCTTTACGACGACATGCTGAATACCTTCAATAAAAAGAAAAACGCGGCGTTCGAGTTTTGTGAGGCCGATTACTTTCTCGCCTACAGAAACGGAGAGATAGTAGGACGCGTAGCCGCTATCATCAATCGCCATGCCAATGAAAAATGGGGATGCAAGAACGTCCGCTTCGGATGGATCGATTTCCTCGACGACCTCGAAATATCTTCCGCACTCATCAAGACGGTGGAGGAGTGGGGAAAAGAACGGGGCATGACACACATTGTCGGTCCGCTCGGATTTACCGATTTCGATGCCGAAGGGATGCTCATCGAAGGATTCGACCAACTCAGCACCATGGCCACCATCTACAACCATCCGTATTACCCCGAACACATGGAGAAGCTGGGATTTGGCAAAGACGCCGACTGGGTGGAGTTCAAGATATTTATTCCGGAATCGATTCCCGAAAAACACCAACGTATCTCCGAACTCATTCAGAAGAAGTACAACCTGAAGGTAAAAAAATATACTTCATCCCGAAAGATAGCCAAAGACTACGGTCAGGCTATCTTCGAACTGATGAACGAAGCGTACAGCCCTCTCTACGGGTATTCGCCTCTCACGCAAAGACAGATCAAACAATACGTGCGGATGTATCTTCCCATCGTCGACCTGCGGATGGTGACACTTATCACCGATGTCGACGACAAATTGATTGGCGTAGGCATATCCATGCCTTCTCTGTCCGAAGCGCTTCAAAAGTCACACGGCCGGTTGTTGCCCCTCGGATGGTTCTATCTGCTGAAAGCTTTGTTTATGAAACGCCGCGCCAAAATGCTCGATCTGTTGCTCGTGGCAGTAAAGCCGGAGTATCAGAACAAAGGTGTTAACGCCCTGTTATTTTCCGATTTAATTCCGGTTTATAAGAAATTAGGCTTTATCTTTGCGGAAAGCAACCCCGAACTGGAGCAGAACGGGAAGGTACAGGCGCAATGGGATTACTTCGAAACCCAACAACATAAACGTCGCCGGGCTTTTGTCAAAGAAATAGGTTAACAAGAAACTTTAAAAACAAGAAAAAGACTATGGAAGAGAACGAATTGATGCTTACAAACAACAACACAGTAGATTATACCGACGAAAACATCCGCCATCTGAGCGATATGGAACACGTGCGCACACGTCCCGGCATGTATATCGGCCGTTTGGGCGACGGAGCGCATGCCGAGGACGGAATCTACGTGCTCTTGAAAGAGGTTGTTGACAACAGCATCGATGAGTTCAAGATGCAGTCGGGCAAAAGAATCGAAATATCCGTCGAAGAGAATCTCCGTGTAAGCGTACGCGACTACGGACGGGGAATCCCGCAAGGAAAGCTGATTGAAGCGGTCAGCGTTTTGAATACGGGAGGAAAGTACGACAGCAAAGCCTTCAAGAAAAGCGTCGGACTGAACGGAGTGGGCGTGAAAGCAGTCAACGCGTTGAGTTCCCGCTTCGAAGTTCGCAGTTTCCGCGACGGGAAAGTGCGTATCGCCACCTTCTCGAAAGGCGAGCTGCAAAACGACAAGATGCAGGATACGGAAGAAGAAAACGGAACATACATCTTTTTCGAACCGGATCCTACCCTATTCGTCAACTATTGTTTCAAGCCCGAATATATTGAAACGATGTTACGCAATTACACGTATCTCAACACGGGACTCTCTATCTTATACAACGGACACCGCATCCTGTCGCGCAACGGGCTGGAAGATCTGCTGAACGACAACATGACGGCTACGGGGCTCTACCCTATCGTCCACCTGAAAGGCGAGGACATCGAAATAGCTTTCACCCATACGGGACAATACGGCGAAGAGTATTACTCGTTTGTCAACGGACAGCATACTACGCAGGGAGGTACTCACCAAAGCGCTTTCAAAGAGCATATCGCACGCACCATCAAGGAGTTCTTCAACAAAAACATGGACTACACCGACATCCGTAACGGATTGGTTGCCGCCATAGCCATCAATGTGGAAGAACCGATATTCGAGAGCCAGACAAAAACCAAACTGGGATCTACAAACATGACTCCCGGAGGTGTAACGGTCAACAAATACGTAGGCGACTTTATCAAGCAGGAGGTAGACAACTTCTTACATAAGAATACCGACATAGCCGAAATCATACAGCAAAAGATACAGGAATCGGAGAAAGAACGCAAAGCCATTGCGGGAGTCACCAAACTCGCCCGCGAACGTGCCAAGAAAGCCAATCTGCACAACCGCAAACTGCGCGATTGCCGCATTCACCTGAACGATCCGAAGGCAAAAGGGCTGGAGGAGGAATCGTGTATCTTCATCACCGAGGGAGACTCGGCAAGCGGCTCCATCACCAAAAGCCGCGATGTGAACACGCAGGCTGTATTCAGCCTCCGCGGCAAGCCGCTAAACTCTTTCGGACTGACGAAAAAGATTGTATATGAGAACGAAGAGTTCAACCTCCTTCAGGCTGCCCTCAACATTGAAGACGGACTCGACGGGCTGCGCTACAACAAGGTGATCGTAGCCACCGATGCCGATGTGGACGGCATGCACATCCGCCTGCTGTTGATCACGTTCTTTCTGCAATTCTTCCCCGAACTGATAAAAAAGGGACATGTGTATATCCTGCAAACGCCCTTGTTCCGTGTGCGCAATAAGAAAAAAACAATCTATTGTTATAGTGAAGAAGAGCGGATCAACGCCATCGAAGAACTTAGCCCTAACCCCGAGATTACCCGATTCAAAGGATTGGGAGAGATTTCACCGGACGAGTTTAAGAACTTCATAGGCAAAGACATGCGGTTGGAGCAAGTGACCTTGAGAAAGACCGATGCCGTGAAAGAGCTGCTCGAATTCTACATGGGAAAGAATACAATGGAAAGGCAAAACTTTATTATAGACAATCTGGTAATAGAAGAAGATCTGGCATCATGAAAAAAGCAATATTTCCGGGTACTTTCGACCCTTTCACCATCGGACACTTTTCGGTAGTGGAACGCGCGCTCACCTTTATGGACGAGATTGTGATCGGAATCGGTATCAACGAAAACAAAGACACTTATTTCCCGATCGAAAAAAGAGAAAAGATGATCCGGGAACTCTATAAAGACAATCCGCGTGTACAAGTCATGTCATACGACTGCCTGACCATTGATTTCGCGCAGCAGGTGAACGCTCAGTTCATCGTAAGGGGAATACGGACTGTAAAAGACTTCGAGTATGAGGAAACCATAGCCGACATCAATCGCAAACTGGCGGGAATAGAAACCATTCTGCTCTTTACCGAACCGGAGCTGACTTGCATCAGCTCTACTACCGTAAGGGAATTGCTGGGGTACAACAAAGATATCAGTCAATTCATTCCCAAAGGAATGAATATCAACGATTAGCAAACAGAACCGAATGAACGGTCGCGGAGTAAACAATATGAAAAAAACAATATACGTATTATTTATTTGCTTATATGCGATAAGCATTCAGGCACAGAATCAAAAAGCATCTGCCATGCGCAAATTGCAAATGGCGGAATTCGCCATTGCCAATTTCTACGTCGACAAAGTAGATGAAAACAAATTGGTCGAAGCCGCCATCATCAAAATGCTGGAGCAGCTCGACCCGCATTCCACTTATTCCGACGCAGCGGAAGTAAAGAAGATGAATGAACCGCTGAAAGGCAACTTCGAAGGCATCGGCATACAATTCCAAATGATCGAAGATACTTTGTTCGTTGTACAGCCTGTCAGCAACGGACCTTCCGAGAAAGTCGGCATTCTTGCCGGAGACCGTATCATTGCTGTAAACGATTCGGTCATAGCCGGAGTGAAGATGAGCACGGAAGACATCATGAGAAGGCTTCGCGGCCCCAAAGGATCCAAGGTCGATCTCACCGTCGTCCGCCGCGGAGTAGCAGAACCTCTTGCTTTCACCGTGAAAAGAGACAAAATACCCATTCTCAGTATCGATGCCGCCTACATGATTCAACGGGGCACGGGCTACATTCGCATCAATCGCTTCGGAGCGACTACGGTAAACGAGTTCAAAGAAGCGATGAAGGGCCTTCAGAAAAAGGGGATGAAAGACATGATTCTTGATTTTCAGGGCAACGGAGGCGGATATCTGGATGCAGCCATCAACCTTGCCAACGAGTTTTTGCAACAGAAAGAACTCATCGTATATACGGAAGGAAGAAGAGACAAGCGGAATGAATTCTTTGCCAAAGGAAACGGCGGGTTCCGCAACGGAAGGCTTGTGGTACTGGTAGACGAGTACACGGCTTCCGCCAGCGAAATAGTGAGCGGAGCCATCCAAGACTGGGACAGGGGAGTTATCGTAGGTCGACGCACCTTCGGGAAAGGCTTGGTGCAACGCCCCATCGACTTGCCCGACGGTTCGATGATCCGCCTCACCGTGGCACGTTACTATACGCCTGCCGGGCGGTGTATCCAAAAGCCTTACGAAAACGCTACGAACTCCAAACAAGACAGAAGTTCCGCCAATATCGAAGAAAACATCAGGAAATACAATCGGGATTTGATCGAGAGATTCAACCGGGGCGAGTTAACCCATGCGGACAGTATCCATTTCCCCGACTCGCTCAAAGTGCAAACGAAGAGGCTGAAACGCACCGTATATGGTGGAGGAGGCATTATGCCCGATTACTTCGTCCCCATAGATACCACCCTCTACACCGATTATCACAGGAATCTGATAGCCAAAGGGGTACTCACCAAATATGCAATGACCTTTATAGACAATCACCGCAACACACTGGCAAGCAAATATAAAAAATTCAAAACATTCAATGAGCAATTCACGGTTGATTCTCTCATGATGAACACATTGAAAGAGATGGCAGAAAAGGCCGACGTTAAATTTGATGAAAAACAATACGAGACCTCTCTACCACTAATCAAAACGCATCTCAAAGCGTTGATAGCACGCGATATATGGGATATGAACGAGTATTTCCAAATCATGAATACCGCCAACCGGAGTGTGGAGAAAGCAATAGAGCTGCTCAACTCGAACGAATATGATAATATACTGAAATAAAAAACTTTTCTAAGAGTTTCGATGCGAGAGAAATTCTTTTTGAAAGCCAATTATGGAATCTTGTTTCACGGCAATCGAATGTTCCCCTCCAAATCTTGAGGTTGGCTTTTTTTTAAAAAAGAACTATCTTTGTTGTCCAAATACTCAGAAATAAATTCCATGATGGGAGAACTTTTTTGCAAACCACATATAGATTGTTCGCATTGCCCTAAAGTAGATGAGAGTACCTTTATACACAGCAATCTACCGCAAGGAAAGCATTGTCCGAAAGACAAATGCGCGCAAAATTGCATGTTCTTTATCATCAAAGGCGAATTACTCATCAACAGCGAAGAATATCCCGGAACCGTCTTACATAAAAATCAATTCATCCTTCAGGCTATCGGATCGAAAATAGAGTTATTGGCACTCACAGACGTAGAATATATTACTTTCCGGTTTAACGAACTGCCATCCGGGTGCCAAGAACGGTATCACGAGATAATGAATCAGGCAGAAGCCCCGTTGACTTACACCCCGATGACGATGAATCCGCGAATTGAATATCTGATCAAAGACTTGGCAATGTTTCTGAACGAGCAACCCCCTTGCGGAAAATACATAGAACTTAAAGCGCAGGAACTTACCTTCTTGATCTTCAACTATTATCCGCTCTATGAATTGATATCCTTTTTCTACCCAATCAGCACTTATACGGAAAGCTTTCACTACTTTGTCATGCAAAATTACAGTAAGGTGAAGAATGTGGAAGAGTTCGCACATTTAGGAGGTTACAACACCACTACCTTCCGGCGTTTGTTTAAAAATCTATACGGAGTTCCCGTATACGAGTGGATACTTGAAAAGAAACGGGAAGGAATCCTTGAAGATTTGCAACACACCAAGATGAGGATTACCGAAATCAGCAACCGATACGGATTCGATTCTCTATCGCACTTTGCCCATTTCTGCAAAGACTCGTTCGGCGATACCCCCAGAGCTCTTCGAAAGAAAGTAACCGGTGGAGGCAAAATTCCGAAAAAAGAAAAATAACCTCCCCCTTCCCTTGTTTCTCCCTCCGGATTCACCCCGAATCTTAAAAAACAGACAACCCACCACAACCATGCTTGGCAGGCATCAAGATGAACATTCATGACCGCTCCGCGGGTATTATCAAAGCCCTGTTTTACCATACGGAAGCAGTAAATTTTCTCATGCGGCGGCGGATTGTACATTTATTACGGAATAATTTCTTTAATTCTTTGGACAATCAATCTATTTCTCCTATTTTTGCAGGATATAAGAGGTGTAAAATAATGAAACATTAGTTCTAACAATTAAATAATCTAAATTCAATCATTTATGTGGTTAAGTAATTCATCTGTAGGAAGGAAAGTGGTGATGAGCGTTACCGGTATCGCCCTTGTCCTATTTCTGACGTTTCACATGGCGATGAACCTTGTTGCTATCATCTCGGCCGAGGGATACAATATGGTTTGTGAGTTCCTGGGAGCAAATTGGTACGCGCTGGCGGCTTCGGTAATTCTGGCGGTCCTGTTCGTGATTCACATCATCTACGCATTCTGGCTGACAATGCAAAACCGCAAAGCGCGCGGTAACGAACGCTATGCAGTAGTAGACAAGCCTAAGAATGTAGAATGGGCTTCTCAGAACATGCTGGTGTTGGGTATCATCGTTATTCTCGGTCTGGTTCTACACCTGATTAACTTCTGGTCGAAAATGCAGTTGCCGGAATTGATGCACAACATGGGCATGCACGTCGATACATTAGCGTTGGCTTATGCCGCCGACGGTGTCTATCACATCCGGCAAACTTTCTCCAACCCTGTTTTCGTAACGCTTTATGTCATTTGGCTGCTTGCATTGTGGTTCCACCTCACTCACGGTTTCTGGAGCGCCATGCAATCATTGGGCTGGAACAACAAGGTATGGATCGAACGTTGGAAATGTATCTCCAACATCTATTCTACAATCGTTGTGCTCGGGTTTGCGCTGGTAGTAGTGGTGTTTTTCCTGAAATCACTTTGCTGTGGAGCTGCGTGCTAATTTAAATCAAAACTCGAAAACCTTGTCAACTAAAAAAACAAAAAGATTATGATTAAGATAGATTCAAAGATTCCGGAAGGCCCCGTGGCTGAGAAATGGACTAACTATAAAGCTCACCAGAAATTGGTGAATCCCGCTAACAAACGCCGTTTGGACATCATCGTGGTGGGTACGGGTCTGGCAGGCGCTTCTGCCGCCGCTTCACTCGGTGAAATGGGTTTCAGAGTGTTCAACTTCTGCATTCAGGACTCTCCGCGCCGCGCACACTCTATCGCTGCGCAAGGTGGTATCAATGCTGCAAAGAATTACCAGAACGACGGCGACTCCGTTTACCGTCTGTTCTACGATACGGTAAAAGGTGGTGACTATCGTGCCCGCGAAGCAAACGTTTACCGTCTGGCCGAGGTTTCCAATAACATCATCGACCAGTGTGTTGCACAAGGTGTTCCTTTTGCACGCGAATACGGCGGCTTGCTCGACAACCGTTCATTCGGTGGTGCACAGGTATCACGTACATTCTACGCCAAAGGACAGACAGGACAGCAATTGCTGCTGGGAGCTTACTCCGCACTGAGCCGTCAGGTAAACGTGGGTACGGTGAAACTGTACACGCGTTATGAAATGGAAGACGTTGTCATCATCGACGGACGTGCCCGCGGTATCATCGCCAAGAATCTCGTAACAGGTAAGCTGGAACGTTTTGCCGCTCACGCTGTGGTTATCGCTACCGGCGGTTACGGCAACGCATACTTCCTCTCTACCAATGCAATGGCTTGCAACTGTTCCGCTGCCATGGCCTGCTACCGTAAAGGAGCCTGGTTTGCCAACCCCGCTTACGTACAGATTCACCCGACTTGTATCCCCGTTCACGGCGACAAGCAGTCCAAACTGACTTTGATGTCCGAATCTTTGCGTAACGACGGACGTATCTGGGTTCCGAAGAAACTGGAAGATGCCAAGAAGTTGCAGGAAGGTACACTGCAAGGAAAAGATATTCCCGAAGAAGACCGCGACTACTACCTGGAGCGCCGTTATCCGGCATTCGGTAACCTCGTTCCGCGTGACGTTGCCAGCCGTGCTGCCAAAGAACGTTGCGATAAGGGTTATGGCGTGAACAATACAGGTCTTGCCGTATTCCTCGACTTCTCCGAAGCTATCAACCGTTTGGGCAAAGATGTGGTTGCACAGCGTTACGGCAACCTCTTCGACATGTACGAAGAAATCACAGATGTCAGCCCGTACGAAAACCCGATGATGATTTATCCGGCTATCCACTATACAATGGGTGGTATTTGGGTAGACTACGAACTGATGACTTCTATCAAGGGCCTGTTCGCCATCGGTGAATGTAACTTCTCGGACCACGGCGCCAACCGCCTCGGTGCTTCCGCATTGATGCAGGGTCTGGCAGACGGTTACTTCGTATTGCCTTATACTATCCAGAACTACCTGGCCGACCAAATTACCGTTCCCCGCTTCTCTACCGACCTGCCTGAGTTCGCAGCGGCAGAAAAAGCCATTCAGGACAAAATCGACTGGATGATGAACATCAAGGGTAAGAAGTCTGTAGACTCTATCCATAAGGAACTGGGCCACGTAATGTGGGAATATGTAGGTATGGGACGTACTGCAGAGGGCTTGAAAGAAGGCTTGAAGAGACTGAAGGAAATCCGCAAGGAATTCGAGAAGGAGCTGTTCATCCCCGGCGAGAAAGAAGGCATGAACGTCGAACTCGACAAGGCTATCCGTCTGTACGACTTCATCACAATGGGCGAACTCGTAGCATACGATGCCTTGAACCGTAACGAAAGCTGCGGCGGTCACTTCCGCGAAGAGTACCAGACAGAAGAAGGCGAAGCCAAGCGCGATGACGAAAACTACTTCTACGTTGCCTGCTGGGAATACCAGGGTTCAGACGAAAAAGAACCGGTATTGCTGAAAGAACCTCTGGTATACGAAGCAATCAAGGTACAGACTCGTAACTACAAGAGCTAATCGGGAAGTTGAA
>OHBE01001082.1_pt1 | contig 25864 bp, 17 predicted proteins | sample 1577231 | NCBI WGS metagenome assembly OHBE01 (sample SAMEA3541506, study PRJEB24748) | human gut metagenome | biome: human gut; feature: human-associated habitat; material: faeces | place: China | collected 2012 | reverse complement strand
AGCATATCGCAACAAAGCACCAACCTACGCATTTAGGGCCTTAAAAAGCCCTATAGGGGTGTTTTTCGGGCGTTTTCTCCGGCTCTTGACTTGGAGAAAACGGAGATTTTTCAATGGAAAACGCTCCGGCGATACATTCCTCGTCCGAAGCGTTCCCAGCATCAAATATGCGTTTTTTCCGGCTCTTAACCGTCAATCATAAATCAGCTCATGCATGATGATTTCCTCTGCTCGGCTGCGGATGGAGTTCATGGACTGCACCCATAACATCTGATTTTCCGCTTTCATAGCTTCGTCTACGCCCTCGGCTTCTGCCATCTGCTCAATGATAAGACTGCATCTTTCCGTTGCCTGCTCGTTCAGATCGGCAAGGTAGGTGTGCAGTTCACCTGAGAGGACAAGGGTCGAATAGAGGGCAGGGCAAAACTGTCTCAAATACGCCCTGTGAAGATTGCCCCACCTGCCAATGGGACGGTGTTCCTCCGGCAGCTTCCGGTCCGGCACATAGTAATCGCCTACGAGAATGTAGTCGATGCCGTTTTCGTGGATTCTTGGCTTCAATTCCTTCATGCTGGTACTTCCTCCTGTCTTGATTTCTTTTTGTGGTACTCATCTCTGCGCTTGGCAAGGGTGGCTTCATATCGCCGGATGGCTTCGGGATCTCCGGCTTCCGCATCGGCTTTCATTTTCTGATAATGGGGCTTGTTATCCCCTGCAATCGGGGAAACGCTGTGCGCAATAATTTCGTTATTGAAGGTATCCGGCAGCAATGTCCATTCCCATTGCTTTCCCATGCTTTTCAGAACGGTCATGTCAGATACAACGAGTTGAAGCGGGGCTTTTGCATTCCTCTGAATGAGCTGATGAAAAAGAAAACGGCGTGACTTTCGTCACGCCGCCCCTTGAAAACACAAGGTTTTCACCATTTTTTGATTTTACTGTTTTACGACAACCCGGTATTTTGTGAGTGTCTACTTTCAGTTTATAGGTGCAGCTTCTTTTGAAGCTGCACCTGATCTTTTTAAAATCTTTCGCTTGTCTGCCCAGAATCAGAACTCCGGAGTGCTGTTCACAGCTCTCTGGCTCTGCATGCGATAAGTCACCTTGGCCATCTTCCGGTTCTTTACGGAGCTGATGATGGTGGGGATTGCGCCGATCAGTGTGAAGGCATACAGCTTGATAAGCTCACCGGTATAAACGCCGCCGTCCAGAATTTCTTCGTCAATGAGGTAGGGGATAGCCCGATAGGAATCTGTCAGACTGGCCTCAAAATACTTGGCAACAGTAATGGCCCAATCCAGCCGATAGCCCACATAGGTCATTGCCAGCATCAGCACACAGGCAATCACAATTCCCTTGGTGGACAGACGCCCGCCCAGAAGCTCATATCCCTTCAGCGTGCAGACAGCCAGCACAATGCCAGACAAAGCCGCTACATAGCCCAGCTGTCCCAGCAGCACAATGCAGCCCACGCCCAGCAGGCATCCCAGTAGAGCGCCCACCACACCGGCCAGCACATTCTCCGGCTTGCCGGCAGATTCCTGCTGAATCTGTTCCTGATTATGGCCCAGCTGCTGATAGCAGCTGTCACACAGCAGGGACGGAACCCCTGCCATGATGCATGCATCCGTGTCCGCCGTCTGCCCGCAATTTTGGCAGCAGCTCTGGTAGCCGCCGGTGCGCAGGAGGGATACCACCTCGCCCGTGACCTGCTCCAGCTGGTCAATTTGCTTAAAGCTGCCGAATCGGGGCTTCAGGATAAATTCCACCCGGCTGCGGCGAATGGAGTAGTTTACAATCAGCTTGTTGCTCTTGACAAAAGCCTTGATTTCCGCCGCATCCGGCTCCTGTCCGCTGTGAGTCAGGGAAAAAACAAGAGAAACAAAATTCTGGTTGCTGGTGCTGCGCATCAGCATCATATGCAGGCCGCCCTGCATCCCAAAGAGAATGCCGCTCTGCGCGTCTGCTGTCAGGTGAAGCCGCTGGGCCACCTGATCCAGATAATTCTGCTGGGATTTACTCATGTTGAAAACTCTCCTTATCTTTCTGTGTTTCAGCCGCCGGACGCAGGCGGCAGACCGGTACACATAAGCCGACCTCGATGAGCATAGCATAGAAACCATGTGTAGTCAAGTGCACGGCACCTCCAGCAGTTCCCGAAAGCCATCGAAATGATAGATAGGCTATTGTGTTTGTTCCGCACCAATAGTGCCCACAGATCTCACTTCGTTTTCACAAGAGATAGGGTCCGGCATTTTCTGTTCTTTTTCTCTTTTGCTTTACCGTGCCGTGTGGCATCTGTGGTTGTGTTTTCCCACACTGGCTGATGGAGATTTTGGGCACTTGGATTTTTTTGAGTTCGAGGTAACTCGTCGTTACATTTCTCGATGCTCTACAGCAGTCTTTTCGTTAGCATAGGTAGTTGCCCCGGTCTTAATTTTAAAAAACACAGCTCTATACACACGGTATAATCAGCGACCGAGTTTTATGTTTTTGTAATAAATATAAATGGCAGCACACTTGCATCTTCCGTGTGTTGGCCTTTAATACGCTCACCCTCCGATGACTGCCCATCTTGGCTGGCGAGAGCGTCAACTGGTACACCTGCATCATTGCCGAGTGTGTGGTGCTTATCTTTGCTGTGATTCTGATGAAATACTTCGAAAGAACCGACCTCGTGTTCAAATATCTGCAGTATTAAAAGGGAAGAAGTTATCCAATTATAGCTTTCTCTTTTAGATTAATTGTTTTAAACAAGATGGCGGCTAACCATACTCGTCGTCTTCAGACGTTTCTCTTTGTCTATTGCATCCCATTCCCTGCACTGCCCCTGCCAAAGAAAGCGGTTGACGATTTTCCTCACTTGGTCTATCATAGGCGTATGTAGATTACCACCTCGTTTAGATGATATCGACGCACATCTCCTGTGACCACAACACGTACCACATACGCTTCCGGGACACATGGTTACAACGGGAAAAAGAGGCCACAAGACCATTTACATTCCAGCCGAAAGCGCTGGAAATGTTTGAAAATCAATACAAATCAGAGCTTTTAATTCGTTCGCATCCGAGAGGTCGAGGGTTCGAATCCCTTCAGGTCCACCATGAAAAGCTGTGAAATTTCGTATTTCACAGCTTTTTTGCAACTTTTTGAGAAAATTTGTGTGGATGCGAACCGAGCGTTTCCGGCGAATTATGGAGATTTTAGGGAGTATTGACCCCAATCGGTTCGCATCTTAACCATATTTTGCCTCTCCAATAATTTCTTTATTTTATCATACTGGAAGTTACGCATTATCACTTTGACTGTGCAAAACGGTACGCATTCTCAATCCAATCAAATAGTTCTTCGTCCAAATCGGACGGACTGCTGATGACAAAATGCGTTGTCCACCGTCCCGGATACGGCTCGGTTTTTGCCGCCACCAGGTCGGACTTCAGTGGAGCGGACAGCCCCAGTGTCAGCACAAAATAGTCATCCGGCAGTTCAGCTTTCCTTTTTACCTTCAAGAAGGATATACAGGCATAAAGATGCTGATTGTAGTATGAGATTTGAGATTTTTGTACTTTGATTCGGCTTTCGGGTAATCTGGCAAGCAGTTTTTTCTGAAAGCACTCATACAGCGGATAAACAGCCTGATGCCGATCAAAGAAAAACAGAGTCTCTTGTGTTGCTGTGTCCATTCTGTTCACCTCCGCAAATCCCAATTAGTTTGCCACATCATAGCACACCCCCCAAAAATGTGTAAAGCCAAATTCTACACCGAAAGGAGATCATAACGTTGAAAAAACAACGCAATTTCATATCCGCCCTGCCCGCCCGGAGGAGGCGGGCTTATTTTATACCCCGCACCCCGAAGAAGATAAGCGGCTGGGTACCGTTGGACATGTCCGTATGGACTTCGGGCGCAGCGGCAACGAGTTCTGGCATACATGGTGGCCCCGTGGCCCGGAGGAGCTGAACAGCCCCGCGTTCAAGGCGGAGCTGCAGGAGGTCGTTGACCGTCTGCGGGCGGTCAATGACCTCACTAAACATTTCCCCAGTGAATTGGATACTGAAGAAGGGGGAACAGGCTATTCTATTATACCATTATACCATACACATGAGAAAAAGCCCAGCATTTGCTGGACTTTTTCGATGAGCTGAGCAGGATGGCGATAGGACCTATCGCCATCCTGCTGATGATGTTAAGTTGTGTAAAGGTTCTTCAGCCATCAGAGTGCTGCTCCGAGCACGATGCCCTGCGTTGTTTTATAACATTCATCGCAGCTGAAGTGGTGCGTTTCAGCATTTTTGCTATCAGAACTGCCAGAACGAAATATATTACAAACAGTACCAACACATAGCGGTATGTAAAATGCGCTAAATCAAAGCCCTTCACCATCAGGCTAATCAATTTGTGGTGTACCAAAAAGATCGGGTATGTCAGCGCAGCTGCCGATATAATTGCAGAACTTATCGCCTGGAAAAAGGCAGGGAAGCACGCGACAAGCAATGAGATCAGCAGAAATATCATCCAGCATACCACAGAACCAACCGTTACTACGTGTATGTATTTCTGCGCCATAATCACGGCGATCGTTACTGCCACAGTTGTGCCTATCAGCGGAATATTCTTCATCTGTTTGATATAGCGTGCGAAGCACCCGCCTGCAATCATTTGCGTTAATCGGACCGGTACTGTGATTAAATTCCCGTCGGTTGAAAAGACAGTAATGCCATACATCAAAGCAACCAGCGGCAAAAACACCCAAGCTGGAAGGTGATCCCACAGATACATTACCAACGGCCAAAGGAGATAGCAAATAATCGCGCACCCCAAGTACCACTCACCGACCTGATAGAAATTATTGGTGAACCACCCACGGGCACTTCCATAACCATCCATTCCAAATAACGTCAAGAGCAGGCTCGGTATGGGCGCACCGGAAATCGTTTTATTCATCAGCAGCTGTGCGCATGTCGCCCATAACCAGGCAATATAGAATGGTGGCATCAATTTTTCTGCACGATTCAAGTAAAAGTGGGTCAAATCTTTTCCACTTGCAATTTTACGGCTTCCCATTAAGGCCGCTCCCGAAAGCATGAAGAACAGATTATTTCCAATATCGCCCAAGGACACACAGCCAAAATAGACACTCGGGATGAGTTCATTCGGGTATACCAACTGCCCCACAGTATCAAACCCGCACACAGAAGCATTAAAATGGAAAATCAAGACAGATGCACAGGCGAGTATGCGAATCAAATCATAATCTATCCGTCGTTTCCCTGCCGTTATCTTCATATTGCCACTCCTCTTGTTGAAATCGCTGTTCATTCATTCAATGAACGCCCTGCTCAAAGACGTCCCAGCCTCTGTGCAGCAGTCACCTTTCAAGCCCGGCAGGTCAGTGACCTGCCGGGCTTGAAGGGATTATACGTACTTAGGTCGGGAGTTACATAGTCTCCGCTCAACCCACTTGCTTGGCGCTGTTTGTCACAACGACCCGCGTATGGGCGATCAGAGTCTGCGTGCCATTTTTAGTACCGTACACATGGATCTGATACGCTCCCACCGAATTGTGCTTCTTCAGGTTCACCGTGTATGTCCAGTTCCCGTCAGAGCCCTTCTTGGCAGAGTACCACACCAAATCATCCTGACCGTTGGCCTCGCTCCAGACGGGGATCATGACCTTTTCGTATGCTCCCGCGTTCTTCACGGTGATCTGCATCGTGCCGAGCTTCTCAGAGACGACCGCTTCCACCGTCGGGTTCTTCGTTGTGGGCAGCTTCGCCACATTGGCCGTGGTACTGGCGATCAATTCCATCTTTCCGGCCTTTACGCTGTAGACATGGATCTGATAACGGCCCGTGGAATTGTGGGCAGTAAGATCCACGGTGTACGTCCAGCTGCCGTCAGACTGCTTGGTCGCTTTATACCAGTTGATGTCATCCTGGCCGTTGACTTCGCTCCAGACAGGAATCCGAATCTGGTCGTATGTACCTGTATTCCTCACGGTGAGCTTCATCGTGTTGTAATCCGCAGAGACCACCGCTTCCACCGTGGGCAGCTTCGTGGCAGGCAGCTTCGCTACGCTGGCTGTTGTATTGGCGATCAGCTCCGTCTTCCCAGCCTTCGTGCCGTACACATGGATCAGATAACGGCCCGTGGAATTGTGGGCTGCTAGATCCACATCGCACGTCCAGCTGCCGCCGGCCTGCTTGGTAGCCTTATACCACTTGATGTCATCCTGACCGTTGACTTCACTCCAGACGGGGACGGAGATCTTCTCATACTCTTCGGCATTCCGCACGGTGATCTTCATCGTGCTGTAGTCCGCTGTGACGGTGGCCACCACCTTCGGCGGCTTCACATCATCGAACGCGGCGATCTGCGCCACAACGTGGCCCGCCATGCGCATGGTGTCAGAATCTCCGGTGCTGGCATAGGCATGGACCTGATACTTGCCGGTGGAATGATGCTTTGTCAGATCGACCTTACAGGCCCAGTTCCCGTCCGCCTGCTTTTCCGCATTGTACCAGGCCAGGTCATCCTGTCCGTTCTCCATGCTCCAGACAGCGAACTTGACCTTGGTATGGCCGTGGCTGGCCACATCGGCCATCTTGACCGTCAGGACATTGTTATCCTGCACCGCCGTGACGGTGTGATCCTTTTCGGTCCAACCAATGATATCCTTTGTGCCGCAGCCGTAGTCGCAATACGCGACCTTCGTCTCCGCGCCGACGCAGTTGTCCGTGGTGGTCGTGTAGTTGGTGAACTTATGGGTCACATTTTGGACTATATCGATCCTATCGCCCGCGATGATAGTTGTGCCGTCATAGGCGTGAACCTGATATCTTCCCAGATCTTTGTAGTTGCACATGGGCACTGTGACGATCCACTTGCCGTTGTCCTGCTTTACACCGCGGAACCACTTCATGTCGTCCTGTCCATTGTGCTGACTCCACATGGCGATCCGGCCGTTGGTGAAGGACTCGCCTTCCATCGGAGTTAGAATGACCGTGAATACGCCACTGTCCTCGCTCAGGCTCATTCTGATCGGGCGCCACATCCGGCCTTCCGCATCAAAGTAATAGCGGGAACTGTTGACGCTCTGCCACCCGGTGACCATCGCGCCGTAGTCGGAGGAGTCCTCCTTGGTGTTGAAATAATATGTATCATCACCAATGTCCGTCATGCCGAGGGCCATCTTGCCGTTGTCGTAATAGTAGGTCTTGCCGTTGGTCTTCTTGATAAAGCCGGTATACCCGCTGATGACCTTACCGTTGTCAAACACGAGCGGCACCTCATCGATCACCTGCTCGCCGTCGTAGGCCACGCCGTTCTCGTCGAAGCAGTAGTTGTCCTCTTCCACCAAGAACCAACCGGTCTGCATGACACCGCGCAGGAAGTACATCTTGCGGCCGGTGGCTTCGTCACGAGCCCAGCCGGTGTATTTCCACTCAACGGGATCAACGGCGGCATGGCAGTTGTTGCATATCAGCTTGCCGCTGCTGCAGACGGCGTCCGCCAGCTCATGGCCCTTTTCGGCACAGCTGCCGGTCAGAGACTTGAGGGTCAGACTGTCCAGAAGCTGCTCGCTGCCGTCAGCCAGAACATCATAGACGTTGATCGTCATCTTGGACTGGGTCGCTTCCACGCTCAGATAAACCGCGTTGAACTCGGTGGTCGCCTTTGCGAAGACCTTGCTGTAATCGAAGACGTTTTGGCTGTTGATTGAATAGGATTTCTCGCCGCTGGAGCCGCAGATGTAGTAGTACACGCCGTCCTCCGCGTCGATCTCGCCGGCCTTCAGGGGGTTGGTGCGGGCGAAGGAGTGATCATGGCCGGAGAACACCACGTCGATGCCGGCCGCCTCCGCCGCCGCCGGGATATACTGGGTCATGGGGGCGTTACCACCCTTGGCGTTGGTGTAGTAGGCGGGCTGGTGAACCGTAAGGATCTTCCAGGCGGCGTCGCTGTTCTGGGCATCCTGCACCAGCCACTCCGCCGCCGTCTTCATGTCGCCGGCATTGCCGCTGTAGTTGATGACGGCCACATAGACATCGCCATAGGTGGTGGACCAGCAGCTGCCCATGCTGTGTTCGGGCAAGGCGAAAACGCTGCCGGCGATGTCGGCATTGCCGTCGCCCTCAAACTCGTGGTTGCCCAGGACATGGATCACGTCGGCGCTGCCCAGCTGCTCCGCGTTCAGCAGCCCGACCACTCCGTTCAGTTCGGCAAACTGCGTGGGCTTATCCACGGCGTCGCCGGTCTGGATGCCGAAGTCGTAGTTGCCGGCTCTCAGTTTCTCGAAAATATGGGTGATATCGGTCATATCCTCGGCCTGGATGTCGCCCAGCACAAAGAACTTCTGGGACGCACCGGACGCGCCGACGGTAAAGCTCTCCACCGTATCCGGCCAGTTCTCCTTGCCGGACGCGGCCTGATACTCGTAGGTCGTGCCGGCAACCAGGCCGCCCAGCGTGACGCTGTTCACGTTCGCCGCCTGGTAGCCGCCTGTAACAAAGGTGCGCAGCTCCGTTGTCGCCGGAGTGGCGGCAGTCCAGTTCTCAGTCCCCCGCACGCGCCAGCGCAGGAACTGTCTCTCTGTTACCGTTGGGTCAGACAGCCAGGTGATGTTCTTCCTCGCGCTGCCGCTCTCCGTGGCGTTGAAGAGGAACGCGGTCTTCTCGACTGCCACCGGATCGTAGGTATAGACCTTATAGCGCATGGACAGACGCCCATCGGTGTCCTGAGCATAGACGGTGATCACGCCGGCGGCATCGAAGGCATTGCTGGTCAGCGTACCGTCTTCACCGGTCGTTCCCAGCTGCGTATTGTCCTCCTTGAAGATCTTTGCGTTAGCTACCGGCTTACCCTCCAGATCGGTCACCGTCAACACGGCGCTCTGGCCGGTCAACACCGGACCGCAGGACACGCTGATGGCCGCGCCCACCGGCAACGTCACCTCGGGAGCAGAGAAGGTCATCAGGTCAGCGTCCATGTTGTAGCACATACCGGACTTGACCTCATAGAGGAACGTGCTGCTGGACGTCAGGCCGGCGGGTACTTGCACCCGCACCGTGGCGATCAGGTTGCCATCCTTGATGGGACGGCCACTGGCGCGCTCGGCGCTGACGGTAACAGTACGATCCTTTGCTTTATAGCACTTGGTGACGTCATAGCCATCTGCGGCCTTGAAATTTGGAGAAAACGTCACAGTGCAGTCACTAAACTGTCTATCCAGACGGATGACCGTATCGCACTCGCTGACGTTGCTGCTGGTACCCCGGATCTCCAGGGTCACATAGCCGCCCACGGCGGCCATGGACTCCACACTGGTCACGCGGACCGGGTTTTCCGCATTGCTGTCCGCCACGGTGAAGTAGCGGGTCTCGGAGGTCTCGTTGCCGAAGCCGTCGCGGAGAGACACCGTGACGGAATGTGTGCCGTTGGCGAGCTTCATCTTATACAGATCAATGTGACCGTCGCCAGCCACTAACACAGCCTTGTCCGTCACGTTGACGCCGTCCACATAGAGACGTACGGTGCTGCCGTCCACGCCGGTGGCGTATTTACCGGGTGCATCGCTGAAAGAAGCGCGCAGATCGAAGGTGCTTCCGTAGACGGTGCCGCCGTCGGGCAGCTCCTCGTTGTTGAAGGTAATGGAGTCCACCTGCGGGTTGTCAATATCATCTGTATTTGTGCCATACACAAACTGGAAATTGTCAAAGTAGATCGCGCCGACCCGCGGCTCAACCATTTGAGTTCCTGCAACAAACATAAGGCGGAAGGTCTGACTCTTCAGCAGGGTAAAGGGCGCATCTGACTCCTTTAACGTAGCCTCGCAGTACTTCCAACCTTCCCAGTAGATGCCGGGTTGATTCTCAAGCGTAGCGTCCTTCGGCTCAAGGGTATAGTTGAGCTCAACAGTGCCACCGTCTTTATTGAGCGCATAAGCCCGCAGCCAAAGGCCGGAATTTGTCCCGTTGCCGTTCCATTTTATGCCGACACCCTCCGGTGCGTACACCCACACACCAAGGCCCGTGGGAGTTCCCTCGACCGTCACATTATCTGTAGTACCGATACACGCACCCTCGGTCACCGCTCCGCACTGGCTGAAGTCGAAGTTCAGCTTCATCGCTTTCGCGCCGAAACGCACGGGTTCTCCGTCGTCAATGCTGACGATCTCGATGGACTCGTTTCCTCCTCGTCCATAATTGAAAGTTCTCAGAATACCATTTTCACCGCAATAGTAGTCCTGCGCCGGAGTGGTAGTGCCGTCTTCATTGACATGATCCTCGAAGTCCCACACAACGGTAGGAAGCATGCCAATCACGGCCTTGATCGTACCGGTCACAGCCTCATCAAAGGCCGACGTGGCGGTAATGAAGGCAGTTACGCTGTAACCGTCCGCAGAGCGGAACGTGTTGCCGGTGAAAGAGCCCATCTTCTCGTCAGCCAACGTCCACCGGATATCGCCGTCCTTATAGTTCACGTCTCTGTTCTGGTAGCGTACCACCAGACCCAGATCGGATTCCTCGTCAAAGTCCAGACTGATCTCGTCGGAGTTAAAGGTGACGGTGTCCGGCTTCACCAGCTCCACAGAGGCCGTGCCGACCACGGTGTCGCCCTGGCACAGCGCCACGGTGACAACACCGATGCTGTCAGCATTGGCCGTGAACAGGCCGGTAGTCGGGTCGATCGCACCCAGCTCGGCGGAGTCCTCCGCCAGCTGCCACACCAGGCCCTCCGGCAGCACCGCAGCGCCGCCGCTGCGGTCCACACCTACCGCGCTGAACTGCACGGCAGAGCCGGGCGTATACAGCTCCTCACGGGGGCTGATCACAGCGTGGTCAAACACGCCGTCCTGCGACTCGGTGGAGATGCAGAGCATACCGGAGCTGATGGTCCGCTCGTGACCGTCGGAGGGCTTGCTGAGCATCTGCAGCTCGCCGCCCTCTTCCCGGGCGGCAAAGGTAGCAGAGCCGCCGCCATCGAGGTACAGCGCCGTCACGCAGCCGGCATCCTTCAGGACGGCCGCCACTTCATAGCAATCCATGCCGATAGAGCGGGGCGCCAGACGGCCCTCCGCCATGAAGAACACCACGCTGCCGTCCTCCCGGATGCCTACGCTGTTCCGGGGGTTCATCGATCCGTCAGCGGTCACCTGGATCTCACCGTTCTTGAGCAGATAGAGAGGGCCGGAAATGGCCTCCATCACGTCTTCCGTAGGCGTTCCCGCGTCGCGGATAACTGCCGTGCCGTCCGTCAGGATCGCAAAATACGGCTCGTAGGAGGTCTTGATCACGTTGCCCTCCATGATCAAGTAACCCGTGGGCTCGCCGGTGCCCATGTTGAAGTAGTCGCCGTTGGTGGCCATAACGACCGTGCCTGCCGGATCGGCGATCGTGCCGTAGGCCGCGGCCAGCTGCGTGGTTTCCTTCATGCTCCACTGACCCTTGCTGATCGTCTGAGCATTCGCGACACGATCCACCTCCGTGCTTCCGGGCGTATAGTAGCCGTCGTAGGTGGCCTTGAGCGTTACGTTCTTGGTCAGGTCGATCTCCGTCAAGTAACCAATGGCCTGGTGCTTGTCCCTGTTTCGCATGACGATCTTGTCGTAGGTCACACCATTGGCAATGGCATGGTGGGTCTGCTGGACCGGCGTCAGACCCGCCGCAGTGGCCGCGCTGCCCAGCGTGACGGCGCTCTGCATGGCGGGCTGAGAGGCGAGCGCCGCCAGGATATTCATCTGGTTCTCGCCGTCGTTCCCCTCCGTTCCCGGCTCTGCCTCGTTGGCATCCTCGGAAACGTCCGCTTCTTCCCCCGTGCCTTCCGGAGCTGCGACGTCCTCGTCGCCCCCGTTACCGGCTTCTTCCTCTCCGTTCGGGTCAATCTGGGAAACTTCTGTGTTTTCTGCCTGTCCTGCGCCGTCCTCGACCGCAAATGCCAGGGGAACGGTGTTCAACAGGAATGAAAATACCAGCAACAGTGAAATCAGTTTCTTTTTCATCGTTTTCCCTTCCTCGTTTTTTGTTTTTTTGCACAAGGTCTGTGCTTTTGTCAATTACTTCGCCATTATGCGGCGGCCAGCTTCACGCTTGGCGCAGCAGAGGCAAGCAGCTGCAGTTCACCTCCTTTTTCGCCATATACGTGCACATAATATGTTCCGGCAGAATGATGGGCCGTCATATCCACCGTATACACCCAAAGTCCGGCCTTGGTCCGCTGGGCCGTGTACCAGGTCAGGTCGTCCTGTCCGTTGATCTCGCTCCAGACGGGCAGGTAGACCCGCTCGTACTTGGAGGCGTTCTGCACTGTGAGTTTCATCGTGCGGCAGTCCGCGGAAAGCTCCACGGTGACGTAGGGATCGTCCGGCAGGATCGCGCGCTTTACATAGGCCGTCGTGTTCGTCAGCAGATGCAGCTCGCCGCCCTGTTCGTTGCGGCCGTAGACGTGGATCATGTACTGTCCCGCGGTGTGGTGCTTCCGCAGGTCCACGGTGTAGGCCCACGTTCCGTCCGCCTGCTTTTCGGCGGGATACCAGACAATGTCATCCTGACCGCCTGCCACGCTCCATGTAGCCAAATACACCTGGTCGCAGCCGTCTATATTCGCCGCGATGAGCCGCATGGTGCGGCAGTCCGCAGGAACCTCGGCTGTGACCCGAGGCGGCAGTTTTTCCACATAGGCCGTCGTGCTGGTGATCAGCTCCTGTTTGCCGTCTCTCTTTCCATAGACATGGATCATGTAATTCCCAGTGGAATTATGATTTGACAGGTCCACCGTATACGTCCACGTTCCGTCGGCCTGCTTTTCGGCGGAATACCAAACAATGTCATCCTGGCCGTTCATCACGCTCCATGTGGGCACGTACACCTGGTCATAGCCGTCCACGCCTGTTACAACAAGACTCATGGTACGGCAGTCTGCTGAGACCTGGGCTGTGATATGAGGCGGCAGCTTTTCCACATAGGCCGTCGTGCTGGTGAGCATCTCCATCTTGCCGTCTTTCTTTCCGTATACATGGATCAGGTAGCTTCCTACGGAATTGTGATTTGGCAGATTGACCGTGTAGGCCCAGCTTCCATCCGCCTGTTTTTCGGCAGGATACCAGGCAATGTCGTCCTGGCCGTTTACCTCGCTCCAAACCGGGAAATATACCGTGTCATAGCCTTCAATACTTCTGGCAACGACTTTCATCGTCCGGCAGTCTGCTGCAACCTCTGCCGTGGCCGCCGGGGGCGTTGTGTTGAACTCCGGCACATAAACCAATGTGCTCTGCTGGAACACTGTCGGCTTACCGCTGTCTCCGGCCCACACATGGACATTGTAAACGCCTGTGGACTGATGCCGTGTCAGGTCAACTGCACAGCTCCATACGCCGTCCGCCTTCCTTCCGGCATGATACCAGGCGATATCATCCCGGCCGTTTTCCTCACTCCAGACCACAAACCACAGATCCTTGTAGGCATCTGCTCCCTCAAAGGAGACATTCATATTTGCGCGATATGTATCCGTCAAAATATCGATCCGGCTGAGACGCTGCAAAATGCTTTCTATCGGAAAATTTTCCTCACGCTTTTCAAACCATGTCTTCAGATTATCTGTTGCTTCCTTGTAAGTTCCCGCAAAGTATGTGCCTTTTCCGCTGAACGCGCCCTTCAGGTCATCCCATCTTGTATAGTTCATGGCCGCTGAGGTCTGCAGCAGCGCATACAGTGACTCTGTCTTGTCATCCATGCCGCCAAACGCCGCCGCATAAACCTCCAGCAGTCTCCCCAGTTCATCCTGCACGGCGGGAATGGACAGCAGCCTCTGAAAAACGATATGACTATATATGTGAGCGGTCTGATAGCTGTCCGCGTTCTCCAAATCATTGCCCATACAGGTATCAAAGTCCCACACAGGGCCCAGGTGCAGCACATCACGGTCTCCATCCTTATACCAATAGAAACTGGTCGTGGAAGATTCACGGTTCAACACATATTCGTTTACGAGATAATACTGCAGGAAAGAGTCCACGTCGATATACTGGGACAGCGTATCCAGCGTGATGTCTCCTTCAGGCGTTATCGCCAAATACTCCATAAACGCATCCAGCGCTTCGTCAAAGCCCTTGACAGCCTCCTGCAGCAGAGCGGGATCATCCTCTGTCACAGACTCTTTTAGCACGAAGTGCTTGCCCGTGCTGTGGTTCTCGATCCAGATATCCTCGGAGGCATAAAACGCCTCATCCTGTTCCATAAGAACGCCCTTGGGATCGTTCAAATTCAGGCGGGTCGTGCCGAGCTCCACCTTTTCGCATACCAGATAAGTCCCGCGATACTCCCCGTTGATCCAAAGATCCACGTACGCACAGTCCGGTGCATATATCATCCCCAGCTGTTCAGCAAGATCAAAGGCAAGCTTGTTCCGCATCATGCTGTCATCCGATGCGTTGGCCAGCAGCACCCACTTTTTCGCCTTTGCCATGCCGAGGACGCTGGTTTTTTTGTCAAATTTGATCTGATAGCCCTTCTTCTCGTAATAGACCCAGGAGGAATTTCCACGTCCCTTAAATGTCGCATCCGTTACCTGCAGATCATTTCCTGCATTGGTGACATCCCTCAGCGTAACCACTGTGCCTGTGTATTTAACATTCTTGTCCCGATGCACCTCGTCCAATGTAACACCGTCCAGCGCAATATACAGGCTGGGCAGCTCCGACTGCATCACCGTGATGGTTTCCGACGAACCATCCGCAAGGCTGATAACCACACTGTCGCCATTCTGCGTAAAGGCGCCGCGCAGCACATTCGTCTGCGGATCCAGCGTGCCCTTGTCGGCCGAAACGACCGCACCCTGCAGCTGTACCTCTGCATCAGAAATGACCACCTGATTCGTCAGGAACAGATACCACTGCTCCTTTTGCGTATCGTGGTAGCCATGGATCACATTCCCCTGCTGGTCTGTCACCGCACAGGAGAAGGTGTCGTCGGCATAGGCTGTCAACACACACAGCACGATTGCCGCCACCAAAAAAACCGCTCTTCCCAATTTTTTTCTCATACTGCCCGCCCTTTCTTATTCGTTTTCTTTTTTTACAGAAAAATCTTCCGTTACCAAGGTCAGATTCGGGTTGTAGTAGGGATCTCCCGCGGCGAGTTCGCGCCCCCACCGCTCTTGGAAGCGCCGAACCTCACCTTCGAAACGCTTCCGTTTCTCCGGCGTATCTTCTGCGCCTCTGCTCTTTGATTCATAGTGATACAGCTCTGCAAACGGTGTCCACACAATGAGGTAGCCGGCTTTTCGGATTCTCATGCACATATCGACATCATTAAAGGCAACCTCAAAGGTTTCATCAAGGCCGCCGATTTCCTGCCAGACATGGTGCGGAAGCAGCATACACGCGGCTGTCACCACCGAAAGGTCCTGCGCGATGGTGGCCCGGGACATATAGCCGAAATCACCTCTCGGAAAATACTTATGGGCGTGTCCGGCGACACCACCGATCCCCAGAATAACACCGGCGTGCTGAATCGTATCATCCGGATAATAGAGCATAGCCCCCACCGCACCGACATCGGGCCGCTGGGCAAACATCAGCATCTCCTGAAGCCAATCCGGCGTGATCACCTCAATGTCGTTGTTCAGCAGCAGTATGTACTCCCCTGTCGCAGCTTCCCTGACCCCGAAGTTATTGATGGCTGAATAATTGAACTTTCCTTCCCATGTGACGATCTGAATACGCGGGTCGGTTTTCAGTTCATCGTAATACGCGAACGTCTCTTCTTTCTTGCTGTTGTTTTCGATAATGACGATCTCGAAATTTTTATAGGTAGTCTTCTCCAGGATGGAGGAGATGCACGTTCTCAGCGTATCCACATAGTCCATATTGGGGATAACAATAGACACCTTGGGGCAGCCGGAGATGGCGTACTTGATCCGATATGTCGACGGGATCGATGAATCCTCCACCTCGCCGACAAGACCGACCCGATCCAGATGCTCACGCAGGGCTCTGCGCGCAGCATCCAGCGTGTACGGCTTCGCGGAGATACCGTCCGCCACGGAGCCGCTGTGCGCCCGCCAGAAGTACAGGATCTCCGGGATATGCACGATCCTTGCGGCCTTCTCCGTCAGCCGCAGAACCATGTCGTAATCCTGGCTGCCGTCAAACTCCCCGCGAAATGTGCCGACCTCGTCCAAAAGCGCCTTGGAGAACACTGTAAAATGGCAGATGTAATTGTAGCTTCTCAGCGTATCCGGGGCGTAATCCGGCTTGAAGTGCGGGCAGAACGCGTCCTCCGGTTTTTCGTGGAAGGTGTTTTCATCCGTATAAATAAAGTCTGCATCCTGTTCGCAGATCGCCCGCATCACCTCATGGAGGGCTGCCGGGTGCAGTAGATCGTCGTGGTCAAACAACCCGATATAGTCCCCTGCCGCCATTTCAAGACAGGCGTTTGTGTTCCCGGAAATGCCCAGATTCTGTTCCAGCCTCCGGTACTTGATCCGCGGGTCCTTCCGCATATACTGACGGCAGATCTTCTCCACGCTGTCATGGGCCGCGTCGCTGCCGTCCGCCATGCACAATTCCCAGTTTGCGTATGTCTGGTCGATGACCGACCGGATCATCTCGTGCAGAAACTTCTCCGGGGTGTTATAGAGGGGCACGACGATGCTGAACTTGATGCTTCGCGGAAACACCGTGTTTCTCTGGTGCTCCAGTTCTTCGTCGGTGAAAAGGGGTTTATTGGCCAGGGCTGTAAATTCCTGCCGGTGCGTCAGCTTGTTTTTTACTTTTCGCCATGTATAGCGCCAGCCGTTCTGGTGCAGACACCGAAGCCCCTTGCCCAGCAGGCGGAAGAATGCCACCTTTCCGCAAATGCGCTTTAACGCATCGAGGCATACGCGGAACGGCTTTGTGATTTTCCAGAAAAACGCGTTGGAGATCGCGCTGTAGGCATTCTGAACCTCCGCCAGTTGGATCTTCAGTGCCTCACGCTGGCCGATCGCCGCTTGGTAGTGCTCCTTGTAGTGAGCCAGCTCCGCCGCCAGCTCCTTACACTGCTCGGAAGCCGCATGATACTGCGTCTCACGGTGCGCCAAATCTGCTTCCAGCGCCTCGCACCGCTCAGCCGTCTCGTGACACTGCTCCTTATAGGAGGTCAGCTCTGTCTGAAGCGCGCTTGCCCGCGCCTCACATTCCACCTCTTTACTGCGCAGCGTCTGCTGCATCTGCGCTATCTCCGCTGCGGCCGCAGCCTCCCGCTGCTGCTTTTCTTGGAGCCACTCGTTTTGCTTGTTGGCCCACTCGGCATTCTCCGCTGCGTGCAGCGCCGTAATATTCTGGATGTGCCGCTCCTTGTCCTCTACCGCCTTGTTCCAGCGCGCACTTTCCTGCTGCCGCGCACACTCGGATATCCGGATGTTCCGCTCATAATCCTCGACCTGCCGCTCGATGTTTGCACTGCGCCGGAACAGCAGCGCATGGGCGGTCAAATATGTCGGACGATAATTGATGTCATCCATAAAGCCGTTTTCAAAGAAAGCCCGGCACCAGTATTCCCGCTGCTGCACATTCACATGGGTAGGCTCGGTAAAATCGTCGGGAGTAGAGGTGAACAGCACCTTATCCGTAAGCTGGCAGAGATTCCGGATCGCCTGCCTGCCCTCGTCCTCGTAGAGGTGCTCCAGCACCTCCACCGTCACCACCAGATCGTACCTGTCCGGCAGCCCGGCAGGCAGCGGTTCTGTCAGAGAACCGACCTTGCAAAAAGGACGGATGTCCTCCCGCACCTTTGAAATGGCATACTTGGAAATATCGACGCCGTAGGCCTCCACGCCAAGATCCCGCAATGCCGCCACCAGGTGGCCCATGGCACAGCCAGCATCTAAAACCGTTCTAGGGTGCAGATCATCTGCGATCTTCTGCGCGATCTGCGTTAAAAAGCCCTTCGTGTATTCCGAATCGCTGTAGTCCACTTTTCCGCAGCCCACATCGTATTCCTTGTAATACTCCGCATTGTAGATCTCGCTCATACACACCTCGTCACGATGCCTCATAGGCATCGCAAATGTCATTTGTCGGGCCTATCGCTTTTACCTGTCCGTGCTCCAGCCAGATGACCCGGTCGCACATCTCCCGGATCTGCTCCAAACTGTGGGAAACGAACAGCACCGTTGTGCCGCCGCCCATCAGCTCCAGCATCCGGGCCTTGCTTTTTTCCTGAAAGGCGGCATCACCTACCGCCAGAATTTCGTCTACGATCAGTATCTCCGGCTGCACGACCGTCGCAATGGAGAACGCCAGCCTCATCAGCATGCCGGAGGAATAGTTGCGGATAGGGACGTCGATAAACTTTCCCAGCTCGGAAAACTCCACGATCTGTTCATACTTCTCCTTCAGATACTTCTCGCTGTATCCGAGGATCGATCCGTTCAAGAAGATGTTTTCCCGGCCGGTCAGGTCATGGTCAAAGCCACTGCCCAGCTCCAGCATGGGGACGACATTTCCGTGGACCTCCAGCGATCCGCCGGTCGGCTTCAAAATGCCGGAGATCACCTTCAGCAGCGTGGATTTGCCCGCTCCGTTGTGGCCGATGATGCCGACCACCTCGCCGCGCTCCACCTCAAAGCTGACGTTTTTCAGCGCCCAGAACTCCTCATATTTGATTTTCCCCCGAAGCATCTGCACAATGTATTCCTTGATGCTCTGAATGCGGTCATAGGTCATGAGATACCTCATGGAGATGTCATTCGCACGAATTATCACGAGTCTTACTCCTATCAGATGTTGAGGACGAAGCGGTCCTGCGTCCGCTTGAACACCGTGATCCCGATGATCAGCGGCACCACAGACGCGATCAGCGCCAGGACATACGCCTTCGGCTCCGGAGAGACGCCGTTGATGAGGATCGTTCGGATAAACCGGATAATGTGGTACAGCGGGTTCATCTTATAAATCAGCATGAACCGCTCCGGAATAATGCTCTCCGGGTAGAAGATGGGCGTCGCATACATCCACAGCATGCTGACCACACCCCACAGAAACTGCGTGTCACGGAAAAACACCATGGCCGCCGCCAGCAGCATTCCAACGCCCAGCGCCAGCGCAAACAGGCAGAACACGCCGAAGGGAAGCAGCAATATCGCCGGGCGGATCGGTGTCCGTGTGATTAGCAGAACTGCCAGCAGCGGCAGCAGGGAGAGGCCGAAATTGATGGTAGAGGACATCACCCGCGTCAGCGGATAGATGTATTTCGGCACATAAACCTTCGTGATCAGGGATGCGTTGCCCACGATGGAGGTCAGCGACATGGACGTCGCTTCACTGAAAAAGCTGAAACACACAATGCCGGTGAGCAGGTACACCGCGAAGTTGGGAATATCAGACTTGAACAGCGTGGAAAAAACGATGTACTGGACCATCATAGTCAGCAGCGGGTTCAGAAAACTCCACAGAACGCCGAGGACAGAGCGCTTGTATTTCGTCTTGAAGTCTCTGGAAACAAGCTGCCGCATGAGGTAGCCATACTTGCTGAACGCCGCAAACACGCGCAGAACGGCGAGCTGCTTTCCCTTCTGAAATCCGCGGATCAGATACAGGCAATACCCGGCAAGCACAGCCAGCCCTGCCGCGGCCAGCGGCCAATAATGCGCGCCGAACCACAGCGCCTCGCGGCTGTGTACCTCCATACACAGCGCGCCGTCCTGCGTGATGCCGTTGAGCCTCACCCGCTCATCCTCTGCCATCTGAACCACCACCTGATTTCTTGCGGTGGACATGGTATTGCCGCTGTACAGCGTGACGGCATTCCCCTCTTCGCAGTCCGGTGCGGTGATCCGTACCTCCGCCGTGCCGCCCGGCACAGAGACGCCAGGTGCGAACGAAACAGAGAAATTCTCGTTGTCAGGCAGGCCAGCTATATCCACGGTCCGCGTGTCCAACGTCTGCCCGTCCACGCAGATGCCTATGACCAGTGTTCCCTGGTTCTGGCGCGCATACGTTGCCCCCCGGAACGTTATCTCCATCAGCCGGCCGCTCACACGGATCTGCTGTGTAACGACGGTATCCCGAGTGATCTCACCCACCGGCGCACTGGGCGTCAGCATATCGGTAAAGCTGTCCCGATACCGCAGCTGGTCGCCGCCGATCCAATAGAACAGCACCACCGCGACCACATAGAGCGCCAACGCGATCCCGCACTTTTTCTTCAATGATTGTAGGTTCATGCTTCCCTGGTGATCTCCTTCAAATATCGCGCCAATGCGTTTTTCCACTCCGGCAGTTCCTGAAAGCCGTTGTCACGCAGGCGTTCCTTGCTCATCCGTGAATTCAGCGGCCGCACCGCTCTCGTCGGATACGCGCTGGTGGGAATGGGGTGTACCACCACCTGCCTGCCCGCCAGTTCAAAGATCGCCTCCGCGAACTCCGACCAGGCGCACGTCCCCTCGTTGGTGGCATGATAGACGCCATATCGCTCCGTCTGCACCATGTCGCACAGCAGCGGCGCAAGGTCCGCCGTGTAGGTGGGCGAACCGATCTGGTCGCAAACCACGCTTAGGTCCGCTTTGGTTTCCGCCAAACGGAGCATTGTTTTCACAAAATTATTTCCGTTTTTCCCGAACACCCAGGAAATGCGGACGATGAAATACTTCTCCAAAAGACTCTGCACCGCCAGCTCGCCCGCCAGCTTGCTTCTGCCGTAGGTGTTCACCGGTCCGGTCGGGTCGCCCGTCTCATAGGATCGCTCACCCGCTCCCGGGAACACATAGTCCGTGGAGATATACAGCAGCTTCGCGCCGGTCTTCCGGCAGGCGGCCGCCATATTCCGAGTCCCGTCTGCATTGACCGCCCAGCACCGCTCCGGCTCATCCTCCGCCAAATCGACCTTGGTGTAGGCCGCGCAGTGGATGACTGCATCCGGACGATATGATTGCATCAGATGCTCTACCGCTGCCCGGTCCGTAATATCCAGTTCCCTGGACGACGTTCCCAAATGCTCGATCCCGCGCCGTTCCAGTTCCCGTTCTACATCATAGCCCAGTTGTCCGCTGGCACCTGTAACCAGTATCCTCATGCCGATCCCCTTATATACGGTTTCTCCTGGCCCACTGCATGACTTTGGCAAACAAGCCATCCGGGGCATACTTCAAAAATATCTCGCCCATAGACGACAGCGGGCTGAACTTCCGGTATTTCCACACCGTCCCGCTCCCGCCGCGATGATGCCAGTTCCGATCCCGCGCCTGCGCCCAAAGGAGCGCGTCGCGTATGGATGCCTCCAACTCCGCGCCGCAGACGAAGTTGTCCTTCAGCCACTGCATCCGGGCCAGCATAGGCTCAATCCGTTCCTTTCCGTAGCTGGCCTTATCCGCGACCCCCACGACCAGCCCGGTCTGATTGCCGCCGTGGATACGGTAGCGAATGGTCCTCTCCGGCGAGGAATACACCATACCCTCCGCCGCGCAGCACAAGGCAATATAATGATCATGCACCATATATGGGCAGAACGGAATGGCACGCTTTGCCGCATCTGATCGAACCAGCATCGTGCAGCCGGTGACAAAGTTACTGGTCAGCAGTCCCCTTGCCAGGTCCGTTCCGCTCCGGAACACATGATGCCGGCGTACCTTGGTGATGCTGTCCGCCACCTGTTTTCCATCGCCGTCAATGATGTACATATCTGAGCAGACCAACACGGCCCGCTCCCGTTCCATAGCTTCCTGCAATACCGTCAGCTTCTCCGGCAGCCAGACATCGTCCTGGTCACAGTAGGCGAAGAGATCCCCGTCTGCTTCTTCTGTCAGCAGCTCAAATGTCCCGTTAGAGCCCAGGTTTTCCTCGTTGCGCGTGATGACATAAGGAAAGCGCGTGATACAGTCCCGCACGCAGGACTGTATCTGTTCATAGGGTACGGTAGGTGAGCAGTCGTCACGGATATACAGCCGCAGGTTGGGATACGTCTGTTCGTTCAGACTCACCAGCTGCTGTCGCAGCCAGTCCATCCGCGGCTCGTATACCGCCATCAGAATGGAGATCAGCGGTTTATCTGTTCCCATACATCCGCTCATAGTAGTGCTGGTACTCCCCGTTGATGATGTTCTCCCACCAGTCGCGGTGGGTCAGATACCAGTCGATAGTCTTGTCGATGCCATCGGCAAACTTCGTCTCCGGCAACCAGCCCAGCTCGTTGTGGATCTTGGTGGGGTCGATGGCGTAACGCATATCGTGTCCCTTGCGGTCGGTGACGTAGGTGATGAGGCTCTCCGGCTTGCCCAGCTTCTGGCAGATCAGCCGCACGATGTCGATGTTCCGCATCTCGTTGTGGCCGCCGATGTTGTAGACCTCGCCCACCCGTCCGTTGCGGATGATGAGATCGATGGCCTTGCAGTGATCCTCCACATACAGCCAGTCCCGGACATTCAGCCCCTCGCCGTACACCGGCAGGGGCTTGTCATTCAGCGCATTGGCGATCATCAGCGGGATCAGCTTCTCCGGGAAGTGATACGGGCCGTAGTTGTTGGAGCAGCGGCTCACCGTGACGGGCAGGCCGTAGGTGCGGTGATACGCCAGCACCAGCAGATCCGCGCCCGCCTTGGAGCTGCTGTACGGGCTGGAGGTGTGGATGGGCGTCTCCTCTGTAAAGAACAGGTCAGGACGGTCCAGCGGCAGGTCGCCATATACCTCGTCGGTGGACACCTGATGATACCGCTGGATGCCATACTTCCGGCAGGCGTCCAGCATGACCTGCGTGCCCAAAATATTCGTCTGCAAAAAGACCTCCGGGTTCTCGATGGAGCGATCCACGTGACTTTCGGCGGCAAAGTTCACCACCACGTCGGGATGCTCCTCCTCAAACAGGTCATAGATGGCCTTGCGGTCACAGATGTCCGCCTTCACGAAACGGAAGTTGGGCTTGTCCATGACGCTCTCCAGCGTAGACAGGTTTCCGGCATAGGTCAGCTTGTCCACGCAGACAATACGATCCTCCGGGTGCTTGTCCAGCATATAGAAAATGAAGTTGCTGCCGATAAACCCGGCGCCGCCGGTGACGATGATGGTCATAGCTGTTCCTCCTCAAAAATCGGTGATGGCATCCTTCAGCCACGGGGAAGTCTGATCTTTTTGTGACAGAATGGGGTTCTCTACACCCCAGTCGATGGCCAACTCCGGGTCATTCCAGCGGATGCCGCCGTCGGCCTCCGGCGCGTAGTAGTTATCCGCCTTGTAGAGAAACTCCACCTCATCGGTCAGCGTCACAAAGCCGTGGCCGAAGCCCCGGGGGATCATCAGCTGCCGCTTGTTCTCCTCACTCAGCTCCACCGCCACCCACTGCTTGTAGGTAGGGCTGTTGGGCCGCAGATCCACCGCCACATCCAGTACCGCGCCGCGGACACAGCGCACCAGCTTGGCCTGCGCCTTATCGCCCCGCTGGAAGTGGATACCGCGCAGGGTACCCTTCACCGTGGAGGAGGAGTGATTGTCCTGCACGAAGTCATAGTGCAGCCCCGCCTCCTCAAACACGCGTTTGGAATAGCTTTCCATAAAGAAACCACGATGGTCGCCGAACACCTTCGGCTCTACGATGTATACGCCGTCAATGGCAGTCTTAATAAATTCCATTTTCCCGTCCTCAATAGATGTATTTGCCCTCAGCCACGTTCTTCAAATGCTGGCCATAGGGAGACTTGCCGTAGATATTGGCCGCCAGCAGCAGCTGCTGCTTATTGATCCATCCGTTGCGGTAGGCGATCTCCTCCAATGCGGAGATCTGGATGCCCTCCCGGGATTCCACCACCCGCACGAACTCCGTGGCCTCTGCCAGAGAGTCCATCGTTCCGGTATCCAGCCAGGCGTAGCCGCGCCCCAGCGTTACCACGTGCAGCGTGCCCTCGTCTAAATACACACGGTTCAAATCGGTGATCTCCAGCTCACCGCGGGCGGAGGGCTTCAGTGCCTTGGCCCGCTCCACTACCTTTTTGTCATAGAAGTACAGGCCGGTGACTGCGTAGTTACTCTTGGGCTCTTTGGGTTTTTCCTCAATGGAGATAGCCTTGCCGGTGTCGTCCAGCTCCACTACGCCGAACCGCTCCGGGTCATTGACGTAGTAGCCGAACACGGTCGCACCGTCCTCCTGCTCCACCGCCTTGCGGAGCTGCGTGGTAAGCCCCGCGCCGTAGAAGATGTTGTCGCCCAGGATCATAGCCGCCCGGTCATCCCCGATGAACTCCTCGCCCAGAATAAACGCCTGTGCCAGGCCGTCCGGCGAGGGCTGTACCTTATACGAAAAATGAACGCCGAATTGACTGCCGTCTCCCAGCAGGCGCTGGAAGTTCGGCAGGTCGGTCGGCGTTGAGATGATGAGAATGTCCCGTATCCCCGCCAGCATCAGCGTGGAGATGGGATAATACACCATAGGCTTGTCATAAATTGGAAGCAGCTGCTTGGATGTGACCATGGTCAGCGGATACAGCCGCGTCCCGCTTCCGCCTGCTAATACGATACCTTTCATGTCTGTTCCTCCCTATATCACTCTTTCTGTTCCCAGAACCTCTCTGCAAGAACAGCTGTGTCATCTGTTGACCACGCATTTTGCAGCACACCTGCCGCTCCGGGGCATGAACGCCGTAGCGCGTGATACGTCGCAAAATTACTTCTTCTAAACTACCATTTTTTATAGGGAAAGTCAAGCCGCATAAGGCGTTTAACGCGGCGACAGCGCGGAATATGGCGGACATATTACACTTTATGTACACATTCTGCCAAAAATTGGCAGACAGCACGTTCATTCTTTGCACAGTCTGTCGAGAAACCCGGTTGCGCATTATGTGGCAACCGGGTTTCTGGTATATTCAAGGAAGAAAATGTGGGGAATCAAGAGCCGGAACTGGTCGTTCCATTTCCAAGTATCCAACGCTTTCCGCGCTTGGGTCAGACCGATAGCGGTGTAAAGGCGTAAAAATGACCACGCCGTGGGATGCTATAATCAAAGAATAAGGGCAGCTGCTTTGTACGCTCTCCGAAGGCAGAGAAAAAGAATATCTAATGGTTAGTTGACACTAACCATCGGCGGTGCTATACTTTGGAGCAGAAATGGGAAGTAATGATTTTCTAAGAAAATCATCCGAAAACGCTAAATTAAGCAAGAATAGCTTTGGGAGGGGTGCCGCAGCAATGCGGCTTTTCCAAGACACGATAGTTAGCTACATCTAACCGAAAGATGTGCGCGTATAGATTAGATATATCTAACGACTGGGGCGTGATAGCGATGCGAAAACACAAGAATTTCTGGGACAGAAATGCCGGCCGCTATGACCGCTTCATGCGAAAGGATGGGGCGGCGTATGAGGAGATGTATGCGCTGATCCGGCCGGTGGTGAAAGCAAAAACGGTGCTGGAGCTGGCGACCGGCACGGGGCTGATCACAAAGCATATCGTGAACGCGGCGGCGCACATCGAGGCGACGGACGCCTCCCCGGAGATGATTCTTGAAGCAAAGCGGGATAACCGCTCGGCAAAGCTGCACTTTTCGGTGCAGGATATGTTTCGCCTGCCCTATGCGGATAAGTCCTTTGATGTAGTGATCGTGTCCAACGCGCTGCATATCGTGCCGCAGCCGGAAAAGGCCCTTGCCGAGATCCGCCGGGTACTGAAGGACGAAGGCGTGTTGATTGCGCCGACCTTCACCCACGCGGGGAACTCGCTTTCCGGCAAGGCAAAAGCCTTTTTCATGAAGCTGGCGGGCTTTCCCCTCCACAGCAGGTGGGCGGGCGAGGAATACCTGCGCTTTCTAAGTCAGAATGGCTGGACGGTGCGGAAAAGCGCCGTGCTGAAAGCCTCGTTCCCGCTGACCTATGCCGAGTGTGTAAAAATGGAGGTGTGAT
>OHBE01001081.1_pt1 | contig 25878 bp, 21 predicted proteins | sample 1577231 | NCBI WGS metagenome assembly OHBE01 (sample SAMEA3541506, study PRJEB24748) | human gut metagenome | biome: human gut; feature: human-associated habitat; material: faeces | place: China | collected 2012 | reverse complement strand
CGCTTTTGCGGTCACAAAAGTACGCCTTTTTTCTTTACAGACAAATCTTTCAAAACTGCTTCCTCATGAATTTAAACTCGAAACAGCCCCCGAAGAAAAGGACTCACTCCCAAGAAAGAAGACAAAAGGGAGCGTATATATAAATAGTTCGCGCGCGTAAGAGCAATTAAAAAGACCGCAAACGAAAAGAAATGAGAAGATGTTTTTTTCCTCGCGAAAAAAGATTTTTAGACCGAAATGTTGGCGGTTGGTCCGGAATAAAGGGTACAAGGGAAAGAGAAGGGTGTCGAAAAAAACAGAGGCACCAATCGCACAAGCCGAAAATCGAACCGAAAATCGCCCAAATCCGGTCTATAGGTCAAAACTTACATGATCGAACAAGTAGGAATCGGACGATTTCAGCAAGCCGAGTTGCTGAATTTCATGATTGACGAAGTCAAAGATGCCCGCACCATCGGTGCAAGCGAACTCACACCGACACCGGATGAGTTGGACAGAGTGCTAAAGATTTTCAAAGCCGGTCCGGCACAAATCATCGCCTGCGAACACTCAGCCAAAGTGGCTGCATTCGATGCCGTCCGCGACGAGGCCTTCCGCAACCTGACAGGTTGTATCCGGGGCGAAACTTTCCGCCCCGAAGCCGCAGGGGTGAAGCTACCCAACGACTCGAAATTCTATTGCGTGCATACAAAAGACTCGACAAAAAGAACTACCGCAACGAGACCGAGCTGATGTACAAACTCGCCGAAGAACTCCGAAGCGATAAGTACAAAGCGGACGTAACGAAACTGGCTATCTCCACTTGGGTAGACAAGATGGACGAAGCCAACAGAGCTTTCGACCGGATATTCGACCTCCACAGCCGGCGAATCGGACGAATTGCCCCAAATCCCCTCCGAACCGTCCTCACCGAGTGGCGGATCCGATACCGATGGCAGCAGTAGCGGCGAGCCGGGTTCGCACAGCGGCGATCTGTAGCCGTTAGCACGGCAGGGAGGGATGTACCAAAGCCAAACCACTCTCTGCCTGTATCCAAAGAGAGAGGGGGGCTGTGTCATCCGCGACACAGCTCCCCCTCTTTTTCTCTCTCTTTCGGCTTCCCTCTCAGAAAGCCGCGAGTGTTTTTTTCCGCTCTTAGAGCTTCGGCCCTGCTGCTACGAGAGCCTTGCCGGCATCATTGCCTGTGAACTTGACGAAGTTCTTGGTGAAACGCTCGGCCAGATCCTTCGCCTTCGTCGTCCACTCGGCGGCATCGGCATAGGTGTCGCGCGGATCGAGGATATTCGGATCCACACCGGGCAGAGCCGTCGGCACCTTGAAGTCGAAGAAAGGAATAGCCTTGGTCGGAGCCTTGTCGATGGAGCCGTCGAGGATGGCATCGATGATACCGCGCGTATCCTTGATGGAGATGCGCTTGCCCGTACCGTTCCAACCCGTATTGACGAGGTAAGCCGTAGCTCCCACCATCTCCATTTTCTTCACCAGCTCCTCGGCATACTTCGTAGGATGAAGCGAGAGGAAAGCCGCTCCGAAGCAAGCGGAGAACGTAGGCGTAGGCTCCGTGATGCCACGCTCGGTACCGGCCAGCTTGGCGGTAAAGCCCGAGAGGAAGTAGTACTTGGTCTGCTCCGGAGTCAGGATGGAAACGGGAGGCAATACGCCGAAAGCATCGGCCGAGAGGAAGATCACCTTCTTGGCATGGCCGGCTTTGGATACGGGCTTCACGATGTTCTCGATGTGGTAGATCGGATAAGAGACGCGAGTATTCTCCGTCACGGATTTGTCACCGAAGTCGATCTTACCGGCAGCATCCACGGTCACGTTCTCCAGCAGCGCATTGCGGCGGATGGCATTGTAGATGTCCGGTTCGTTCTCGCGGCTCAGGTTGATCACCTTGGCGTAGCATCCGCCTTCGAAGTTGAAGATACCGTCCTTGTCCCAGCCGTGTTCGTCGTCGCCGATCAGCTTGCGCTTCGGATCCGTACTGAGCGTGGTCTTGCCCGTACCGGACAGACCGAAGAAGATAGCCGTCTCCTTCTCGTCCATGCTCGTATTGGCGGAGCAGTGCATCGAAGCCATACCGCGCAGAGGGAGCAGGTAGTTCATGTAGGAGAACATACCTTTCTTCATCTCACCGCCGTACCATGTGTTCAGGATCACCTGCACCTTCTCGGTCAGGTTGAATACGACGGCCGTCTCGGAGTTCAGTCCCAGCTCTTTGTAGTTTTCCACCTTCGCTTTGGAAGCAGTCATCACCACGAAGTCGGGCTCGCCGTAGTTGGCCAGCTCCTCTTCCGTGGGGCGGATAAACATATTCTTGACGAAGTGGGCCTGCCAAGCCACCTCCATGATAAAGCGGATTTTCAACCGAGAGCTTTCGTTGGCGCCGCAGAACGTGTCCACGACGAAAAGACGCTTACCGGAGAGCTGCTCCACGGCCAGCTTTTTGATACTCTTCCACGCCTCCGGAGTCACCGGTTTGTTGTCGTTCTTGTATTCGTCCGACGTCCACCAGATGGTGTTTTTGGTTGTATCGTCCATGACGAAGAACTTATCCTTGGGCGAACGACCCGTATAGACACCGGTCATCACATTGACTGCTCCCAGTTCGGTAAGCTGTCCTTTCTCAAAGCCTTCGAGACCGGCTTTGGTCTCTTCTTCAAAAAGGAACTCGTAAGATGGGTTGTGGATAATCTCAGTGGCATTGAGAATGCCATACTTTGTCAAATCTAATTTGCTCATTACCTGAATAATTAAGTTGGTTCTGTTTTCTCTGTTGCAAGTCTCGTCCAATCGTCCCCGACAACTACAAAAAACCCGTCTCGTAAGACGGAATCGGGTGAACCTCGAGACCGAGCAAAGATATATAAATTCTTCAGGAACCAATAACGCCGTTTCCGTCCGGGATCGATACCGAAACGATGGGATTCCGAGGGCGGATTAAAGGGGCAAAGCAACCGCTCTTCTATATAAACTTCGTATGTTTGTCCGCACAATAAACGAACCTCTCCCGTCAGGGGCAAAAACATTCAATACAATGACGATAGAACAATTCAATTTCGCCGGCAAGAAAGCCTTCGTGCGCGTCGATTTCAACGTTCCCCTCGATGACAACTTTAAGATCACCGACGACACCCGCATCCGCGCAGCCCTCCCCTCTCTCCGCAAGATCATAGCCGACGGCGGTATGACCATCATCGGCTCTCATCTGGGACGCCCCAAAGGCGTAGCACCGGAGTTCTCCCTCCGGCATATCCTGCCACACGTATCCGAACTGCTCGGCGTGGATGTCCTCTTTGCCGATGACTGCATCGGAGCCGATGCCATGGACAAAGCGGCCAAGCTCAAAGCCGGCCAAGTGCTGCTGCTCGAAAACCTCCGCTTCTATGCCGAGGAGGAAGGTAAGCCGCGCGGACTCTCCGACGATGCTTCGGACGAAGAAAAAGCCGCAGCGAAGAAAGCCGTCAAGGCTGCTCAGAAAGAGTTTACGCAAAAGCTGGCTTCCATGGCCGACTGCTACGTGAACGATGCTTTCGGCACAGCCCATCGGGCACATGCTTCCACGGCACTGATCGCTGACTACTTCGACCGAGACCACAAAATGTTCGGCTATCTGATGGAGAAAGAAGTAAAAGCCGTAGAGAGAGTGCTGCACGACATCAAGCGGCCGTTCACCGCCATCATGGGAGGCTCCAAGGTATCGACCAAGATAGAAATCATCGAGAACCTGCTCAACAAAGTGGACAACCTGATCCTGACCGGCGGAATGACCTATACTTTCACCAAAGCGGCAGGCGGTCGGATAGGCCTCTCCATCGTGGAAGACGACAAGCTGGATTTGGCTCGCGACATCGTGAAGAAAGCAGCCGAAAAGGGCGTCAATCTGATACTCTCCGTCGATACGAGAGTAGCCGACAGGTTCGACAACGATGCAGCCACCCAAGTATGCAGCAATATGGAGATACCCGACGACTGGATGGGTATGGACATAGGCCCCCGGTCGATCGAGAAATTCCGCAAAGTAATACTCGAATCCAAAACGATCCTTTGGAACGGCCCCACGGGAGTATTCGAATTTGACAACTTCTCCATAGGCTCGAAAGCCGTCGGCGAAGCCATCGTGGAAGCTACGGCCAATGGAGCCTTCTCGCTGGTCGGAGGAGGAGATAGCGTTGCCTGCGTGAACAAATTCGGTCTTGCCGATAAGGTATCCTACGTCTCCACGGGTGGCGGAGCCTTGCTCGAAGCCATCGAGGGCAAAACCCTCCCCGGCATTGCAGCCATCCAAGGATAATCCCCCAAAAAGGAAGGAGATTAACAAGCAACATGTACTGAAAATCGAAATAAGCCCCGGAAGCCCATTGTCTGACTTTCGGGGTTTTCTTTTGAAGTGAAGATTTAATACAGAACCATGTACCAACGAGAACTATTCCGACACGAATGGCGGCGCACGATCCGCTCCACCATTTCGGCACAGAGTCTTGCCATAATGATATTTTGGGCCATTTACTTCCTGTTCGTAGGTGTAAGCCTTTTTATTTTTGGGCTTTTCTTTCCGATCATAATTAAGGAAAGCTTTCCGGCTCTTGCTCCTATGCAAATAATGACCGGACTGATTCCTTTCCTGATGCTTGCCGGTCTGGTGATCCGCCTTTTCCTGCAACCGCTCAACTATATAAATGAAAACTACTACCGGCAGCTGCCGATACCACGCAAAGCCATAGCACAGTACCTTATATTCCGCCCATTGGCCAATCCGATGAATTACTACGTCTTCGTTTTCCTCTTTCTGCCTTACAGCATTGTGACGGGGATAGAAGAAGGGGCAGCCGATTTCGCTGAAGCTCTCGTCACCCTGCTGATGCTTACGCTGACCGATATGCTCTTGGCTCCATATCTGAAGCGCATACTGGGCGATGGTCTCCGATTCTATATCATCGTCATCGGTGCCATAGCCTTCATGCTGGCTACAGAGATCACCGGATTCGTGCCTTGGTCGGACTGCCTGTTCCGCTTCGTCTCGTCCCTTCCGGTATATATCGTATGGATCTGCATGGCATCGATATTGGCCGGAACATATATAGCGAGCCAGCGGTATTTCAGACAGCATCGCTATGCTAAAGAGCGCACCAAATCCAACAGCACGGAGCGGTACCACAATCTGAATTTTGTCCGTCAGCATGGTATCATAGGCGAGGTGATAGCACTGCATATCAAGCTCATCTTACGCTCCAAACGCCTTCGCAGTACTTTCATCTTTTCCTTCCTGTTCATACTGTACGGCCTTCTTTTCTACAGGGAAAACAATGCGGACACGATGACCGTATACGCGATGATCGCCAATATCATTGTCAGTTCCCTGATGCTGATGCAGCAGCAATTCGTGATACGGTGGGACTGTGCTTTCTTCGATGGACTGATGGCGCAAGCCATAACCTCCCGAACCTACATTCGCAGCCACTACATCATACTGATGATACTCAATGCAGCCAGCTTCATCCTGAGCACACCCTATTTCCTGATGGGAGAGGAGATTGTCTACCTGCACATCTCGCTCTTTCTATGGAACAGCGGTATAGGAACGATCTTCATCCTGCTAATGGCATGCTTCAATAAAGGCTACATAGAAGTAATGTCGAGAAGCGTAATGAACCAACAAGGCACTTCGATGGTCAATATCCTGATAGCGTTGCCGACGATGATGGTCGCCCCGGTTTTGTTGGTTGTACTGAAGTGGCTCACCGATACGCGTACAGCCGAAATCACCATCGGTCTGATCGGCCTGATCGTCCTGATGATGCACAAGCCCCTCCTGAACTTCTGCACACGCGTTTTCTCTCGTCAGAAACACGCTTTGGCAGAAAGCTTCCGCGAACGCAAATAATTTTGACAACATTCTTTAGACGACCACAATAGATATGATACAAATAACCGATCTCAGCAAAAAATACAATGGGGTTACCGTACTGGATATTCCCCATCTCTCCATAAGCCACGGCGAAACCTTCGGTTTGGTAGGCAATAACGGTGCCGGCAAGACTACCCTCTTCCGCCTCGTCCTCGATCTGATCAAAGCAGATAGCGGTAGCATCTCCATCGACGACATCCCCGTAGCGGGTAGTGACGATTGGAAGGGCCGTGTCGGAGCCTTCCTCGACGAAAGCTTCCTCATCGGCTTCCTGCGTCCGGAGGAGTACTTCGATTTCATCGGCAAGCTCCACCACCTCGACAAGCAGGAGATAGAGCGTTTTCTCGACTACATGTCGCCCCTCTTTGCCGATGAAGTTTTGGGCAAGAACAAACTCATTCGGGATTTTTCCAAAGGGAATCAAAAGAAGATAGGCATAGCCGCAGCCATGCTCTCTCGCCCCGATATATTGATCCTCGACGAACCGTTCACGGCTCTCGATCCTTCCTCACAAATACGGCTGAAGAAAATGCTCAACGAACATGCAACCCAATACGGTACCACCATGCTTATCTCCAGCCACGACCTCAACCACGTGACCGAAGTCAGCAGCCGTATCGTAGTACTGCAAAAAGGCGAGATCATCAAAGACCTCCAAACAAACGAACAGACCCTATCCGAACTCGAACAGCACTTCGCCGTCGAAGGATAAAACGACCGGGGTAAAGCGGATTCGCCCCTTGGGGATTACTCCTTCACCACCGCCTCTTTGAGGAATATCCGCAAACCACCTCTTCCGAAACACGTGCCGCAAACGCTCCGATTCCGGTGCGTGTTTGCCGAACAAAGTGGCGCGAGATTTTTTTCGTTTTGGCTCGTAATTTTTTTACTTCCCACGCCAAAACGAAAAAGTTCTCGCACCATGTTTTATGGCGTTATAAACAGGAAAATTTTGGCGCGTAAACCAAACGAATCCGAGATTGACACATTCCACACTCTCATGCAGCGTTCGTCCGGGAAAATCGTCTACCCACAGGCTATCTGTTTTTCAGTTGTTTATCATCTTTAATCCGTGGGAATCCGCATACGGCTCTCGAGATTGAGATCGGAAAAACACATTAAAATAAGTGGCAGATATGTGGAATAATTGCTATATTAGCATAAACAACACTCCGTAGAGGAAACCAACAAAACGACGATGAGTTACCTCAAATTCGACAAAACGCTCATGGCGAATCTGGATGAATCGCTTCAGCGCGAATACATCCGCACCAATCGAAAAGGGGCTTATTCCAGCTCTACGATAGTAGGCTGCAATACCCGTAAATATCATGGTCTGTTGGTCGTTCCCATTCCCGAGCTGGGGGATCAGAATCGCGTACTGCTGTCGTCTCTGGATCTGACCATTATCCAGCATGGAGCAGAGTTCAACGTAGCGGTTCATCACTACAAAGGCGGAGTCATCAGTCCGAACGGTCATAAGTATATCCGCGAATACAATGTGGATATAATACCGGCCACCATCTTTCGCGTGGGAGGAGTGGTACTCAAGCGCGAACAGGTATTCTGCCACTACATCAATCGTGCCATATTCAAGTACACGCTGATGGAAGCACATAGCGATACGCTACTGCGCTTTCGTCCCCTGCTTGCTTTCAGGAGCGTGGCAGCCCTCACCCACGAAAACGGGCAGATCGAACGTGGACATATCCCGGCCCGAAACGGCATAGGGATCAGCCTCTACAAGGGTTATCCCCATCTCTTCATGCAGTTCAGCAAAGAACCCGAATACCGCGAGGAGGGATATTGGTACAAAGACTTCGAATACCCCAAGGAAAAAGAGCGTGGATACGAGTGTACGGAGGATCTTTACATGCCCGGCACATTCGAGATTCCCATAAAAAAAGGAGAATCCATCTACTTTGCTGCCGGTCTTGAAGAGGCCAATCCGAATACCCTCCGAACGACATTTGTCAAGGAAGTACGAGAGCGCATCCCACGCGAAGATTTTTTCAGCTGCCTGAGGAATGCAGCTCACCAGCTCTACTACCGCCCTACCCCCGACGATGGCTACCTTCTGGCCGGCTATCCGTGGTTCGACGTTCGAGCTCGCGATCTGTTCGTGGCACTACCAGGCTGTACCCTGTGTGTAGAAGCACCGGAGCGATTCGAACGCATCGTCAATACCGTCATTCCGGCAATGGAACGCTACATGCGACTGCATGAAGATGACGAAACCATACACGGACTGCATGAGCCGGACGTTGGGATTTGGGCTATTTGGGCCATCCAGCAGTATGCACGCCGCAACGGTCTGGAAGCAGCCAAGAGATTCGGCTCCTTCGTCAGCGAAGTGGTATCTTATTATCTGTCCGCCCAGCACCCGACGGCACAAATTCGTGAAAACGGGCTTCTCTACGTCTTGGGCACAGGCTTCCCGTTAAGTTGGATGGATGCCAAACTGAACGGCAAAGCCGTCATCCCCCGTGAGGGCTATCTCGTCGAATTGAATGCTCTCTGGTACAATGCCCTCTGCTTCGAACGAGAACTCAATGGGGAAAAACCGGAGATCGGCGAAATCATCAGCCGGATCGAAAGATCCTTCCCCGATACGTTTCTGAATTGCTACAACTATCTCTTCGATTACGTTCAGGACGGCAAAGCTCAGGACTGGAGCGTACGCCCGAACATGCTCTTCGCCATATCCCTCCCCTACTCCCCACTACAACGCGATCGGCAACTGCAAGTACTCGAGATCATCACAAGAGAACTGCTGACGCCGAAAGGGCTTCGAAGCCTAAGTCCCAAGAGCGAAGGCTACCGGCCTTACTGCCGTGGCAAACAAGAAGAACGGGAACTGGCCTACTACAATGGTTCGGTATGGCCTTGGCTACTCGGACAATACACCGAAGCCTATCTGCGTTTATACGGGAATAGCGGAGTGACCTTTCTCGAAAGGATGCTTATCGGCATGGAAGAGGAACTACAGATGCACGGTATCGGCACCATCTCGGAGTTGTTCGACGGCAATCCGCCTTTCATGGGGCGCGGAGCTATCTCTTTTGCTATGAGCGTAGGAGAGATATTGAGAGCCAAAGAGCTACTGAACAGGACAGAATCCGATATGCACCTGAGTGTACGTCATATGTACAATTATACAAAATGGAAAGGATGAAAGCGTTGATGTTCGGTTGGGAGTTCCCCCCACATATCCTCGGCGGATTGGGAACAGCCAGCTATGGCCTTACCAGAGGGATGGCCATGCAGCCCGACATGGATATTACTTTCGTCATTCCCAAACCGTGGGGAGACGAGGACAAGAGTTTCCTCCGACTCATAGGCACCAACTGCACTCCCATAGTATACAAAAATGTCCCCACCGAAACGGTGACCCAACTCTTGGGCAACCGAATGGATCTCCGGACATACGAGGATCTGCGCAGCAACATTTATGCCGATTTTAGCTACAAGAAGACGGATGCCCTCGGCTGTATCGAATTTTCCGGACGCTATCCGGACAATCTGCTGGAAGAGATCAATAATTACTCCATCGTAGCAGGCGTGATAGCGCGTACCATACCGTGCGACGTGATCCACTCCCACGACTGGCTCACCTATCCGGCCGGCATACATGCCAAAACGGTTACAAGGAAGCCGCTCGTGGTTCATGTACACGCTACGGACTTCGACCGCAGCAGGGGTAATGTGAATCCCCAAGTTTTTGCCATCGAGAAAGACGGTATGAACCATGCGGATCATATCATCACGGTCAGCAATCTGACCAGACGGACCGTCATTGAAAAGTACGGACAGCATCCCGACAAGGTGACCACGGTGCACAATGCGGTAGAGCCTCTGCCTGCCTCTATTCTGGCTTTGCCCGACAAACGCGGCGTGAAAGACAAAGTAATTACCTTCCTCGGACGAATCACGATGCAGAAAGGCCCGGAATACTTCGTCGAAGCAGCGGCCAAAGTACTCGAACGCACATCCGACGTACGCTTCGTAATGGCCGGAAACGGCGACATGATGGATGCCATGATCAGGCTGGCTGCCCGACACAAGATAGCCGACCGCTTCCACTTCACAGGATTTATGAAAGGCGAACAGGTGTACGAGGTATTTAAGGCAAGCGATGTCTATGTGATGCCATCCGTATCCGAGCCATTCGGCATCTCTCCACTCGAAGCCATGCAATGCGGAGTCCCCTCCATTATTTCCAAACAGAGCGGATGTGCCGAGATTCTGGACTACGCCATCAAAGTGGACTATTGGGACATCGATGCCATGGCAGATGCCATGCACGCGCTTATAGCTTATCCGGAGCTGCATAAATTCTTGCGGGACGAGGGTCTCCGAGAGGTGAACAACATCAAGTGGGAGACTGCAGGACAAAAGGTACGTGACATATATAATAAAGTAACAGGACGATGAAACATATCTGCTTATACTTCCAAATACATCAGCCGTTTCGTCTGAAACGATACCGATTTTTCGACATCGGGAACGACCATTACTACTACGATGACTTCCGCAATGAAGAAATCATGCGACGGATCACACAGAAGTGCTATCTGCCGGCCAATCTGCTTTTGAAGGAAATCATTGCCGAGCATCCCGAGTTTCGAGTAGCATTTTCTATTTCCGGTACTGCTTTGGAACAGCTGGAGTCCTATTCGCCGGAGGTTTTGGACACCTTCAGAGATTTGGCCGAAACGGGCTGTGTAGAGTTTCTGGCCGAAACCTACGCTCATTCCCTCTCGTCGCTCTATGATCCCGAAGAATTTTACAATCAGACGATGATCCATAGTCGTCGGATGGAAGAGCTGTTCGGTGTAAAACCCCGAGTGCTGCGCAATACAGAGTTGATCTTCTCCGACAACATTGCCACCCAAGTGGCAGAAATGGGTTTTCAAGGGATGCTCACGGAAGGAGCCAAACACATACTCGGATGGAAGAGTCCGAACTATCTGTACAAAGCCGGATCCGCTCCGGAGTTGTCCCTCTTGCTCCGCAATCCGAGGCTGAGCGATGCCATCAGTGCCATGTTCACCCGCTACGACTGGAACGAATATCCCCTGACGGCAGACAAGATGATCCGTTGGATCGAAGAGACTCCCGAAGAGGAGCAGATATTCAATCTCTTCATGAACTACGAAGTCTTGGGATCGCTCCATCCGCAGGAGTCGGGTATTTTCGATTTCTTTCGTGCACTCCCTTCTTTGGCGAAAAAGAGCGAAGGTGTCAAATTCGCTACGCCATCGGAGTTGATAGAGTCCTACAGCCCCGTAGCCAAGTTCTCCTCCATCTACCCCATAAGCTGGGTAGGAGAAGAAAAAGATACCGGTACGTGGCTGGGCAATGTGCTGCAACAAGGAGCATGCGACAAACTCGAACAATGGGGCGAACGTGTACGTATGATCGACGATCAGCGTATGCTACAGGACTGGCTCTACCTACAGAGTGCCGACCACTTCTACTATATGAAAACCCGTGGCGGAGACGCCGGCAACTTCAGCCCGTACGAAACGCCTTACGATGCTTTCAACAACTATATGAATGTGCTCAGCGACTTCCTGCTTCGCGTAGAAGCCCGCTACCCTTCTACGATAGAAAATGAAGAACTGAAAGCCTTGCTGACTACAATCAGAAATCAGGATAAACAAATCAAAAAATTAGAAGAGACAATCAAACGTCAAAAAACGAAAACAACATGAAAAAAGTAATTTTTAGTCTGGCTATCATCTTGGCCGGCATATTCTCAATGAATGCTCAGAGTGCTATCCGCAAGGGTGACGTTTCGCTCAACGTCGGTATGGGTATCGGTTCTCATCACGGATCGGCTGCATTTATGCCCACCGTAGACCTCGAAACCGGTATCATCAGCGGTCTTGCCAGAGGCAAAGGCGCCATTACTGTAGGAGGTCGCCTTGGCTATTACGGCACGGAACACAATTTCTCTGCCATCATTTTAGCCACTAAATTAGACTTTCACTATCAGCTGGCTTCTGCTGTCGATGGCTATTTAGGTCAGACTCTGGGAGGCTATTTCGGCAATGATACCGGCTTTGTCTACGGTATTCATCTTGGAGCGCGCTTCTTTGTTCAGCGCGATTTTGCATTGTTCTCAGAAGTATCAGCCGGCTGGGCTACTCCCTTTGTCATGGTAGGGGTTAGTTTCAGGCTATAACGGAAGAGTCCTCTTAACCTTTCTGCTACCGCTTTCGACATGTGGATACGGGTGAACTTGCTGAACAACATATTTTTTCCTTTGGCGGTTTATTCGATTTGCACGACTTTTGTGGACGGAAAGCTCAAGATCTTCTGAAAAACCAGAGAACCATTTGCTATTGAAATTGAAATGAATCCACAAGAGGCTGCCTCCCGGAACAGTTCCGAAAGAGGCAGCTTCTCTTTTTTGAGACTGTTGCACGGGATTTTCATTGAATTCTTTTGCTGCAGGGCTGATTCCTTGTGTTTTCAGGAAAGGTCAAATCTCAAGTATATGGGCACCGAGTAAACAGAAATTTCCCCAAGCTTCCATCAGAGGTGTATACTTGAGGTTTGCAGATACTGCATGAAGCGCTCCTTTCTTCGTCAAATCAATGCTTGTATCTGTCTTGATCAATATGAGGGGGTAGGAGGGTTATATTGTGCAACGATCTCCAAGAAGTATTTCAGGGGAAAGTTCTGCTTAATCTGCTTGAAGAGTCGCTCTATGAGCCAACGTTTGCGATAGATTTCAATGACCTCCCGCTAGTCTGATTCTAAGTCATCACTAAGAAAGCCGATGAACTTACGCTTAGGCACATCCACATAGGTAATGATCCTGGAGCTATGCCTGGTTCTTCTCCGGTGCGCTTCTTGACAAATACGGCTTCTTGTTCTTGCAGGCGCATCTCCATCTCTCCCTGTGGCGTTTGAATCATCATATCTGTCATATACTACTCGCTTAAAACGAAATATCGATACCAACATCAACGGTGTTGTAATCTTTCCGCACAGGTACAATAGGGGCAGTATCGTAGATGATCCGATAGGCCCCGCGTATTCCTATCGTAGGTGTGATATGGTATTTGAGGTCGATAGCTCCTCCAAAACGTGCCTTCTTAAAATAACTGTCAGGCTTTCCCTGGTGAATAGCCGTAGTTGTAAATTCCCAATGTTCACCCAACCGATGTCTGAAACTGATAGACAGGTGGCTTTTGATACTTCGGCTGTATGCATACGTTCCTGCAAAGAGGCTAGTGGCTGGCTGTTCCCACTTTTCGAATTCGAAAAATACCCCCAATGTTGCAAACATGAGACAGTTATCACTATTTACCAGCCGATAACGCGACTGTAATCCCGTAGAAACCTTATATTTCATTCCTCTACTTTCTGCCCATTGCGACTCGACATAAGGATAAACCTCAAAAACATGATGCAACAAATAGCGGTATTCGGTGTGTACATATCCTCCACTTACGGTTACTTTATTGCCATAGGTAGAAAACTCAAGCTTATTAATTAAGTTGATTACTTGACCGTGCTTTATCAGCAGATTGAGATTGGCAGTATTTTTGAAGGTGAACACATTTTCCTTTTCGGTTTTGAAATCCAGTACGGGCAATATCGTTCCTTGTATGGTTTTGGTGCTGTCTATATTCATTGTGAGATTCTCTGAGAAGAGCATTTGCGAATACATCGGGGATAGAGTCGACAAGACCAATAGGAGATAAAGTAATAGTTTCATTGTTGATCTATAAATTATTTATGAGTTAAAGTGACGAAGGCTGTGAAAAGGAACCAAGCACACAGAAGAGAAGGAACCTGAATTTTGCGAGTAGCAACACAGCCAGTGTTCCCAGTTATATAAAACAACCCCAGGGATGCCTTTACTACACTCCTGAGGTTCTTTTAAATAACTTGTTCCATTGCCGGATTTCGTCTATTGTTCAGTCATCCGTTCGTCGTTGAATCGGTGAAATCTTTTTACATGGCTGTGAAAGAGGCCAAGAAGCCACAGACAATCCCTGGGAAGTTGGCTATAACGATTGGCCAATCCTTCTTCTTACGAATAAAACCATATCCTACCCACAGTACGCAGTTGATACCTGCGACCATTGGCTGAAGCCAATCGCCTTTATGTCCAGAGAGATTGGAACCAATCTGTGGAATATAAGAAACATACATCGCCATAGCTGTTGCCGTGGCAATCCAACCGAGAACTGACAAAAATTTTTCTTGATTCATTTTACTACCATGTTTAGTTCTTGTGTTTAGCAAAGATAGTATTCGCAAATTAATCAAAGTAGGTATTTAACAAAGAAAAATATATGAGGTCGATGATTGGTTTAAACACTGTATGTTGCGCCTTCTCTGATGCTATTTCTGTGCCGGCATAGCTCTCTGAGGTTGTACAAGTGCAGATTCGATTCTCAAATATCCATGGTGAATATTGTTACACTTGTGAAAATTTTCATGGCCGACATCCGAATAAAGAGAATACCCTGCGAGAGTAACAGTTCTCTTGCAGGGCATTCTTTTTTTGTTCCGTGGATCGTCGATCAGAATACAGTACGGATTTTCTCTGCGGCCGCCACCAACTCTTCCTGCGAGAGCGTTAGCTTTTGACGGCCGAAGTGCATATCGGCTTCGGATTGCATGGGTACGAGGTGGATGTGTGCATGAGGCACTTCGAGGCCTATCACTGTCATCCCCACTTTCCGGCAGGGGAATGCGCGCTTGATGGCTGCAGCTACCTGCTTGGCGAAGATGGTCATCTCGCCCAGATCAGCATCGTTCATGTCGAAGATGTAGTCCACTTCTTGTTTGGGTACGACCAGAGTATGCCCGAGGGCAAGGGGATTGATGTCGAGGAAAGCGAAGAATTTATCGCTTTCGGCAATCTTGTGGCAAGGAATTTCACCTGCGATGATACGGCTGAAAATAGTCATTGAACGAACTCTTTTTTATAAGGTAATGTCTATAATCTCAAATTCTACCAATCCACTCGGCACTTTGATCGAAACCAAATCTCCGATTTTTTTACCCATCAGTCCCTGTGCGATGGGCGTATTGACAGAGATTTTGTTCTCTTTGAGGTTGGCTTCCGAATCGGAAACGAGGGTATAGGCCATCACGACGCCTGTCTTTACGTTCTTGATCGTCACCTTATTCAGAATCTGAACGCTTTCGGTACTTACTTGCGATTCGTCAATGATACGAGCATTGGCGATCAGCCCCTTTAGCTGAGCAATCTTCGTTTCGAGGATTCCCTGGGCTTCCTTTGCCGCATCATACTCGGCATTTTCGGACAGGTCTCCTTTGTCGCGTGCTTCTGCTATCTGCCGAGAAATCTCGGGTCGCTGTACGCTTTCAAGTTCGGCCAATTCGGCCAGAATCTTATCGTACCCTTCCTGTGTAATATAATTGTATGCCATACTGTCTTGTATGTAACGTTGGTTGAAAAAAACTTTTTTTCGGGCTGCACCTGACAGCCATTCTCGTCCAAAGCTAAAAAAGAAGCCCGGAAGATACCCATATATATATGGAATGTCTCCGGAACTCTCTATTCTTTCTTTAAGTCGTTTGAGCAACTTTACGCTCGGTGCAAAGATAGTAATCTTTCTTATAAGAGCGACTTTTGTTCTTCGGACGACCAGGGTGCAGATTCCAGCAATAAGTGCAACACTATGGTGAATTCTGTAAGAAGCACTCGAACGGAGTGCCGAATCCGAGTTTCTTTCCGGGTCTGTGGTTCAGTTTGTTCTGTATAATGAGACCTTTGCACGGCAATTGGCGTGCAAAGGTCTCTTTTCAGGTGTATTTGAGGGAAAAAAATTGATGGCTCCAGCCGGTTCTCCATCAGCTTTTACCTCCACCACTGTTTCTTTTGGAGCAAAAAGAAAGGAGATAGCTGCTTCCCTAAGGCTTGCTTCCGCCTTCGCGCAGGATGGTGTAGGGCGAGACCGTGCAGTCGACCACCGTGGTCTGTTCGAACGGGATGATTCCTCCGTCGAGTACCATTTCTACCGTAAGGCCATAGCGCTCTTCGATCAGTTCTGGATCCGAAGCGTATTCAGGCGTTTCAGGATCGAGGGGGAGCGAGCCGGTCAGCAAAGGACTGCCGAGCGATTCGGCAAGAAGACGGGTCAGTGGATGAAGAGCCAGGCGGATACCTACCTGCTTTCGATTCTTGAAAACCTTAGGCAGCGAACTTCCGGCCGGTAGGACGAAGGTATATTTCTGCATGTGGTTGTCCTTCATATAGCGGAATGCCTCGTTGTCTATACGGCAGTATTCGGCTGCCATGCTCATGTCCGAACACATGATCGAGAGGCTTTTGCGCCGAGGATCCACACCTTTCAGCTCGCATATCCGCTCCACGCTCCGATTCTGAAGGGCATCGCATCCGTAGGCATACCCAACTTCGGTGGGATAGATGATCACTTTGCCGTCGCGAAGATCCGATACGGCACGTTCCAATTCTCGTCTGTTGGGATTGTCGGGGTAAATCTTGATGATCATATCATTTCAGTGTATATCGAAATAGGGTGAAAGTCTTATACTGTCTTCTTTTGTGAAGGTCGGTAGCTTCAGTAGTTGTACCCAGCTACCCTGCCATTGGCTGCTGCGTAGCAGCCGTTTGATCTCGGCCCGTTGTTTATAGTTGATATAAGGATGCCGAAGGATACTATCTCCTACGACTCCTTTTAGATCGATACGATCCGGCTTGATTCCTATTTTGAACCATGGCCTCAGAGCGCAAAAGCGTTCGTAGTCCATGCCGTAAACCTCCTGTAGCTGTAGCACGGTATAGTAGCCGCCAAGCTGTCGGCGGTAGGATACGATGCGGCGAGCGAATGTAGGCCCTATCCCGGGTATGCGAGTAAGGGTAGCCGAATCGGCTGCATTCAGGTCGATCACCGTACCGCGGGGAAATTTGTCGGCCGATCGGGCATAGGCTTCTCTGACAGGAGGCCCCACGTAGTCCGCATCGGTCACGATGCTGTCGCGGCTTTTCTTCCGCGATTGTTTCGAGGATGAATAAGGCCTGACGTAATCCTTCTTTTCTTCTTTTCTCAACGGTTCATCAGCCGACGTTTGAACAGCTTCGGCTACAGGTGCATTGCCACTGGCCGGCCTTGCTTTGAAGATGAATAGCCCGACGATGACCATCAGCAGGAGCAAGATGCTGATAATGCTTTCCGATTTGCCGAAGTGGAAGGAGTCTTTCATCTGTGTATCGGGGCTGTTTGGCGGTTGGGTTATTCCGAGAAGAGTAGCCCGTCGCGCAGGTGGAGGATGCGGTCGGTGCCGGCTGCCAATTTCTCATCGTGGGTGACTATCAGGAAGGTCTGTCCCATCTCTCGGCACAGACGGAAGAAGAGAGCGTGCAGCTCTTCTTTGTGCGCTGAGTCCAGACTGCCGCTCGGTTCGTCGGCAAGGATGATGGCCGGATGGTTCACCAGAGCACGTGCCACGGCTATCCGCTGCTTCTCACCGCCGGAGAGCTCCGATGGCTTATGCGAAGCTCTGTCGCTGAGGTTCAGATCGGAAAGCAGCCGTTCAGCTTCGCAAGAAGCCTCTTTTCGGCTCTTTCCGGCTATCAGAGCCGGTATCATCACGTTTTCGAGAGCTGTAAATTCGGGTAGCAATCGGTGAAATTGGAAGATGAATCCCAGCCGTCTATTGCGAAATTCGGCTTGTTTCCGATTGTTCATGCCCATTATATCAGTGCCGTCGATACGCAATTCTCCGCTGTCCGCCCGATCGAGCGTACCCAGAATTTGCAGCAGCGTGGTCTTTCCGGCACCGCTTGTGCCGACGATGGAGACTATCTCCCCACGGTCGATGGCAATATCTACCCCTTTCAGTACTTCCAGAGAGCCGAAACTCTTGCGAATGTTGCGAGCTTCTATAATCATTGTTCGGTCAGTTTTTCTATTACATAAGCGGCTATCCTGCAACCGAAAATAGCCGGCATATAAGATATGGTACCGGCTGTGGAGCGTTTGCAGCGTTCTCCTTCGATCTCCATTACAGAGCTTTCGTCCGGCAATTCGCTGCTGAATACGACCGGCACGCCGCGTGATATTCCCAGCTTGCGGAGTCGCTTACGGACAGCACGTGCCAATGTGCAGTTGTACGATCGGACTATGTCCGCCACCTCGATAAGCGAGGCATCGCGTTTGGCTCCTGCTCCCATCGAACTGATCACCGGCAGACCTCGCCGCTTGCTTAGGGCGATGAGGAATACTTTCGGACTGAGCGAATCGATGGCATCGACCACAAAGTCGTATTTGGCTGCATCCAGCAGCTCCTCCATAGCCTCATCTTTTAGAAAAGCGGCAACCGGATAGACCTTTACCCGTGGATTGATATCCAGCAGACGATCGGCCAACACCTCTACCTTAGACCGGCCGACGGTACTGTGCAGGGCTATGATCTGCCTGTTGATATTGGACGGATTCACTACATCGGCATCCACCAAAGTCAGTCTGCCCACTCCTGCACGGCAGAGCATCTCTGCTGCATAGCCGCCTACTCCGCCGGTGCCGACGATCAGTATATGCGAGTGCCGGAGCTTGTGGGCTGCTTCCGTGCCTATGAGCAGCTCCGTCCTCTCATCCCAACGGCCGTCCATGAGGGGCTTTTCCGTTTCTTCGGTCATTTGATCCCCCTTTCATTGAGTGCTTTGCGATAGAGAGCCGCATTGCGTTGGTGTTCGGCATAGGTGTGGGCAAAACGGTGACGGCCGGAGAAGTCCTCCTTGGCACACATATATAGGTAGCCATCCCGATCCGCTCGGAGCACGCTGTCCATGGTCGCGGTATGCGGTAGCCGGATCGGGCCCGGAGGCAGTCCTTCGTTTTTATAAGTGTTGTAAGGGGAATCCGTCTGCAAATGGACATTCAGGATCCTACGGATGGAAAAGTCTCCCATCGCAAACTTCACCGTCGGATCGGCCTGCAGGGGCATTCCCTCACGCAAGCGACGGATATAGAGACCGGCTATCTGTGGGTATTCATCGGCTTTTCCCGACTCCTCCTCCACGATGGATGCGATAATGGATACTTGGATCGGCGTCAGCCCCAATGAGTCGGCCAGACTCCGTCGCTCTGCTGTCCAATAGCGGTCGTAGTATCTCTTCAGCCTCAGAACCAAGTCCTTTGGCCTAATGTCCCAATCCACTTCGTATGTTTCGGGCAGAAAAAGGCTGCGGATGGAGTGTGGATCGAATCCCAGCGAATCGCAGAAAGCGGAATCGGCCAACAGGGAAGAAAGCTCTTCCGGCTTCATCATCAGTTTGCCCGTCATCCTTCCGATCAGATCCTCCTGTGTGCGGACGTGGCGGAGGTGGAAGCGTACAGCCGACTGTTTCCCGTGTGCCAAAGTCTCCAGTATCTGCTTTGTATTCATTCGTGGAGCTATTCCATAGCGACCCGGGCGGAGCTTTTCCTCTAATTTATAATATCGCGCTGCCAGATGGAAAAACGAAGGCCTCCGCAGTCGGGTATTCTGCTGGAGCTGTCGCTCTACATCGGTCAGTGTCGTAGTCGGTCGGATATATATATAGGTATTTTCCCGGGCATTGCCGGCAGGAGACAGCAGCAGGTAAGCTCCCAGCGAGACAAGGGCAATCGGTATGAGGAGTAGTGCCGTGATCCAAAGGATGACAGCTCTTCTGCGTGTACGACTCCTCCTTTTTCTGTGGGAGGCGGATCTGCTGTAGGTCGTTTTCTTGCGTTTTTTCTGAACCATGCCCAAAGATAAAGCATTTATCCTGCTCCGGAGTTTCGTCTAAATCGTTACGGTCCTCCGTAAATCTCAAGTGTGCATCGCTTCATACGGGTGTAAAAACATGCGAGGCATACCTTTCCTTTGAGCAACTTATTGCCCTCTCTTCATATCATAAGACCCCTCTAAAATACGTGCCAAAAAAGTTTTCAACAACGAAGAAGAGTTTAGAATCATTCCAAATAAGCGTTCGAAAGGAAACGGATTTTGAAATCGGGAAGATGAAAAATTAGACTTCGTGAAGTGAAAATCCACTATTCAAAAGATCGAATCACGATTGATATATAAAACGTTTTCGATCTGTATATAAATCATTTTCAATTTATATATAAACTGATTTCAATAAATATATAAATCGAAAACGTTTTGTATATAAATCGCAGCCCTCAAAAAGCCTTTTCGTAAGGTGATAAAACAGCGACACCCGCCCGATTCAAGAAGGAATCGGGCGGGTGTCGTATATGTTTGGAGACTTACAGCAGAGCTGCACCTCTCTATATCATCATAGGCGTATCAGCTCTTCATCCGAATACTGCGATGAGAGACGCTTATATCAGTCCCAATGAATCGTCTCAATGGATTGTTGCTAAAAGAGAAATCCGTATGCATATCTATTGCCATATATCTGTTATTCACGTAATTATCTTCTTCGGATAAGCCTTCTCCGATATACTCTTTATTCTTTTGAGAGCTGGCTATCGCTCTGCAAATGTAGCAAAAAAGCCCAACCCCGATGCCCCGAAATCTCTGCTGTTTATCCCATCTGTTGCACTTCGATCTACTCGGTAAAGAAATATCCATTTCCCTTCGTTAGTATGCCCCTAACTTAGTACCTTTGCTTATGTAATGAGTTTAGATAGAACGATAAAAACTGAGGCCCTTTTCCTGGTGATGTTCCAACCGGTGGCTAAGAGTAGGGGCAGATTTGTCGTGCCTATTTCTAATCTGTGCCCAAAATGGCAATTCTATATGGTATACAGTAATTTGACAACCACTGCTTGTCAAATGCAAAGAGGTTACTCGTGAGCGATATGAAGATGGGGGTCGACATTAGTGAGAATGAACTACTGCGTCAGTCCGAAGGACTTCTGCAAAGACTCCTCTTTGACCATACGACTCAGAGGAATATCTTTTGGGCTACAGATGACTATACTACACTGGGAGATGCGTACAAATACGATGCACCAATTACGACTGACAGCATTACAGGGGAGCATGACACTGTAATACAGCCCAGAGTGCTGAAGTCCAAGGAAGAACAAGCCAACCGCACCAAAGATAAAGCAGAAGTATTCACCCCCTCTTGGGTTTGCAACGCTCAGAATAATCTGATCGATGAGGCTTGGTTTGGTCGTAAGGATGTGTTTAATATTGAACAACCCGAGACAAAGACTTGGATTGCAACTACCGAACCTATTACCTTCCCCGAAGGTAAGACATGGAAAGACTATGTATGCTCCACGCGTATGGAAATTACTTGTGGCGAAGCTCCTTATCTTGTGAGCAGGTATGACACTACTACGGGGGAGTTTATCCCTATTCCTCAACGTATCGGTATGCTCGACAGAAAGCTTCGCATCATCTCAGAGAATACTTCAAGCACCGGCGAATGGCTCAAGATGGCTCAAAAGGCATATAAAAACATCTATGCTTATGAATGGCAAGGCGATAACCTGCTCCTTGCTCGTGAGGCACTACTAATCACCTTTATCGAGTATTATGAGGAGAAGTTCGGTAAGCGTCCCCTCAACAAATCCATTGAGTATATTGCCTATATTATCTCTTGGAATGTCTGGCAGATGGATGGGCTCAAGGGAGTCGTCCCTAATAGTTGCACACATGGTGTGTCCGTCCTCCCGGACGACCTCTTTGAGTCTATGGAGGAGCTGATACTCTGCCCCGGCTGCCAAAACGAAAGCATCAAAAAGCATAACGGCACGTACTGCCTCATTCGAGACTGGGGCTGTAAAGACTCCAAGACGGGAGAGAATAATCGCAAAATTCGATTCGTTGATCTGATAAAGAATAATATATAATCTCTCACTATGGCGACCTTTGAATCTTCTCTCAAACCCCGCCTTATCTATGTGTTTGCTATTGCAGATGCCCGGCACGAGGGTAGCCTCAAAATAGGAGAAACCACCCTTAACGATGATGTGGGTTCGGCTTCCACCGAACCGAATAGTGAGGTGCTCAACAAAGCAGCCAAAGCTCGTATCGACCAGTATACCAAAACTGCAGGTATCGGTTACGAATTGCTATACACCGAGCTAACCATTTATTTCTCAGGTGGACGTGTCTGCTCGTTCAATGACAAGCAAGTGCATAGCGTACTGGAGCGTTCCGGCGTCAAACGCAAGTCTTTTGCAGGAGCTACCGAGTGGTATTCTTGCGACTTAGCAACCGTCAAGCGTGCCATCTCAGCCATCAAGGAGGGCAAGGATAGCTTGGGGGCAAGCGAAGTGACGCTATCTGACAACCCCATCATTCTGCGTCCTGAGCAGAAAGAAGCCATCGAGCGCACGCTCAAGCAGTTCCGCAAAGGAAATAAGATGCTGTGGAATGCCAAGATGCGTTTTGGCAAAACGCTCTGTGCCCTGCGTGTTGCCAAAGAGATGGAAGCTGTACGTACGATTATCATCACGCATCGCCCGGTGGTAGATGCCAGCTGGTTTGAGGACTTTGGTAAAACCTTCTACGACCGTCCTGAGTGGCACTATGGCTCCCGTAGCAAAGGTGAGAGCTTCGCTTCTCTCGAAAAGCTTGCTTCCCAAGGGAAAAAGTGTGTCTATTTTGCCTCTATGCAAGATATGCGTGGTTCGAAGGACGTAGGAGGTAAGTTTGACAAAAACAACGAAGTCTTCTCTACTTCATGGGATTTAGTGATTGTGGACGAGGCACACGAAGGGACACAGACCGAGCTGGGGAAAGCCGTATTAGGTCAGTTGATGAGTAAGGATACAAAGGCATTACATCTATCGGGAACACCTTATAACCTCTTCGATCAGCACAAAGAGGAGGAAGTCTTTACGTGGGACTATGTCATGGAACAACAAGCCAAAATCGATTGGGAAATCAATCATCTCGGCGACACTAACCCCTATGCTTCGCTCCCGGCCATACATATCTATACCTATGACCTTGGTCGTCTCATGAGTGAATATAGCGATGAGGAGAAGGCTTTCAACTTCCGAGAGTTTTTCCGTACTCGGGAGGATGGTTCTTTCGTTCACGAGGGTGACATAGACCGTTTCTTGTCTTTACTCTGCCGAGAAGACGAAGAGGCTCTATACCCGTACTCCAACGAACATTTTCGCCAAATATTTCGACACACACTCTGGATTCTGCCGGGGGTACGAGCCGCCAAGGCCCTGAGTAAGAAACTTAGCAAACACCCTATCTTCGGTCTCTTTAAGGTGGCCAATGTGGCCGGGGACGGTGATGATGAGGAGGAGGAAAGCAGAGATGCCCTTGAGTTAGTCAATCAAGCCATCGGCAAAGACCCGGATGAGACTTATACAATCACCCTCTCATGCGGACGACTGACTACCGGTGTAAGCATTAAGCCTTGGACCGGCGTCTTCATGATGGCCGGTTCATATAGCACCTCCGCATCCGGCTATATGCAAACTATCTTCCGCGTACAAACGCCTTATACCCACAACGGGTACATGAAGACAGAGTGTTATGCCTTCGACTTTGCTCCCGACCGCACCCTCCGTGTCCTTGCCGAAGCTGCCAAGGTATCATACAAAGCAGGCAAACAGAGCGAGAGTGATCGCAAGCTGTTGGGGGATTTTCTCAACTTCTGTCCCATCATCTCTATAGAAGGCAGCCGGATGAAGCCTTACGATGTCAATACGATGCTCGGACAGCTCAAGCGCGCTCAAATAGAAAAAGTGGTGCAAGATGGCTTTGAGAATGGGGCACTCTATAATGACGAGCTACTCAAACTTACCGAGGTAGAGCTGCACGACTTCAACGAACTCAAAGGTATCATTGGCAAAACCAAGGCGATGGCAAAGTCCGGTGACATAGATATCAATCACCAAGGTCTCACCCATGAGCAATACGAGGAGAAAGAGCGACTGGAGAAGAAGAAAAAGAAAGGCCTAACACCCGAAGAGAAAAAACGACTGGACGAACTGAAAGCCAAAGGCGACCAACGCCGAGAGGCTATTTCTATCCTCCGAGGCATATCCATCCGCATGCCTCTGATGCTCTATGGGGCTGAAATGAAGGATGAGGATAAGGAGCTGACCATTGACAACTTTGCCAATCTCGTCGATGAGCAGTCTTGGGAGGAATTTATGCCTCGCGGCGTTACCAAGGCGGTCTTTCGTCGCTTCAAGCGTTACTACGACCCCGACATATTTCGTGAGGCGGGGAAGCGCATCCGTGAGATGGCTCGTATGGCGGATAAGTTCACCATCGAGGAGCGTATAGGGCGTATTGCTTCTATCTTCTCTACTTTCCGCAACCCTGACAAAGAAACAGTACTGACTCCTTGGCGTGTGGTGAACATGCATCTCGGGGAGAGCATAGGTGGCTACTGCTTTATGAGCGAAGACTTCTCTACTCCCATTGCATTGCCTCGCTACATCGAGCATCAGGGTATAACGAATGAGGTATTCCACCCCAAAAGCATCATTTTGGAGATCAACTCTAAGAGCGGTCTCTATCCGCTTTATGCTGCCTATAACATTTATCGTACAAGGGTAGAGGAAGCTCGAGAGAAGTATGGCGACGTAACACGTGCCTTTGCCTTACAACTGTGGGACAGGACGCTCGAAGAAAACATTTTCGTGGTCTGCAAAACCCCTATGGCCCGCTATATCACGATGCGTACGCTACGGGGTTTCCGTGATGTAGTGACTCATACAGAGTATTATCCCGATCTGATAGAAAACATTACCAGCCAGCCCGACAGCGTGGTCAATATGCTACGTTCGGGCAAAAGGTTCTGGAAAATCAACAACGACGAAAATATGAAGATAGACGCTATTATAGGCAACCCACCGTACCAAGTGATGGTAGAAGGCAATGGACGAGCAAAGCCTGTATACCATTTATTCATCGAGCTAGCCACTCAACTGTCACAGCGAGTAAGTCTCATCACACCTGCGCGCTATCTCTTCAATGCAGGCTTTACACCAACAGAATGGAACGACAAAGTGCTCAACGACCCACACTTTCGCATTGTTAGTTACAAGGCGAATAGTACAGAGATTTTTCCTACCGTAGATATTAAGGGCGGTGTGGCTGTGATGTATTGGGATAGCAAACAGAACTTCGGTAAGATTGGAACCTTCAAAGCCTATCCCGAACTTGACCGAATTGCAATTAAAGTCGCTAGGCTAAAAGAGAGATCTCTAGTAGAGATTATTTATGCAGAGTCAAGCTATCGTTTTGACACAAGTAAATCCGAAGTAGAGCAACTCGTTCGTGAGCGTTTATCAAATGATAGGAAGATTATCAGCAACATATTTGATAAGCTTCCTGACTACTTTACAGAAGAGCAACATCAAGGAACAATCGGTTTCTATGGACGGACTAAATCGCGAAGATGTGTTCGCTATGCTGATAGGGTCTTATTTGAGAATCATCCGAATTTGGATAAATACAAGGTGATCGTCCCCGAGAGCAATGGCTCGGGAGCAATCGGTGAAGTACTAAGTACTCCCCTAATTGGGGAACCCCTAATTGGGGTCACTCAAACCTTCTTGACGATCGGAGCTTTCGACACTAAAGAAGAGGCAGAGGCTTGTCTGCGCTATGTGAAGACAAAGTTTGCCCGCACGATGCTGGGTATCCTCAAGGCGACACAGCACAATCCGAAGGAGACTTGGCAACTTGTCCCCCTGCAAGACTTCACAGCAGAATCGGACATCGATTGGACACAGCCGGTGGCGGAAATTGATCGCCAACTCTACCGCAAATACGGCTTAAACGAAAGCGAAATCGCCTTTGTCGAAGAGAAAGTCCGCCCGATGGACTAACCCCATATAATCAGTTATTGCTGTCCGGTAAAATTTGGGCAGTTAGGAAGTTCGATTGCCATCTCACCGAAAGACTGTTTCTATACACAGCTGCCGGTTTTACAGCTTGAGACCGTTGCACAATAACCCTTCCCCCCTCATATCGATCAAGACAGATACATGCATTGATTTGACGAAGAAAGGAGA
>OHBE01001080.1_pt1 | contig 25880 bp, 22 predicted proteins | sample 1577231 | NCBI WGS metagenome assembly OHBE01 (sample SAMEA3541506, study PRJEB24748) | human gut metagenome | biome: human gut; feature: human-associated habitat; material: faeces | place: China | collected 2012 | reverse complement strand
AAGGAAGAGAGGGGAATCTTGTTTTTACCCACCTTTCACTGCCGGTCACTGTATACAGGCTGTTTAGGATATGTTAGATAATTAGGACTCACAGCACGAAATTAGTCTCGTCGTAGTGCTCATACAAGGTTGCCGAGATTACATTAAAGCTCTTGAAGCCGCTTGATCCACTTGTTCATGCCGGCGCGCAAGAGACATCCTTGCCACATCTTTGTGTGAGTTCTTAGAGAATATCATACGTAAGGAGTGGGTAAGTGAATAAGCTTTCTTCAGCTCAGGATACTGCTCAAAGAGCAGTTCTGCTCTCCATTTTTGGCTAGGTGTCCATTTGTCAACCGATTTAAAATGAAGGTATCGACTACGGGCTATAAGTTGCTTGGAGGTATCACCATTTGGCAGTATTTTGGCAATGTATCTTAGTCCTGACAACTTAGCCTCTTCACGAACATCAGTATCTGCTTGTATCGCCTCCCGACGATGGGCGATGCGCATCTCTTGTAGGGCATCACAAGCATATGAAAGCGGTCGATGGTGCGAAGCGCCCAAGGAAAACGCCCCCGGGCAATAGCCGGCATAATTGGACATATCCAAGGTGATTTCCTTGGCCATCTGTCTTTTTTCGCGATCTATACGCCTTAATACCTCACAAATGGTGTCGGCTTTCACACCCTTGATAATAATGGCGATGATTGTTCCCTTTTCCCTCTAGATGCACGATTGGTAACCAATGTATAGAGTTCTCCATTGCTAGGAGCTGTTTCATTTATACAGATACTCACCCATATTCTCCGGGAAAATCAACCAATCCTCTGCGTGCGGAAGTTCAGGTAGTCACTCAAGATCTCTTTATTCTGTTTTTCAAAACTATCGCCATTGATGTGGTGGTATAGGTCAAGCGAACGGGAGGTCGTGGGGATCCTCTTCATACAATCCTTCTAAAAAAAGTCGCAAACTCTTTCGAGTAGCGGGTTCCCTCTGCTTTGAGGTCGTAACTCTCTGAAAAGTAACGACCGCTACTTTCTCATATCAACGACGCCGGCGGACAATTAAGTCTACGCCTTTATTGCGAATCGGGAAATCACGAATCACAACAGCTTCGCGAAAAACTTTAGACTCTAAGTCCGAATTCTTCTTATAGCTATCCATGAGCATCTCATCAAGATAGATTCGAATTAAAGAGTTATCCTCTTCAATGCGGACTTCCTTAAATTTTAACAAAATATCCGATGGAAGAAGTAATTGAGCTAATGATAAAAGACCTTGATATAGATATACCATTCTTCTTGTACAGACTAACTAAATTATACGCATGGTCCACATGAGTTTACTGGTGAGCCTTAAAGAGAAGTGAACACAATAACAGAAAGGGGCTTTCCGAACAAAAGCCCCTTTCTGAGTATCTATAACATCGCAATCTGTTAAATTAGAAAAATTATATTTAATTTTTAATTTTCCAGTTTTGAGAAGTTCCAAAAGTCCCTTGATCTACAGCTATTGTTCCGTTAAAATCTATCAATCCGTTGCAAGCATCAATGCTTCCGGAACCCACGACATACAAATTAGTGTATTTACCAAAAGTAGGGTATAATACTTGCTTAGGAACTGTTACAGTATATGATACAGGATCTACAATGATGCGTAAATTAGCATCTTCAAAAAATCCTTGCACTTCCAATTCTGTATCTGAGATTTTGACACCTACAGCATTATAGGTAGCACCACCATAAAATACACTGTTATCAGTAATTGTCAAATCACCTACAAAATCATCTAAATTCAACGCGCATACTACGGGGTATGTAACCGAAGATGAATATCCCCTATCTTCTACTTGCCAACCTAAAAATGCTTTGTTATTATAACCGGTATATTTATTCCATCCGGGTATAATATCACCATTTTTTAAAACAACGTTAGCAGTAATTGTTACTTTTTCTCCCGCCGTGCGAGTATCCAAACCAAACTTCTTATAAATGTCGTTGATATCAAGAGCTATCTCAGTCGGAAACTCTTTTATATTGTCAACTACCACTTTAGAAGAAACCTTGCCGTCCAAGCCAGTAAATACACACAATAATTGAGCGTAATCCATCATAGAGTAGTCACCTTGTTGCTTAGGGATTAACAATTTCACCTTACAGTTGGTTTCTCCATTTCCGGATTCTAAAACTCCATCCGAATTTGCGGCACGGGTAATATCAATAACCACTCCTCTTTTAACGTCCTCTAATGGATAAGGGAGATCTCGGTCGCAACTGATATTCAGTAATGACACCAAGCCTAAAAATAGCAAAAGCTTTATATATTTCATACTATCCTTTTTTTATAATTAAACAAATTATTTATCCCAAAATAGAATCTTTGCACTTAAGTCTCTGCCAACATTTGTAACGTTTGCCCCATTACGAGTCACTTCCGTATTAGGATACCACATTGCACGAGGATATGCATTGATTCCTTTCAATGGGATATTTACAGGACCGGGCTCAGGTTCCTTGTTGTTTTTAAAAGGAGATTGAGCAAACTGGGTTTCTTGGGGCAACAAAGTCGGATATCCCGTACGACGTATATCGCTATAAGCTTCTATGGGGTTAAAAAAGTTTGCAATCCATTTTTGTGTCATCACAATACGAAGCTTCTCTAAATCTGTACTTGCAGCATCATATTTAGCTAATATTTTAGTTACAAATTCGGTGATTTTTTCATTAGTTATTACAGGAGCAGTCTCATCCGAAGCTTTTGTTACAGCATTGACATGTGCAATAGAAAGACGGATTCCCTCTTCTAGTTTTGCCTTTGCATCTCCATCAACTTCTTTCGCTAAATATAATTCAGCCAATAAGAAAGGCACAGAATAAGCTTGCAACATTTTCTCGGGAGCAATGCCGTTACCTACTGCTTCACTGCATTTTCCACCTTCTCCATCATCATATTTTCCCCCACACGGATATATACCGATAAATGTCGAGGTCACACGTTGGTCATTGGCAGCTGCGGCTCCCGCTGAAGCAAAGAAAATAGAAACAAATGCGCCATCACGATAGTCTGTATTATTCTGCGCAGTAGCATCATTTTTAATTTGATTCACCCAGTAATATGGGATACGAGGATCTACTATACCGACAAACGGATTATTTTTCACATTCAAGTCCATTCCTTTCATTGTCTCATACAACCATGGACTGATATAATAGGTGCTCTGTCCTCCAAGATACTCATCAACGTATGCGGGATGACGTTCATCCGGATTGTCTTGTTTGGTATGTTTTAATTCCAAATCTTCTCCGCTTTTCATGAAGTTATTTTCAGCCAACAATTGTGTCAATTGCTGGTTCCATCCTTCTATTTGGTCTTTCGCTTTACGCGACTGTACCAGTAATTTTAACTTGAGCGTATTCGCCATTCGGATCCACTTGTTTTTATCTCCTTTATAAAACAAGTCATCGGATCCTGGTTTCAATAAATTACCTGCTTCAGTGTTATTCAAATCGGCTACACCTGCATCAATTAAGCTTAAAAGCGATTTATAAATATCTTGACTTTTATCTACAGCAGGCGCATAATTTTCCGGCACGTTGTATTCCGAATATGGAATATCTCCCCAAAGATCTACCAACTGCGCGAAAGTATATGCTTTAAGCAACTTTCCAACACCTGCATAAATTAGATTTCCACCTGCCTCTGCAGCTGTAATCATAGCATCTACATTTTTTAAACCATAGACATAGGCTTGCCCCCACGTATTTGTCAGAGTAGAATAAGTAGGCGTTATACTAAAATTATCAACTTCACGAGAAGTAAGATGAAATACATAAGATTGCAGACTACTCCCAATATAATACCCTGGAGAAAAAGAATATCCAATTTCTCGTTCCGCACCGGTAAGTAGCTTTTTAAGTTCGGCAGAAGTCGGAAGATTAGGGTCATCATTTATATCCAGATAGCTGTCGCAACTTAATAATACTAACAAACATACCGGAATTAGATAAAAATATTTTTTCAGTCTCATAATGTTCTTGTTTTAGAATGTTAATTTGAGGTTAAAGCCATAACGTCTCGTATTAGGAGCCGTTGTAAAGTCAATTCCCTGTACGTTTCCACCACCGTAAGTATTTAATGTAGGGTCATAATTAGTGTGTTTAGGTACATTCGGAGCATAGAACCATAGATTACGCGCAACAAACGAGATGCTGGCCGAACCAATAAATGTTTTCGCTAATAATGATTTTGGTAATTGATAGCCTAATACCACTTCACGAAGCCGGATAGTAGTTGCGTCATACACGGCCGCCTCGTCTACGCCATTAACAGCAAAGGTAGATACGCCACTGCTGGGAGTGAACCACAAATCTGATTCAGTCAATTGTACGGTATTCCGGATTTTATTGCCATTTTCATCAAGAAGCGGTTTCTTCGTAGCAGGGTCTCCTAAATATCCGGGTAGAATACGCGTTCCATAACGATCTTCCGTATCTTTCGTAACACCTCTTCCTAAAACATCTGTCAAGAAACTGGACCATACGCATCCACCAACCTGAGCATCAAGCATAAATGACAATGAAAAACCTTTATAAGTAAAAGTATTATTCAGACTCGCTTTGTACTTCGGTGCCGGATTACCTATATAACCATTTTCATTATCGATCAAATAAGCTCCTGAAGCAGGGTCAACCAATAAGTTACCTTCTTCATCCCGGGCATACTTCTCTCCGACCAACATACCATAAGGTTGTCCCACGTCTAAAACAGCCCCGGGAGTTGTAAAACCGGTACTCAAAGACACACGGGTAACGTCTTTAGCCAATTCTTTTACTTCACTCCGGTTTAATGTATAAGTAGCATACATATCCCATTTGAAATCATTATTCATTATGGGAATAATGCCTAAACCTACTTCTATACCCTTATTGTTCATTTTACCGAAATTAGTATAATACCTGTTATAGCCGGTAGATTCAGGAAGACTCAATGGAGCGATTTGATTGGTTGAATTACGCGTATATAAAGTCAGGTCTAAATTGACACGGCTGTTCAAAAATTGTAATTCAGTTCCGACTTCCCATTCTGATGTGAACTCAGGTTCCAATTTCGGGTCAAAAGTATAACTCGGCACTTCCAATATCGGTTGTCCCATATATGGTTTCTCTAATAAGAAAGCTCCATTTTTATAATATGCAGAAGCATCGCGACCTACTTTTGCCCAGCTCAAACGAATTTTTCCGAATTTAATAATATCTTCGTTGATATGGAAAGCATCTGTAAAGACAAAAGAAGCGCTGACCGAAGGATAGAAGAAACTCCGATTGTCTTTAGGGAGAGTAGACGAGAAGTCATTACGTCCGGTAAATCCCAAAAATGCAAAATTCTTATATCCTAACGTCACATCTCCAAAAATAGCCCACAAACGAGTCCTCGTATAATTATCAGGATCAACAGTCTGGGATTCTGTATTTGTCAGATTATATACTCCCGGAGACATAATATTGAGTCCGACAGTTTTTGTATTCTGACTGGTAAACTGATTAACGTTGTGTCCCAATGTAGCTTTTACATTAAAATCACTGTTCAAGTCTTTATCAAACCGGAATAATAAAGTAGACTCTATTTCTTGGGTATCATAAGTTTCTTTTAGAATCCGGCCTTTTCCTCCTAAAGCTCTGGACCCAAGATTCAGCACCTCCATACGATCCATTTTATAATCATTAATACCCACTCTATAATCTACAGAAAGCCAACTTGTAATATCATATCCCACATTAAAGTTTGCGACAGTACGATCCATTTGCGTCCGAATTTTATTATATCTCCATGACCATAACGGGTTATCCGCCTGATCCCCAACAAAGAAAAGAGATTTGTGATCGGGAGTTTCATAAGGGAAAGACATATCCCAGTTACGACCCAAAATCAAAGCACGCGCAAAGGAAGAAGCGCCAATAGCAGAAGACTGATTATTACCAAACATAGGACCATTTTGCTTATTACGCGAATAAGAAACATTACCGCCAACCCGAATTCCATTGGACAACTGTTGGGTTCCTCCTACACTAATTGAATAGCGCCCAAAATCAGCAAATGGAATATAACTGTCTTGCTGCATACGAGAAATAGTAGCTGTAAAATTACCCGTTTCTGAGTATTTATTAATATTAAGAGATAAATCATAGATGCCTCCTGTTTCAAACAAATCTTTTACATTGTTTTTAAAAGCTTTGTAAGGAACCATCTCCGGCATATCAGGATATGCTTTCCCATATATATTAGCAGCATACATACGCAAAGGTACCTCCGTAACATCGGTAAAAGCAGCTCCCCATGAGCCATTACTACCACCAGGTATAAAGTTACTTCCCGTACCGAAAGAGTTTTGATAGTCGGGCAAAGAAGCAATCTTTTCAAATGTATATGACGCATTCAAGCTGACTTCCAGACCTTTACCAATAACTTTATTCGATTTCGATCCTGTTTTCGTTGTAATAAGAACAACTCCATTAGCCGCTCGAGAGCCATAAAGAACTGCGGCAGCGGCCCCCTTCAAAACGTTCATCGATTCAATATCATTAGGATCCAGTGTTGAAAGTGCACTACCATAAGCGCCACCAGCATTTGTAGCCTGATTAGAAGATGCAATTTCCGAGTTACTATATGGAACACCATCTACTACATAAAGAGGTTCATTTCCTCCTAAGAATGAAGAGTTACCACGAATGGTAATACGAGTGGCAGAGCCTGCCATGCCCGAAGGAGCACTGATATTCACACCGGGGATTTTACCTTCCAAAGAACGAAGCATATCCGGTTCCGCTTTTTGGAGAGCCTCTTCAGCTTTCACTTTAGAAACTGCATATCCTAAGGAACGTTCTGCACGCCTAATACCTGCAGCTGTAACAACTATTTCATCAAGTACTTTGGCGTCAGATTTTAGGACAATCCTTACGCTCGGTCTAATTGCCACTTCCTGTGTTTGCATGCCAATGTACGAAACCTGCAAAGTCTTTGCGGAACTTGGTACAGAGACTTGGATCAATATGTCACTCTTTCCAGATCTTTAATGAGTGTTATATCCATAATATCGGCATATATTTGTGTTGTCTTCATACTTTTATGTCCTAGAAGTTTCTGTACAGTTGTAATATTTGCTCCACTATATATTAACAAGGTGGCATTTGTATGCCGGGCAAGGTGGAAAATACCTACCATTTGAGAATTTGGAAGAATGTAAAGAATAAACCGATAACATGTTGTGAATTAGTCGATTTTCTATATTCTGCGAGTATGATAGGAAAGCAGTTCAACACGGAATATTGAATCCTTTCGGTTACCAAACCGTTATCCGTTGGTTTCCCTAGTGTGGTGAGGTAACGGAAAAAGGAAAGGTTTTTCTGACATGGGTTCTATCTCACTGTTCCACAACGTTTTGCTTATCAAAGAACGCTTTAACAACGGGTAATTTTGCCCATAAAATTAAAGCGTATGAAAATAGAAAAATTCAAGGTGTTGCTCTACCTCAAAAAGAGCCGATTGGACAAGTCGGGCAAAGCGCCCATTATGGGACGCATCACCGTCAATCATTCGATGGTGCAGTTCAGTTGCAAAATTTCCTGTACTCCCGACTTATGGAATCCTCGTGAAAGCCGTCTGAAGGGCAAGAGTCATGAAGCCGTAGAGACCAATGCGAAACTGGACAAACTGCTGCTCTCCATTCACTCTGCTTTTGATACGCTCGTGGATAGGAAAGCAGACTTCGATGCGGAAGCCGTCAAAAACCTGTTTCAAGGAAGTCTCGGAACGCAGATGGCTCTGTTGAGAATGACGGACATTGTCTGCGAGGAATTGAGGAAACGCATCGGGATAGACCGTGCAAAGGGAACTTACCCTACCTATATCTATACCCGGAGAACCTTGGCAGAGTTCATCGAAAAGGAGTTTAGCACCAAAGACGTCGCTTTCGGTCAGATGACGGAGCAGTTCATTCATGACTATCAGAGTTTCATCTTGGATGATAAAGGACTTGCCATAGATACCTGCCGGCACTATCTGGCTATCGTCAAGAAAATATGCCGTAAAGCCTACAAGGACGGTTATGCCGACAGATGTTTTTTCGCTCATTTCAGTCTCCCCAAACAAAAGGAGAAGACACCAAAAGCCCTAAGCCGGGAATCCTTCGAGAAAATCCGTGACTTGGTAATCCCCGAACATCGCGCCTCCCACATTTTGGCAAGAGATCTTTTTCTCTTTGCCTGCTATACGGGAACAGCCTACGCCGATGCAGTTTCCGTTACGCGTGACAATCTGTTCACGGATGACAATGGCGAGCTGTGGCTTAAATACTGCCGCAAGAAAAACGAGCTTCGTGCCTGTGTCAAGCTGCTGCCCGAAGCCCTTGACCTGATAGAGAAGTACCGGGATGATGCTCGTCCGACCCTCTTTCCAATGCTGTACCATCCCAACCTTCGCCGTCTGATGAAAAGCCTTGCGGTTCTTGCGGGCATTAAGGAAGACCTGACCTACCATGCCGGCAGGCACTCATTCGCATCGCTGATTACCTTGGAAGCCGGCGTTCCTATCGAGACCATCTGCAAGATGCTGGGACACTCCAACCTCCAGACCACACAGGTATATGCAAAGGTCACGCCCAAGAAACTCTTCGAGGATATGGACAAATATATCGAAGTGACAAAAGATTTGAAACTTGTATTATAACACCCCATAGATAATAAATGAATTTATGCGTAGCACATTTTCTTTACTACTCTATATCAATCGCAACAAGGTACGTGTGGATGGTACAACTTCCGTACTTTGCCGAATCTCCATCGACGGGAAAAGCACGACGATAACCACGGGTATTACTTGCAATCCCAAACAGTGGAATGCCAAAAAAGCAGAGACCGCGGACGTGCGGACGAACAACCGCCTGAAAGAGTTCCGCAAGCATGCGGAGAAGCTCTATGATGAAATGCTCAAAGAGCAGGGTGTGGTCAGTGCCGAACTGCTGAAAAACAGGATAGCAGGTCAGGCGGTCATTCCTACTCATTTGCTCCAAATGGGAGAAAGGGAGCGGGAACGCCTTGCCGTCCGTTCCAAGGAAATCGACTCCACTTCAACCTACAGGAGTTCTCGGTATTACCAGAGCTATATCCGTGAGTTCTTGGACTCGAAAGGCAAGGCGGACATTGCCTTTTCGGACATCACCGAGGAATTCGGACGGGAATATAAGGTCTACCTGAAGCGGTACAAGAACTTCGGGGCATCGCAGACCAACCATTGTCTTTGTTGGCTGAACAGACTGATGTATCTTGCTGTGGACTATGAGATCATCCGTGCCAATCCTCTGGAAGAGTTGGAGTATGAGAAGAAACCGCCCTCCAAGCGAATGCACATCAGCAAAGCGGAACTCAAACAACTGCTGGAACTGAAACTGCCCGCGAATGATCCATTGAAGGAATTGGCTCGCAGAGCTTTTATCTTCTCCTGTTTTACGGGACTTGCCTATGTCGATACCCAGCTGCTGTATCCACACCATATCGGGCGGACTGCCGACGATAGAAGATACATTCGCATCAATCGCAAGAAGACAAAAGTAGAGTCATTTATTCCTCTGCATCCGATAGCGGAGCAGATACTTGATTTGTACAATACGACCGATGACACACAGCCGGTCTTTCCGTTGCCGAGCAGAGACTCTATGTGGTTCGAAATACACGAGCTCGGTGTTATCATCGGGCGGAATGAGAACCTCTCCTACCACCAAGCCCGACATAGCTTCGGCTCATTTCTGATTTCCGAGGGGATTTGCACGGAGAGCATTGCCAAGATGATGGGGCACGCCTCCATCACCAGCACGCAAACCTATGCGAAGATTTCCGAGAAGAAGATTGCGGAGGATATGGACAGGTTAATCGAAAGAAGAAAGAACAATGAATATTGAATTACTATGAAAAGAGAAATCATAACTATCAGCGAGAATGGGAATATACACATTCCTACGACTACCATTTGGATGTCTGTTTGCGAGATTGCCGATTTATTCGGCGTATTCTCCGGTAAGGTAAACAGTCATATCAAGTCTATCTTCAAAGAGGGTTTGCTCAGAGAAGATGAGGTGATGCAAACCCTATCTTTTAAGGGCGGTGCTGTGGATTTATACAATATTGAAATGATAACGATGCTGTAGTTTCGCTTTGCCTCCCCTGAAGCCCAACTCTTCCGCAGGTGGACTATCAGGAAACTTACCCAGAAAAAATCTTCCATTCCGTTGCTTGTATGCTATAATAAAGGCAGATGGTATAACTGAATATGAGGACAGGCAGTAAGAAATACCTTTTTACTGCCTGTTTTAGTGGATTTGATAAATAATCATCCTTGTGCCAATGCTGTCCAAAAGCGGTCTTCCTCGTCAATTCGCTCGGAGAAGAGCCAGACTTCCTTTATCAAACCATTCTCAAAGCGAAAAAGGTCTATTCCTTTCATCTCCATTGAATGTCCGCTTGCCGACACCGCAAACTCAATAGATGCCACGACCAAATCTCCGTTTTCCGTAATGTAATCCACTTGGTCGATGGCGAATGTACCATTGCTCAGTTGAGCCATCTTTCCCAAGTGAGCGAAAACATTCTGCTTGCCGCTGTAAATACCCGACAATGTCCCCTTTCCCGGCTGATGCCATACCAAATCATCGGAGAGCAATGCCCCCACCGTTTCAAAATCACCCTGTGCCAAAGCGGTGTAAAATTGATGCACTTTTTCAATCTTCTTTTTCATAAATCCGTGTTTTTATTGTTGAGATCACCGCAAAATTATACCTTTGCACTACTATCTGCAAGTACCAACAATATTGTAGGATACATACTATATTGTTAGATTTATTGATTATCAAGAATAAAAAAGTTTGTCATGGAGCGAAAAATATCAGACAACGAATGTCCTGTGCGAAAGTCAATGCAGATTTTCGCCGGAAAGTGGACGCTGCTTATCATCTTCCAAATCAACCGCAGGATAATTCGTTATGGAGAACTCAAACGTGCCATTCCCGGCATCAGTGAGAAGATGCTTATCGACGAGTTAAAATTCCTTTGTGGTAAAGGATTGATTAAAAAGAAACAGTACCCCGAGGTCCCTCCCAGAGTGGAGTACTCTCTTACACCGTTGGGGGAGAAAGTACTGCCTATTATAGATGAGATTGCAAAATTTGGAGTAGAAAACTTATAAATTTTGTGGAGGTATGAATTTAGTTACGAGAAATCATCTTGAAAGATGGGCTGAAACGGCACTGTCAAAATCGACTTTGCCATATCTTATTTCGAGATTAGTAAGAGCATCGACACCCGCAAGTACAAAGATTAATATTCCGTGGGGAAGTGCGACTTATATTGGAGGATGGGACGGTATTGTAAATTGTGAAACAGAAACGGTTTATGTACCTCAAGGAATTTCTTTGTGGGAGTTTGGTACTTCTTCTGATTGTACAGCAAAAGCTAACAGCGATTATGATAAAAGAAAAAATAATCCAATCGGATTTGAGCCAAGCAATTCTACATTCATATTTGTCACACCGAGACTTTGGACAAAAAAAGACGAATGGATTAGAGAAAAAAAAGCGGAAAGCCATTGGAAGAATGTAATCGCATATGATTCCATAGACTTAGAGCAATGGTTAGATCGGATACTTTCGGTTTCGCTTTGGCTTGCTTCACAAGATGGAATTGGAGCATATCCATTTGAAGGCATAATAACTGCTGACGAATTTTGGGAAGAGTGGTCAATTGGTCCAAAAGGCTTTAGGCTTTTCCCCGAAATTATAATTGCAGGGAGAGAACACGAAAAAAAGATTTTACAATCAGAGTTACTAGGTGAACCAAAAATTGTAGCCATAAAAGCATCCACAAAAAATGAAGCAATTGCTTTCATTATTGCTGCAGCAAAAACATTTCAAGATGAAGAAGGAGGTCGATTCTTTTCAAAAACATTAGTAGTAAATACTGAGGAGAATTTTCGTGGAATAGTTAGAAATAATATAAATTCCACGTTGAATATCATTCCAAGATTCGATGAAACACAACCTCTTAATATGGCCGTATCGAAAGGTAATCACGTACTAGTTCCTCTCGGCGTTGGTGATGACATGAACTTAAAGAATACAATTACTTTACCAACAATTGATAGGGATGGTCAAGTCGATGCACTAATAAAGAGTGGTATATTAAGAGAAGATGCAGAAAGGCTATCTAGAGAATCAGCACGAAATATCACAATACTTAAAAAGCTACTTAAATTTCCGCAGTATAAAGCAAAATGGTACGATAAAGAAAATATCCGAGATATAATACCTGCGCTTTTATTGGGTAGATGGGACGAAAACTTCGTAGGAGATATTGAATTGATTGAAAAGCTTTCTGGACAGAGTTATGCAGACTATTCAGCTGTGCTAAATAAATGGAGAGATTTTGAAGAGTCTCCAATTATTCAAATCGGTAGAACTTGGCGATTAACCTCGCCTTTGGATTCATGGACAAACTTAGCCCCCCAACTTACAAGGAATGATTTTCAAAACCTTCAAGAATGTTTTTCGATAGCATTTAAAAATGGAAATCCAATCATTGAACCAGAAGACAGGGTCCTTACACATTTCAGTAATAGAAGAAAATACTCTGATTGGTCAAGAGAAGGATTGGTACAATCTTTAATTTTAGCAGGGCAAATCAGAGGCGAATTACCTAACATAGACAATCCTCAGGATTGGGTTGATAATATTATTTTTGATTTACTCAATAACGCAAGTGGTGAAGTATGGATTTCTATTGACAAAGAATTACCCCTCATAGCAGAAGCGTCTCCAGAAACCGTCCTTAAAGCTGTAAGAAAATCCTTAGAGAAACAGGAGCCTGAAGTAATGGATATGTTCAAAGAGGAAGATGGGGTCTTCTCTAAAACAAGTCATCATACAGGTTTATTGTGGGCTCTTGAAAGTTTGGCTTGGTTACCTGAATATTTAAAAGATGTGAGTTTGATATTATTAAAACTCTCTAGACTTGATCCAGGAGGCAATTTGTCAAACAGACCAATAAATAGCATTACTGAAATATTCAAACCTTGGCATTATCAAACTCTTGCACCGTTTGAGTACAGAATGGAGGTGCTAAAACATATTACTGAAAAGGAAAAAGCATTGGGGTGGTCTCTTTTAATTAGAATGCTTCCCAGTTACCACGATGTTGCATTTCCAACTCATAAAATGCGTTGGAGAATGTTTGACAAGAACACTAATCTGTCTTACACTTACAAAGAAATATGGGATACACATTCTGCAGTAATAGAAATGCTCATAACTATTTTCGATAATGATGAAGATAAATTCTCTCAATTAATAAAAGAAACACCTCGCCTTTCTCACGCTGATAGAAAAAGAGTTTTAGACTGGGCAGACGAAGTTTATCCAAACATCCAGCATGAAAAAAAAATAGCATGGGAAACAATTAGAGGGATTTTAAGTCATCACAGGTCATGTCCTGATGCAGGCTGGGCTCTACCAGAAACCGAGTTAGTATGCTTTGAAAGATTATACAACAAACTTCAGCCAGCTGATATCATCCACAAATACCTCTGGCTTTTCAATGAACAATGGCCACAGCTACCAGAAGGTCTTCGATACGACTCCGAAAATTACGAACAGCAACAAAAGAAAGTAGACGATACAAGGAGAGTTGCGGTAGAAGAGTGGCTAAAGAAACTTAATCTTGAAACTGTTATAGGATTAAGAAATAAGGTGCAAGACCGTAGAACTTTTGGAAGGATATTAGCCCAAGTAGTCACAACAAAAGGAGACATTCTACTTGTTTGTCAATGCTTAGGCGATACCCCAGAACAGATACCCTTTGTTCACGGATTTATCTATGAAAAGTTCGTCGCTAATGACTTCAATTGGATAAAAGCATTATTTGGAGAATTACAAGGAGATGTGTTTGACAAAAAATCACTTTCTAATGTGCTAATCCCACTAACACAAAATCAACAATTATGGGACTTCGTTGCTTCATTAGATGGAGAAATACAAGATGAATATTGGCAAAACATCCAACCACATTTTCCTCACCTTACCGATGATGAAAAAGTATATGGTATTAAAATGCTCTTGGGGTATAAACGGTTTTTCTCAACAATAGCAAATGCTTGGCTTTTCCCAAATGTAATTCCAAGCGAGTTATTAGTCGAGATGTTAAAAAGAATCGTGACGGAAGAAGCAAATGAGAACTCTCATCTCGCAGGCTGTGAAGTAGAACGGATTTTTGAAGAACTTGATAAGCGAACAGACATTGATAGATCTACTCTATTGGATTTGGAATGTTTATATCTCCCAATTTTATCATGTAACGTAAGAAGAAGTCCTAAAATACTGGAAGAAGAATTAGCAAATAATCCGGAATTTTTTATCGATGTCTTAAAACTGCTTTATAAGTCTAAGGATGAAAAATTATTAGAAGAAGAACGAGAAAACCTCTCTAGTGGGGATATTCAAAATGGGGCAGAAAGAGCCTACCATTTGCTTCACTCTTGGAAAAGAATTCCTGGAATGAGAGATGATAATTCTATCGATGAAAACGAACTGAATGATTGGATTCAAAAAGCAAGACTTTTGGCAGAATCTGTAGGGAGATTGGAGGTTGCTGATGAAGAAATAGGCCAAGTTTTAGCTCGGTATCCTGAAGATTGTCTATCATGGCCTGAAGAAAAAATATTCCGGATAATTGAAGACATAAACACTGATGATTTGAAAAGAGGTTATTATTTGGGACTGGTTAATAAGCGCAGTTTTTCAACAAGAGGAGCATTTGATGGAGGGGATATCGAACGAGAAAAAGCTGTGTATTTCGAAAAGTTGGAAAATGATTTTAGATTTCAATATCCCAATGTGGCTGAAATTTTCAGAGATATCAAAAAGAACTACCTAGCTGAGGCAAAAAGAATGGATGAAAAAGCAGAAAGATCTAGATTAGAATACTAGTAAATTTTTACGGTGCAGAAAAGATGACAAAACTCCTAAGCTTTCGGGCAAAAGCTTAGGAGTAATCAAGAAAAAGCTTAGGTGGTTTGGAGAGTAAACTAAAGACAATTCGTTTGAACAAGAAAAAGCAGGCAGTAAAGAGTATTTTTCTTACTGCCTGTTCTTGTTACGAGCTTACTGTATCGCCAGCAGCTTGCGGTATATTCCATCTTTTGCTTTGAGTTCGGCGTGCGTGCCTTTCTCCATAAGTTGTCCTTTCTCCATCACGATAATTTGGTGGGCATTGCGGATGGTTTGCAAATGGTGGGCAATGACCAAGACCGTGCGGTTTCGGATAAGGACAGACATTGCTTGCTGTATTTTGTATTCATTGACGGGATCGACATTGCTTGTTATTTCGTCCAACAGGAGGATGGGAGTATCCTTGAGGAAGGCACGGGCGATGGAGAGGCGTTGCTTCTGTCCGCCAGACAGTCCCAAGCCGTTCTCTCCGATTATCGTTTCATAACCATCGGGCAGACTGACGATGAAGTCGTGTATCATCGCCAGACGTGCGGCTTCCTCGATTTCCCCCTGTGTGGCATTGCGGTTGCCTACTTTGATGTTATTGGCAATCGTGTCGGAAAAGAGAATGACGTTCTGCATTACCACACTGATTTTACCGAGCAGATAATCGTAGTCCATTTCCCGTATGTCCACTCCACCGATACGGATACAGCCCGCCTGTGGTTCCCAGAAACGAAGCAGTAGATTGGTGATGGTGGTCTTGCCCGAACCTGACGAGCCGACAAGAGCCGTTACCGTCCGTTCGGGTACGTTGAACGTGAGATCTTTCATCTCAAAACCCTCTTTTTCGTAATGGAACCCTATGTTTTCAAACGAGAGGTCGAAGCGTTCCGCTGTTTTTGGTTGGTCGGGATCGACGATCACGGGAGCATCCAACAGACGGGAAATGCGTCCGTAGCTGTCCTTTACCTTGATGTAGTTCAGCCAATGACTCTCCATATTGACAAAAGGTTTGTAGAATTCTTTCGAGACGATGACAAACATTAGGTAAGCGAAAAGGGAAAGTTCGCCATGCCGAGTCCACCAAAGACCAAGCGTTGCCATCAGTGCGAAAGCCAATTCTATAAGAAAGGCATATCTGCCCACGCTTACAGCTGCCAACCGTGAGGTCTTCTTGCTGCTTTCCCCGAACTCGCTGACAGAACGGTCGAGCCTGTCACGGAACATTCCTTTTCCTCCGAAGACTTTCAGTACAGGTATGCCCTTGACGTATTCCACGAAGAGACTGACCATATCCGCCAGACCGTCTTGTGCCTCCTGTTGCGCTTTCATTCCCGAACAGATGCCCCGATACAAGGAGAAGAGGGCAATAGGAAGGATGGCAATCATCGCTAATCCCATGCGCCAGTCCACACAGAACAGCCCGATGCCGAGTATCAGCGCCACGATGAAGTCGGCGGACATCCGTGTCCAAAGGTGCCCCACAACCATTTCCATATTATCCACGTCTTTGTGAATGACGGTGCTTATCTCGCCCAGCCGTTCATTGGTGTAGAAACCGAGCGAGAACATTTTCAGTTTCAAGATGATTTTCTCACGAATGCGTTCCACGAGATCGAAGCCGGCAAAGTGTTTGCTCATATCGGCTATGGCATTGGATATGGTTTTCAAAACCAGCAGACCACCGAGTATCCACGCTGCTGAAACGAGCGAAACGCTTTCGCCCGATATATAGCGATCGATAAGGAACAAGACAGTGAGCATTATCGCCGTGCCACAGAGGGCATAAATTACGAAAAACAGTGCGGAGACAATCAGATGTCGCACTCCGCGGGCAGTCAGTTCATTCAATATTTTGCGTACCATTGTCATACCTCCTCTTCTTTTAATTGCCATTTGCTTACCTGCTCCTGCGTTTCCGTCATATTACGATACAGAGGGCAGTTGTTCATCAGTTCTCCGTGCGTTCCCGTTGCCACGACCTGTCCCTTGTCCATCACGACAATACGTTCCATCTCCTGAATGGTGTTGAGACGGTGGGCGATGGTGATGACGGTCTTGTTACGCTGCAATTCATCAAGAGCTTCTTGAATGAGTTTCTCGTTCTCCCCGTCCAAGGCAGCGGTGGCTTCGTCGAGAATGACAATCGGCGAGTCTTTGAGCAACATCCGTGCAATGGAAATGCGCTGCTTCTCTCCGCCGGAGAATTTTACGCCCGCTTCACCCGCCAGTGTATCGTAACCATTGGGTAACCCCGTAATAAAATCGTGAATGCGTGCACGTCGTGCAGCTGTTTCCACCTCCTCTTGCGTAGCGGAGGGTTTGCCGATACGGATATTGTCTCGAATACTAGTGTTGAAAAGGAATACCTCCTGTTGCACCATAGAAAAGAAATCGGCAATGTTACGTTCGGAGAGTTCCGCAAGGTTCTCGCTGCCAAGTCGAACGGTTCCCGACTGCGGTTGCCAGAAACCCATCATTAGGTTTGCCAATGTGCTTTTGCCAGACCCCGATTCGCCCACAATAGCCGTATGGCTGCCCTTAGGAAATTGCAGATTGACATCGGATAATGCACAGTCTTTCTTATTCGGATAGGCAAATGTCACGTGTGCGAAACTGACATCGGTCTGCATGGCATCCGTATTCCTGTCTGCCGTATCCTTTGCAGGTACTTCGGTAATCGACTGAACCCTCGCCAACGACTGCCCATAAACAATCCTGAAATGTTGGAACGTAGCCAGTTTGGCAAAGGAAGACGAGAACAGTCCGCCCAATATCAGGGCGAGAATAAAACGTGCCACGGTCAGTTCGCCCGAACTCATCAGCCATAGACCGACAAGCGTCATCACCACAATACCGCCCTCCAAGAACATCGTGATGATCGTCATCGGTATGGTAACGCTGAACATACTCCGCTTCACCCAGCGGATATAGTCGCGCATACCACCGAGAACTCGCTCTGTTCGGGTCTCCTCGTGGCTGAATGCCTTGACGACCGGTATTGTAGCCACATATTCCAAAAGGTCTTCCGACATTTTTTGCGTACTTTCCATAAAGTGGCGAAAGCTCTTGCCCCAAAGCGTTTTGACTGCCACCTGCAAAAGAAACGCCAGCGGAAGAAGCGATACGAGTGACAGTCCCAGCCGCCAGTCCAATACCATAACAATTACCCAAAGCAAAGCAGGGAAAAGCGTTGCCGAGAGAATTTCGGGCAGTCCGTGTGCTAAATAAATCTCGATTTGCTCCACGTCGTGGTTGATGATGTTCACCAAGTCGCCCACCTTCCGCTCCTGAAAGAAGCCGAGCGGCAACCGTTGCAAGTGGCTCACGATACGCAACCTCAACCGTGTGAGGGCGTTGTAAGCTGAGCGGTGCGCCCGCCAGATCGACATTCCGTAGAACATGCCGCGAAGCAGGGTGAACAACACCATCGCCGCCCCGACAATCCAAATCATTGTAGAAGTGAGCGTTCCGCTCATCAGCCTGTCCACTGCCCACACCACGAGCAATAGGGGCAGTGTGCCGAAAACAAGATGCAGTATGACCACCGCATTGGAGAGCAGGCTGCGACTCTCCCGTTCCTCATCGAGAGGCTTGATTTTTTGTTTATCCATATATCTGTATCGTTTTGATTTTCTAAGATGCAAAAGTACGGAGACGCACAGGGGTAAAATAACCCGAATGAGCATTACACTGCCCAAAAACGATAACTTGACACATATAAAACTCAATAGGGGTATAAGTGTGGATAGTAGGGTTATTTATCTGTTTTATAGGTGGGTAATTTTGCACGAGTTTTTATAAACATATAAGATATGTCAATCAACTCAATAGTTCATTTATACAAAAGAATGCTCATCATCAGCATCCTATTGCTGTGGGCTTATCCGATGTTTGCACAACAGCATTCCATCGAAATAAAAGTTTTTGATGCAGAGAATGGTAACAGTATAGAATTTGCCACGGTGCAATGGAAAGGCCTGAACGAACCTTCATACAAGAACGGTACAACCACAAATAAAAAAGGAGTGGCGAAACTAAATACGCCTGCTCATCAAAAACTTGTACTAAGGGTAAGTTACGTAGGTTACCAGACAATTACCGACACGATTACGGCAAATGAGAAACGTCATACCCTGAAGTTACGTCCGGAATCGACGGAATTGGCAAATGTGGTAGTCTTCGGAAAAACAAAAGCACAGGTTATTAGAGAGTCGCCCGAAGCGGTTTCAGTAATAAACGCTAAGGAATTGCAAGGTCGCTCTGTTTCTTTAGAAACCATCTTGAACAAAACCATTGGTTTGAAGGTCGGGCAGACAGGTGGATTGGGAAGCAGTTCGAGGATTATTGTTCACGGTTTGGAGGGAAACCGCATTCAAATCCTTTGGGATGGTATTCCGATGAATACTTCGGACGGAGCCTTTTCGCTTGATGAAATTCCGATAGACATTATCGAACGGATAGAGGTCTATAAAAGCATTATCCCTGCACGTTTCGGTTGCGATGGCTTGGGTGGTGCTGTCAATATCGTCACGAAGGAGTTCAGTACGGACTATTTGGATGCTTCGTACGAACTCGGTTCTTACCAGACACACAAGGGAAGTGTCTTCTCTCGCAAGAACTTTCCCAAGAGCGGTATTTTGCTCGGTGCGGGAGGGTATTATACTTCTGCAAAGAATGATTACTCATTTAGAGTCCCCGAAAGAGAGAACCTGTTGGTAAAGCGTGACCACGACCGTTTTCGTTCGTATATGTTGAAAGGGAAAGTCGCTTTTACAAAACTTTGGTTCGATGAGATTAGTACCGAGTTCGGGTATTACAATCGTTTCAATGAGATACAAGGAGTATTGAAGAATATCCAGCATGCTGAAAACAAATCCGGGATGTTTATGCTCGAAAACAAACTGATAAAAAGCGGAATACTGAACAATCGACTTAACTTCGAGTCGCATTTCTCCCTCTCGCATACGACGAACAATTTTGTGGATACGGCACGAGTTAATCACGATTTTGAGGGAAATATATATCCGAGCCCGAACGGACAGGGAGAAACGGGGGACGTTCCTCACAACTCAAACGACAAAGGTTGGGAAATCAACGAACGTATCAACCTTGATTACAAATTGTCCACCAATCACAGTTTGAACCTGAACACGCTTATTAACTATGCCCAAAGACAACCGAATGATGACATTGCAAGTCAGCATGCAGGGTTTATTATCGGAGGATTTCCAAGCAAAAAGACCAGTGTTGTATCGGGCTTGACTTGGGAAGCGAAACTCTTCGGCAGGAAACTGACGAATATGTTCTCTGCAAAGTATTTCCACCTCCATTCCGAGATAGAGGATTTGACTTCATACGAGATGATCGAGGCTCCGAAGAAAAAGAGCAATACGACATCGCAAATCGGATGGATAGAGGCAATGAAGTACGAACCGTTCAGAGGTTTTCATCTGAAGGCATCTTATCAACGGGCAATACGCCTCCCCAATTCGCAAGAGTTGTTCGGCGATGGTATCATTACCTTTCCTGCTGCCGGACTGAGACCGGAGAAAAGCCACAACTTCAATCTGGGCTTCTTGATAGACAAAAATGACATACTCGGACTGTCGCGATTGCAATTCGAGGTAAATGGCTTTTATATGCAGGTGAGCGATATGATAAAACTGATGAAACAACATATGGCAGCCGGATATGTGAATGCGGAAAAGGTGCATATCAAAGGTATAGAGACTGAATTGAAACTGGATATATCGCCGACGGTCTATGCCTACGGGAACCTGACTTATCAGGACGTACGCGATGTTTTGGACTATTTGCCGGGCACCCAAGCCCCTAATCCGACAAAAGGATTGCGACTGCCGAATATTCCCTACCTGTTTGCCAATTTCGGAGCGGAATACCACAGCGACCGATTGTTCAAGAATTGGTATGTCAAGGCATTCTGGGACGGGAAATTCACGGAAGAGTTCTTCTATTTTTGGGAACTTACCGAATTGCAGAAACGGCGTATCCCTCGCAGTTTCGTCAATGATATTGGTCTGCTATTGACCTACAAGAACAAATATTCCATCGCTTTGGAATGCCACAATCTGATGAATAAAGAAGTTTGGGACCAGTTCCGCCAACCGTTGGCAGGACGGACATTCCATCTGAAATTCAGATACGTCTTCTCGAAAGGTATTTTATAATTCTAAACATAAATGATAATGAGAACAACAACATTGAAGAACATAGCCCTTTCTGCTATGCTGGTCGGCTCCATAGGGCTGACGTCCTGCGACAAGAACGATGACCCGAAACCTACGCCCAATGAGGTGCAACAGCATTTTGCCTTTGTGCATTATGTGGACAAAAGTGCTTATGTCGGTACATTCAGTGATTTGACTCCTCAAGCAACCGACAACAAGAAAGCATTCGAATTTGGCTTTGGGTGTTATCTCTTCGCAAAAGGAAACACGGTACTTGTGCCCGAAGGGAAATTCGGAGATAAGGTACATAAGTTTACAAGAGGGGCGCACGGCGAACTTCTAAAAGCAGGTACGATGACCTTTGAACAGATGGCGCAACCCGGAGAAATCAATTTTATCGACGAGCAGCGGGCATATGTCGCTTTGCACGGAAGGGGAAAGATTGCGCTAATCAATACCGCTACGTTGCAAAAAGAGGATGAAATCGACCTCTCGCCTTATGCCGTTCAGGACAATAATCCCGACCCCGGTTGCAACGTCATTCGAGACGGAAAGATGTATGTAGCCCTCAACCAGCTCAATTCGCCCCACACCTCCGTACCGGGGACGGGTGCAGAGGTGGCTGTTATTGACCTTAAAACGAAAAAGACCGAAGTCATCAAGGACAGTCGCACAAGTGTTGTCGGATTGTTCCGCCATTCCGATGCCTTTATGGACGAGCGGGGCGACATCTACTTTTACAGTGCGGGCAACAACTTCAACGTTGCCAATAAGGAAGGTTTCCTGCGTATCCGCAAAGGAAGCGACCAATGGGACGCCGACTACCTGTTCAACCTGTCGAAGACAACCATAAAAGGGATTGGCAAAACGGGGCAGTATATGATTAAGTCTTACTATGCGGGCAATGGCATAGTGTACAGTTGTGTGAAAGTAACGGATACGGAATTCGGAATACTCAAGAAAGACTTCCAACCCGTGAAAATCGACATTTGGAACAAAACCATCGAAAAACTCGATTTGCCGATGACCGACAGCAACGGCTCTTTTGCCATAACCCGCTACAAAGATTTCATCGTCTTTGGTATGACGTGCAATAACGGAACGGGCTACTATACCTACAATACCAAGACGGGCGAATGCTCCCAAATACCCGTCGTTACTGCCGTGGGAGTACCGTCAAGTTTAGTCGCGTTTGAGTAAATCCCATATCGCAAGAGTATTCCCTCAAAAAGGAATACTCTTGTTTTTTTATAGAGCATGTGATTCAACAAGGATAAAAGTATAAGGAAATCTTCTTTTTTATCCTTGTTTATTTGTAAATTTGCAGAAAGGTATAATGATATGATCATAGAATTTTGTGCAATCAATAAGCCTGAAGACTGGATTGAGATGGTTGCTGAGCAATTCGGCACATCGGTAACGAACGATGGTTTTACCGTTCCGCCCTCAGTGGGCAGTGGCTTTTTCAAGCAATACTACCCGTTGCCGTGGCTCACATTGACCTACATCAGTTTCGTGTCATACGAATCGATGACAATGGTGCGCCGCTCGGTGGAAAACTCGAAATGGATTCCCGTGATGTTCTATATCAACGAGCATAAGCACGAGCAGATTATCGGCACAAGCACAAAAACGGTCGGGGTGGACACGCTCGACGGTATCTTTATGCCCTCAAGCAATATCCCCACGGAGTGGACTTTCGCTCCCAAACGACAGTATGAAAACATCACATTGACCTTCAACAAGGATTGGATAGAGCAAATGGATACGGCTCACGCAACCTACATCGGTCGGTTGCTTCGGTCGGACAAGTCTTTTTATCTCTTCGAGACCATCACACCTGCTATGCAACGAGTATTGGATGGCATCAAGGCCACAGCCAAAAGCGATGCGCCTTTCTATCCCCTCCATTTGCATGGAAAGGCAATAGAATTGCTGACAATATTTCTTGAAAAACTTGAAAAACGTTCGGAGGTAAAATCTCTTTCCAACTTGAATTTGAACGATGTGGAGGCTGTTTTCCGTGTCCGTCGTCAGATTTTACAAAGTTTGAACAACGTACCGAGCATTCCCGAACTGGCACGTGAAGCAGCAATGAGCAGTTCCAAACTACAAAAATGCTTCAAACAGGTTATTGGCAAGGCGATTGCCGAGTATGCCCTATCCGAAAAGATGGAATGGGCAAAGCGCCTACTATCCACTCGTCTCTACTCGGTGTCTGAAGTGGGCTATAAAGTCGGATATACCAACCTCAGTCACTTCACGGAGGCTTTCCGCAAATATCACAGGATAAAGCCCAAGCAATATCTCGACTCTTTGTAAGTTTGATGCAATAGGGATATTGCTTACCATTTAAGGGGTATTTTGCCCTAAACAATCTTCCGAACTTTGCCTGCAAAAACATCAGGCAATATGAAAAGACTTATTAAAAACGCATCTTTTGAGATGCTATTCTCTAATAAAAGTACGGAAGCAACCGATGACCTTATCAGAGAAATCATAAAGTTGGGGAATAGTGAAGAAAATCTTGTTTCATTGTTTCGCACATTGAACTTTACTCGATTCCATTTAAGAGGTATGGTTGAAAAAATAGGTATAACAACCGAAATGGGGAAAAAATGTATCGGAACTGCTCTGTGTTATTGACACAGAGTTGCTATTGTTGAGGATGCGAATGCAGGGGCTTCTTCCCGCTTTGCCAGTCAGACCTGCGAAGAAACTCCGTTGGACAGGCAGGGCAACAGACTTGGTCGAACTACTCTATGCACTTGATACCTATGGCTGTATTAACGATGGTGAAATTGGTATAGAAGAATTGGCAGATGCCTTTTCTGAAATCTTGGGTGTAGAAATCAAGAACTGCTACAACGTCTATATGAACATGAAACACCGCAAGGATGACAGTCGCACCTATTTCCTTGATGACCTCCGAGAGAAAATGAACAAACGAATGGTTGAGAGTGACCTGAAAGGCGGAAAATACAAGAAACGATAAATGCATTCAAATGCTTAATCAGGCTTCCCGAAATGAGAGGGAAGCCTGATTTTTGTTCATTAAGGAATAATAATGCACAGTAAAAGGCTATTGCCGATGTTGCCATTTCTCCTGAAACTCACGGGTGAGTTGTACGATTTCACCTCCAATTATTGCCAATTCAAACGTCATTTTCTCCAACTTGGCAAGCATCGCAAAGGCTTTTTTCTCAGTAAAGTTGCTCTTCAAAGCGACAACTGTCTGGTTGTAATTCACTCCGACACTGCGAAATTGTCCGTACAAAGTCGTCAGTTTTTGATAATAGTCAAGCAAGGAACGATCCACTTTTATCACTCGGAAAGTCTCGTTAAAGACCCTTGCCTTGATGAATAGTGACAGACTTGGCACACCGCTTTCCTCTTTCATCGTGAGGAAATGAGCGTATTCCGTCGGCGTGAAATTGACCGAAACACGCTTTTTCTGTCTTCTCTTTGGAGCGTGAGCTCTGAATTTTCTTCATTTTCATTTCTTACTTTGGATTTTAGTGTTTCACGGCGTAACCGGCATTCAGAATGTGGCATTCTCTCCTCCAAGAAAAAACGACTTCGGAGTTTTTTCAGCTCTCTGCAAGAGCAAGGGTTTTATGCTGCAAAAACGGAGTCGTGCTGCATAAAACATACCTTGCTATTTGCCCGACGCAAATAAATTCGCCTCGAAAGGCGGTGCTTTATCTTATCGAAATGTATGTTTTCAAAGCCATGAAATACCGACTTATCGCTTGTTGCAAAGTTACTATCTCTTGTATCCAAAGCCATTAGATAGAACGAAGCCACAAATAACCAAATCGAAGCCACAAGTACGCACTAAAGAAAATCACGCTGATTACAGCATCATCGAGCCATATATTTGCATTGTCGAATATGTCGGTGGAGGTATGTGTCTTCGATAATATCATTTTTCGATGAGCGATATAGGGGAGGGTGTATATCAAAGAGTGTATCCTTGATTCTTTCACTTGAACGTGGGAATGTGCGAAAGCAGATGCAATCGAACGATTGTATTGATGGACACCAATGAACATCTCCACAAAAAGGGTATGAACGAAAGGATGTAACCCTGCTGGTACAAGCCGACTATCGGGCATATCTTCGATAGCGGACGTATTCATCTTCATCGGTAAATATACCGACAACGAAATGAACAGTGAATTGTATAACAATAAAATTAAGGAAGTATGACAGAGAACCAAAACGGCAAGGTAGATCCCGTTGCCATCCGGGAACTTATTTCACAGGGTATTCCTATGAAAAGAAAAGAGAGTGAGATGAAACGCCCTCAATCAGAAGAGCAGTGTGTAGAATCGGAACGTCACAACGAGGAACCAATGTCAAAGGATTTTTCAAGAGTAACTCACTGTCAAAAGTAACGAAGTGTTTTTCATTTTGGGGGCTTTGTCCGCCCGAAGCATAAGAAAGAAAAGGAGCGGTCGGCAAATCTGCCGACCGCTTTACTTCATCTGTTCTTCTTGAACGGTTACCCGTTCCGTCCTTACTCGGAATAAATCATCTTGTCTGATTTTATGCGGATTCCAGAGGAGAGGGAGTTGAGTTTCCATTTTCTTTTTACCTGCTTCTCGCATATCCGACCTTTTTTTGCGTCTTTCCGTCGGGTCGGTCGTTTTCGTTTCAGTGGCGTAAAAAGGTAGGGC